>Ga0105046_10006422_pt1 | contig 18563 bp, 18 predicted proteins | sample MAT03_FD_78385 | JGI IMG/M metagenome (GOLD analysis project Ga0105046, IMG submission 78385) | Freshwater microbial communities from Lake Fryxell liftoff mats and glacier meltwater in Antarctica - MAT-03 (megahit assembly) | ecosystem: Environmental > Aquatic > Freshwater > Ice > Liftoff...
GCGGTAATCTGCAAATGCTTCTTGAAGCGATGAATTTAGGAGGGAAGACAAAGGAGGGAAGAGAAAGGGGACGCAGCTCTTTCTCTGAAAAGAGCTGCGTCCCCTTTCTCTAGGCTTAAGACTCTTTCAGCGCCGCCAGCATGCGCACGGCGTCGACGTGTTCGGCCACGTCGTGAACGCGGATGATCTGGGCGCCGCCGTGGATGATCGCGTGACAGGCGATCGTCACCGAGCCGATGACTCGCTGATGGCGTGGGCGGTTGAGGATCTCGCCGATCCAACCCTTTCTTGAAACGCCCAGTAAGATCGGCAGGCCGAGCTGTTGAAAGCGGCTCAAGTTCCGCAGCATTTCTCGGCTGTGCTCATGCGTCTTGCCGAAGCCGAAGCCAGGGTCGAGGGCGATCGCTTCCCGGTCGATCCCGAGCCGATCCGTCAGTTGCAATCGTTCAGCAAAGAACGCGATGATGTCGGCAGCGACATCCGAGTAGGTGGGGTGCGCTTGCATCGTGGCTGGCGTGCCCTGCATGTGCATGAGGACAAGGCCGGCGGACGATTCGCGAACGACGGCGGCCATCTCGGCATCACCCTGGAGCGCGGTGATGTCGTTGATGATCGACGCGCCGGCCGCGAGCGTTTCCCGAGCGAGTGGCGCTTTAACGGTATCGATTGAAAGGGGAATGGTAATCTGGCGGGCGAGTTCCTGAACGACGGGGAGCACACGGCGGCGCTCTTCTTCCAAAGTGACCGGCAATGCCCCGGGCCTGCTTGATTCGCCACCGATGTCGAGAATATCCGCGCCGTCGGCAACGAGTTTCAGAGCGTGTTCAACGGCTTGAGTGGTCGAATAATGGCGGCCGCCGTCGGAGAAACTATCGGGCGTGACGTTGACGATTCCCATGACGAGAGCGCGGGGACCAATCGCGAGCAAATGGTCCCGGCAGCGCCAGCGGTGCGTCATGGATTCTGATTCACTTGATCAGGGACAGGTACGGGGCGGCAATTGCCACTCCTTCTCCATCATATTGACGATCTGGATGGCGAGCTTGTTGCAGACGCGTGTCTGGGCCGAGGCGTTGGTCTCGCCGACTTCAGGGAGATACCGGCCGCCAAAGGTAATGAGGACCGGGATGGGCCTCTCAGGTCCCTTTCCCAGCGGCAGATTGTCCGGGTCAAAGGGCGGCAGCTCCGTTGCTATAGGGATGCCGATCGGCTTCGGGGGATTGGAGAGCACTTCTCCCGAACGCAAATCGCGCCAGACAAGTTCGACGCCGATAGTGACTTCGCCTTCGCGGACTTCGTTCTGCTGGTTGCGGTTCAAGATGTTCTTGTTCAACGTCCTGATGTTGCCGAGAAGTTCCGTGTCGGCTTTCGAGCAATCGCTGATGATTTTGAAAGGAGTCTTGGCTTCGATGTCGCGGATGACGGCGCGGGTCAGTTCCATTTCCATGGCGCGATAGGGCGTCGTTTGGAACGACTGGTTCTTGAAGATCGGGACGTAGACCGTTCTGATGTCGTCGGAGTAATTCGGCTTCGTCGTGTACCCCAGAAGGTTAAAGTGGCCGTCCCAGTTGCACCCGGCGAGCGCGGTGCAGCCGCCGGCGAGGAGGCTGCCGAGAAACGTCCGCCGGGAAAAGTTTGATTGACTCATGGTCTGGTTCCTTCCGGCTCAGGCGGCTTAGCGCCGAGGCAAGAACTCGCTCGGGATCGCCTGTTGTTGCCCCGTCTGGACGACCGGGTTGTGGGTCGGCATCACGCCGGGGACGGCGGGCACCGCTTGGTCCTTGGCCAGCGTCGGGATCTCGTGACCGAGGATGATGCGGTTCCACTCACGCCGGGTACTTCGGGCAAAGTCGCCCTGCTTGTGTTCCCCGTTCAGATCGACGTTAATATCCTTCATGCGGGCGACTGCCTGATCGTGGAATTCTGTCCCTTGGTAGCGGCGGCGGACTAGTTCGTAGTAGAACCAGGCCGAGGCTGGGTGGCCGGTGCGGCGATAGAACTCGGCAATGTTGAAGTCTTTTTCTGCCTGGACGTAGTGGATCATTTTCGCCTGGTTATCGAGGAATTCGCCCTTGGCCGTGATCAATTCCGGGCTCGTCATCTTGGCCTGCTGAATCAACTTGAGTGACTCGGACGTTTTGCGGCCATCATAATCCGACCCGCCGGCGCTGTTGGTTTTGGCCAACACAGCCAGTTCGATCGCCCGATCACGATACTCGCTCTTGCCGCCGTTGCGGTCTGATGATTCGATGAGTTGCGTCAGTAGTTCATCCGCTTCACGGAAGTTCTGGCGGACGAAGTGAACGTAGCCTGCCGAGAAGAGCGCCTTCTCGGCATAGGGGCCGGTGGGGTCGTTGTAGTAGACCTGTTCCATCATCTTGAGCGCTCGGCCTTCTTGATCGAGGAGCGGCTTGCGCTTGTCGAAATGGACGTAGTTCCAGGGTACGAACCAGCGTTTGCCCTCGGCCTTTTCCTGCTCCGCCTGGATCTGGTCGCGAGAGTCCTTCAGCCAAAAATTAGCGATCTCGTACATACGGCCGACGGCTTGCTCACGGTAGACTCCGTACTGGAAATCCTTCAAGAGGCGGTTGTACGTGGCCATCGCATCGTCATAATACTCGCGAAGTCTTTTGCACTCGGCTTCAAAGAAGCGGGCCTTTTCAGCTTCGAGCGGCGGGTTCGCGGTATCATCCGCGACGCGCTCGAAGAGTTTCTGGGCCTTCTTGTATTCTTTTTTCAGGTAGAGATCTTCCGCCGCCATCATGTCGGCGGCGCCTTTGAAGGTCAGCTTGTCGCCATCTTGCACGTAGCCGGCTTTGATCACCATGCTCTCGCCCGATGCCTTGGCGGAAGCGACTTTCTGGAAGGGTTTGGGGCTGTGGCAACCGGCCAAGGCCGCCATGAGGAACCACGCCGTCCCCGCGGTAGCCCAGCAAGCCCGGCCGCGAGTAAAGATTCGAAGCAACATGGCGGTCCTTCCCCCTGAAACCAACCCGGCGGCGACCTCACTCCAGGTACGCCAGCAACCGTGGACGTCGACCCAACACGAATGAAACGTATTGCCCCAACAACAATCGCAGTTCGACCTTCGGCAAGGCGCCGATCGCCGTCGGCATTCCTGATGCCAACTGGCGAAGCGCCTCAAGCGCGGGCCGGCTCACCACTCGCCGATCTCGCTGCCCCGCTTCGCATTGCGGGCACACCAAGCCGCCCGCCAACGGACCGAACGAAATTCGATCGGCCGTGCCCAGCCAATCCACGGCGTCGCAAGCGGCGCAACCATCCAAGCGCGGGCGATACCCCAGTTCATCAAGCCAAACAAGCTCAAACCGCAACACACGCTCCGCAGCGTCGCTTCCCGGCTTATTCAAGTCCCGCAAGGTCTCAATCGCGGCGTCGTAAAGGGCGGGATGTGGATCGTGATCCTGCGTCCCATCGCCCAGCAATTCCGCCACATAGTAGCCGGCATACAACGCCGGCAGATTCGTACGCAGCCCGACGAAACGTTCTTCGCTCCGCGCCTCAGTCAGCAAGTCCAGGCCGTTCTTTTTGCGGATCAGGACGATACTGCACACTGCCAACAGGTCAAGGGCAACTTCGAAGCTGCCCTTCAACCGCCGGCCGCCTTTGGCCAGAGCACGCACTTTGCCGAACTCACGCGTGAAGAGGGTGGCGATCCGGCTGGACTCGCTCCAGTCGCTGGTGCGAACGACGAGAGCGGCCGTTTTTTCGTAGAGCATCGGCATTTTCCAAATTCTGCTGGCGGGAGGCGTCAAGGTGATGATAATGGGCAAAGTGTGCTGCCGTAACGTCGAATTCGGGCACGGCTATCAACTAAAGGGATTACAACATGTTCCGCAATGCACTAGCTTTCCTGATCTTACTTTTTTGCGTCAGTCCTCTGTTGGCTGAAGCACCGAAGAAACTTCTCTTGGTCGGGCAAGGGCCGGATGGGCATCCACCGCAGACGCACGAGTACGCGGCAGCGATGAACATACTCGAGAAGTGCTTGAAGCCGGTCGCCGGAATCGAGATCACCCTGGTGAAAGCGGATGGCGCCTGGAAGGAAGGGCCGGAATTGATTGCCCGGACCGATGCAGTCGTCTTTTTCGTCAGCGAGGGGGCGGCGTGGCTGCAATTGGACCCGAAACGGTTCGAGGCATTGCAGGCGATGGCGAAGCGAGGCGGCGGCATCGTTGTTATTCACTGGGGGATGGGGTGCAAGGAGGCCAAGTATATCGAACCGTTCGTCAACCTCGTGGGGGGCTGTCATGGCGGACCGGATCGCAAATTCCAGGTCGTCGAGACGGAGTTGACCCCGGCGGCCGACAAACATCCGATCCTGACCGGGATTGGCCCGATGAAGCACAAAGAGGAGTTTTACTATCAGCTCAAGTTCGCGAAGGAAGCGAAGGGGCTTCAGCCATTGTTGCAGGCGACGATTGAAGACAAGAAGGAAACGGTCTGCTGGGCGTGGGATCGGCCGGATGGCGGCCGGTCGTTTGGGTTTAGCGGCCTGCATTTTCATGAGAATTGGAAAAAGCAGGAATACCGGCGTTTGATTGCTCAGGCGGTCTTGTGGACTCTCAAGTTGCCGGTCCCGGAGAAGGGTTTGGCGGTGGAAGTTGCCGAAGGGGACCTCCAGGTGAAGTAAATGCGGGCGCGTTCACCGCAAATCGTACTCTGGAAACGATTTGACGGTTGATGTCGCCCGGAACCTGTGTTACATCGTAAGGGTAGCACTCGCACTCTCTTTTGAGACAATTTGAAAATCCCGGCGATGGTCGGCCCACTCGGGAGACGTGGATCATGATGAAGTGTTCTTTCTGCGGTCATGAAAATACGGCAGACGCTCTTTTTTGCAGCAAGTGTAAAAGCGAGATGAGTGTTCCCGAGGCCGTTATGCCGACGGCATCGGGCGAATTGGACGTCGAAGAGTTCCTGGCGGGTGGAGCACTCCCCGAGCTGACTCCGGCCGACACGCTTCATTTCGAAAAGATTCCTTTGGTTGAGAGTCTGGGGACGCAACAAGCCGAGAGCGGCGAGCTCACCAAGCTGGCGTCGGCCATCAAAGAAGCGATGATCCCCTCTCTGTCGAGCGCCACCCTTCGTGGTCGGACGGCGACCCCGCCTCCGACCGCGGCCGCTGTTCCCGGGGCGACGGCAACGGACACACGACCCCGGCTGGTCGTCACGCGGGGCGAAAAGATCGACATGCAGTACCCCATTTACGCGGGAAAAAACTTCCTCGGCCGGACTGACGAAAAACCGGTCGACATCGATCTGGAGAATCAGGAACCGTCCGATCGCATTTGGACTTCCCGCCAGCATGCCGTCATCACGTTTGAAAATGGGACGATGACAATCGAAGATCTCAACAGCCTGAATGGGACGTTCGTTAATCGCACGCGTGTCCACCCGGGGCAGGTGCGAACCTTGCAAGCAAACGACATTATCCAGGTCGGCACCGTGCAGATGCGCGTGCTGCTTACCTAAAGAGAACAGATTTGCGCCGCCCGAAGGAGGCGGTGGGCAACATACCGCGATCATTGCCAATCTTACATGACGAATGAATCCGACCCCAGCGCACCCGCTCAGGAACTGACCTCGCCGCCCGAGGTAAGTCCCCCTGAGCCGCCCGTTCCGCCAAGCCGGTTCTTGCAACCGGGTACGCTCATTGGCGATCGCTACGAGGCGCGTTCGTTGATCAACGAAGTCGGTCCGCTGCAACGCTATCGCGGTCTCGACATTGGCAGCGGCCTCGAATCGCCTTTGCCCATTATCCTGCTCCGGCAGGTTTCCAGTCGGCTGGCCCCGACGGTTCTCGACTCGGGCCTCTCAATTCGCGTACCCTCTCCCCCTGAAGATGATCCATTTTTGGCTGATACGAAAGTCGACAATATTCCAGAATGGCCCAGCCTGGCATGGGAGAAACGCCTGCTGGCGAGGACGGCCCATCTCTCTCTACCGCGAATTCTTGACACGTTTGATGAGGACGGCTTCGAGTATCTGGTCGAAGAAGTGCCGCTGGGAAGGTCGTTTTGGGATGCCTGGGACGATCCGCCGATCTCGTGGACCAATCGCTGCACCTGGCTCATCCAGATTGCCGAGGCGCTTGAACAGTTGCATCTGGTTGGTGCACTCATCGAAGGATTGCGGCCCGACATCATCGTGGTGACGCCGACGAAGCAAGCGGTCATCGCCGATCTTTCCGATCTGCTGCCGCTGCCGCCGCCCGCGGACACCGCTTTACAGCGAACCCTCTATACGGCTCCCGAACTACTCGCCGGTTCCGATCGAATTGACGCCCGGGCGGATCTCTACAGTTTCGGCGCCATGGTGCACGCCCTCATGCTCGGCCGCGAACTGACGGAGCTAGATTTTACCTTCGAAGGCGTTCCCCGGCCGTTCTTGGAGCGATTTCCGGACGGCCATCCGTTGCTCGGTCGTTTACTTGCCCGCACGTTCGTGCACAACGTCAGCACCCGATTTCCCAGTCACGATCTCGCCAATAGCGACCCGACTGGTTTTCGCGAAATGATTAGTGTTGTGGAAGCCTGCGCCCGAGCCCTTGAGACGATCCGACTCGATATTGCCGGCTGGACCAACACGGGCGTCGTGCGTTCCGGCAACGAGGACGCCCTGGCGATCTTGCATAGTTCCGAAGCGAGGCTCGAAGTCAGTGACGATTTCAGCGTGATCATCCTGGCGGACGGCATGGGCGGAATGGCTAGCGGCGAAGTCGCTTCCTCGCTCACCATCCAGTCCGTGCGAAACTATTTTCTTCGGCATCCTCCATTCACCGATCTGATCATCCCTCCCGCAGTTCCCGATTCCCCGCTCGAGGAGCGAACGATTCCCATCAAGCCAATGCCGCCCAAGGAACGCGTGCTCGAATCCCTTTATGAGGCGAACCGTTTCGTCAACGGGCAAGGCCAACGGAACCTGCACCAACGCGGCATGGGTTGCACGGCCGAGGTCGTGCTCATCGACGGTAAGAATGTTTGGATTGGCCATGTTGGCGACAGCCGCGTTTATCATGCTCGGCTCGGCAAGCTCACGCAGATCACACAGGACCATACGCTGGTGAGCCAGTTGGTGGCACTTGGCCAGTTGACGGTGGAAGAGGCCGAAAACCATCCGCAGCGATCAGAACTTCAACAAGCGATCGGTGGCCGGCCTGACGTCTATCCCGACGTTTACAACCTGACGCTGGAAGTCGGCGACTGGTTGCTCGTCTGCACCGATGGCCTGAGCAACCAGCTCGACCCCGGCGAAATCATTACCATCATGCAGTCAGCGGGCTCGGCGGAGAAAGCTGCCCGCCGCCTCGTCAATCACGCCATCGTCAAAGGGGCTTACGACAACGTGTCGGTAGTGGTGGTGCGGGCGTGTTGAAGGATGCGTGTCGGCCGATCAAGTGCCCGTAAAACCCGAACAATCACACCATCTTTTTAGTTTCCAGGGCGAGTGCCTTCAGTTGGCTGCAAAGCTGTCTTTTTTCTCTTCACCTCCCCCCATCCCGTTACGCTAGACTGGTTAGATGGTTGAAAAGCTTCGGTGTACGAACCAAACTATAAGATGACCCTGTTGTACACGAAAGTGAATTGAAGATGGATGAGGTGGAGTTGTTCCGATCATCTCGTAACCTGGGGAGTTCCAACATGAAACGCGGGCTTGCCGTTCTCTGTGGGATCCTGTTGATCCCGACCTTGTTGCACGCTCAGACGGGGGGCCGCAAATTGGCCCTACTCGTCGGCGTCAAAAACTACGACCATGCGTCGCTCGATCCGCTGAAATATACGGAGAACGATGCGGCCGACCTGGGGAAGATCCTCAAGGATTCCGGCTACACCATCACCTTGATGACCGATTCGACCGGGAAGGCGGATCCCAAACTTCAGCCGAATCTCGCGAACATTCGCACGCAACTAGCCGCACTCGTCAAGGGCGGTAAGCGAGAAGACACGGTGATCATCGCCCTCTCGGGGCACGGCATCCAGTTCGATGAGGACTCCGAGAACTACTTCTGCCCCAGCGACGCCCGGCCGATCAAAAAAGAGAAAGAGACATTGCTCTCGTTCTCCGAGGTCTTGAAGACAGCAGCAGACAACGGCATCGGCGTCAAGATCCTCCTCGTCGACGCCTGCCGCAATGATCCCAGTCAGGCTCGCGGGATCGACACGTCGAACTTGCGCCCGCCCAAGGGGAGCGGCATCCTGTTCAGTTGCTCGAAGGGGCAGCGTTCGTTCGAGGCCGCCAGCTTGAAGCACGGCATCTTCTTCCATTACGTGCTGCAAGGTTTGCAAGGGAAGGCGACGAACAACAAGGGCGAGATTTCCTGGAGCAGCCTGACCGAGTATGTCTCCGAAAATGTGACGCTGGAAGTGCCCAAAATCATTGGCGACGGCGCCCGGCAAGAACCGAACGCCATCGCCGACCTAGCGGGCCGTAGTCCTGTGCTGGTGGGCGTGACGAAGAATGTTGACGCCAACACGGCCCACGCCCGGGGCGAGGATTTCTACCGAGCGGAAAAATATACGGAAGCCTTCAAGGAATATGATCATGCGATCAAGCTGGCCCCACGCGACCCGCTCTTTCTGATGAGCCGGGGCGCCACGCTCATCCAACTGAAGGATTACGCGAACGCGGTGCGGGACCTCGACGCGGCCCTGGCCGTCGATCCGCAATATTCGAATGCCATCGCCTGGAAGGCGATCATGGCGTATCGCCAACGCGAATACGATCTGAGCATCGACCTGAACACGGCCGGCATGCGGCTCGAACCGAAGCGCGATCTTTACTACATCAATCGGGCCGACTCATACTCGGCCAAGGGCGAGTTCACGAGAGCCCTCAAGGACATGGACGAACTCGTCCGGCTCGATCCGAAGGTGGCCGACTCGCACAACCGCCGGGGCAATATTCTCTTCGACAAAGGCGATTTCGCGGAATCGATTGTGTCATTCAGCAAGGCGATCGAGATTGAGCCCACGAACGCGACCTACTTCGCCAACCGGAGCGGCTCGTACGTCCGCCTCCGGGATTTCGACAAGGCGGAAGCCGACATCAAAAAATCGACCCAGATCAATCCCAAGAATTTTCTCGCCTGGAACTCTCTCGGGAATCTGTACTTCTCGAAAGCGGACTACGCGAATGCGATTGACGCCTACACCAAGGCGATTGAGCAGAAGCCGACCGACGCGATGTTGTTCGCCAATCGCGGCAACGCGAAGTACTATCTCGGCCGGGATAACGATTCGATCATCGACACGGAAGCGTCATTGAAGATCAACCCCGATTGCGACGAGGCACTAAAAGTTTTCGGCATGGTGAAGGAACGCCAGGGCGAATACGCGACCGCGATTAAAGCCTACGACAAGGCGATCACACTCGCCCCTCACAGCGTCCAGCATCTCCGCAACCGCGGCCGCGCTCTCACCTACAACGGTGAGTACGACAAGGCCCTCACCGATCTCGACAAGGCAATCGAATTGGATTCCAAGGACGACTACAACTTCTGCTTGCGAGGTGAAGCCTATCAATACAAGAGAGAGTATGAGAAAGCGGTCGACGATTTCACGAAAGCCCTTGAGATTAACCCCAAGGACTCCACTTACTACGAAAATCGCGGCGGCTGCCGTTTCGAACTCAAGAAGCACGACGATGCCATCAAAGACTATGAACAAGCGATTAAGTTGAACGTGAACAATCACTCGGCCCTGAATCGCCGGGCCGTCTATTGGATCGATGTGAAGAAAGATTACGATCAGGCCGTCTTCGACCTGACCCGGGCCATCGCACTGGCGCCGCGAACACCGCTGTACTACGAAAATCGAGGCTTCGCCTATAACCTCGCGGGCAAAACGAAGGAATCGGAAGCGGATTACGCCGAGGCGAAGGAGTTGAAAGGGAAGTAGGCCCATAAGATAGCGGCGACGCGAAGTGTTCGCGTCGCCGCCGGCAATTTACTTTTTCGTCGGGAACTCGATCGAGTTCACCAAAGCCAGATCCCGCGTGCCGATCTTGGCGGAGTTGGCCGGCTTCATCGTGAAGGTCACGATGATCTGATCGCCCTTCGGGCCGGCGAGGAGCAGGAAGTTCTGTACCACTTTGGCTCCGTCGAGATCGCCTTTAGCGGTCACGCGGTAGATCCAGCGGCCTTCTTCCGTCGGCACGTCGCCCGCTTCGACAATCTCTTCCATTTCCCAGTTGGGCGATGCGCCAATCAGTTTCTTGAACTCTTCGGGCGTCGCATGTTTGCCTGCGTCTTCCTTACGCCAAGAGGTCATGGTCGCCTGGGCGATGAAGTCGCCGCGTTCGAGCAGGCGCAGAACCAGGTGGTGATCGGTCTGGCCGACGACATGCCAATCACGGGAATGTAGGAACGTGAACCGGTTGTGCTGGTCGCGGAACGAGATGAGCCGTAGGAGTTCCGCCGGTTCTTCTTCGGGCACACCGGCGAGGGCGGACCTCGATAGCTCCTTGGGCTCTTCGCTCAAGAGCGAACGCTTGACGATCGTCGTGCTTTCCAGTTCTGTCGAGGGGCTAGCGGGACCCTGCTCGCGGACGTCTTTTTGCCGCCATTCGATCTCGAGCAGACGGTGCGTGAGGAGATCGTATTGAGCCGTGGCTTTGATCTCAAGCTTGACCGAAGCGCCCAGTTCGATGCCGGCCGCTTTGCCTTCAATTGCGATGACGGCCTTGCCGTTCTTCACTTCTTTCAACGTGCCGTTCAATTCGTGGGAGACCAGGGCGTCGAACAGGCAAAGAGCCTGGACCGAGGCGCTGCCGATCTTCCAGGTGTCCTCGATCGCGACATCTTTCTGGGGCAGGATGCCGGTCAGGTGCTGGGTGTCGAAGTGCTCGGAAGCCACTTCGAGTTCAGATCGGCTCAGCGGACCCGCGGGGCTGTAGCACTGAAGTTGGTCGTCGATGCGGTGGGCGACGAGCGTGCGGCGTTCGTCACGCAATTCACGGCGGATTTTTTCGTCGGCGATGTCGGCCGTGCAGACGGCCTTCTCGTAGAAGCGAGCGCTCTTGCGGATCGCCCCTTTTTCGACGACGAGAACTCGTTCAAGAATGTTATGATCGTTACGGGCGTTGATTTTGAGCACGTTCTCACGCCCGTCGAGCGTCGCCTTCATGGAACCGGTGAGCCCGGTTTCGATGACGACGCGGTAGGACTCGCCCACCTCGGGCGTCTCGCTCAGGTTATAAGTCTGGCCAAAGCCGGCGGCCGGTAGCAGAGTGAGGGCCAGGATGGTCGAAAGGCGCCAGGCATTCATGTGATTCCCCTTCAGGCGACAGAGCGGGTCCTTTCCCTCTATATCGGCAGAACCGTCAAGGGCGGAGTGCTGGGAAGCGCGGAAGGCGAGGTGTACACCGCTAACACCCCCGGTGCGACCGGCAAGGTTTCACGAGATTGCCTGGATTGACACCGGGTAATGGCCGTCGCCAATCAACGAGGATTCCTGTTCCCAATATCTCCACTGACGTTTGCCGCAGGGACACCTAATGAGAGGATGATCCAGTGAGTGACCAAAGTTGAAGGGACCAAAGTTCTCTCACTCGACTTTGTATTAATCAGCTCGATACTGAAAGATGTATGGGAAGGACGCGAAGAATATTCTTGGCAGGATCGATTGTTCCCGGCGGTATCAGCGGAGGGTATGGCAAAAATGGAGCGTCTCGCCAATCGGGATCAGGATCGTGTCAACCTCAAGAGACTAGGATGGGACGGTGGCCAAACGGAACCTAACGCCTGACATGTCGCCCGAGGCGATCGATCAGCGGTTGCGCGAAGTTGGAGAACTCTATCAACTGGGCACCATGCTCCAAAGCGCCAAACGAATCGGACCAGTTCGTGGCAAATCGAAAGTCGGCGATGTTTCCTCGCCTACACTGATCCACGACGACAATGCCGCCAAGCCCAATCAACCTACTCCCTTGAATTGATCGATCCCCACCACTCTCCGGTAAAAATGATGCCGCGGATCCGCTTCTGGGCACGGCGCCAGACGCCATTCCCACTCTTCATCATGCTTCGGCAGTTTCAGACCGAAGAGCAAATCCTTCACCTCGACGACCCGGTTCATCAGGTCAAGTTTGCGCCGTTCCACATCCGTGATCAGCACCACCCGACCCGGCAAGCTGGCCAGATATTCAAGATGCGCCTGGATCACGTCGCGCGCGTATGCTTCCATGCCTTCGAGCGAATGGGCCCGCATTTGCGTGAGATAATCCATCGGCATGCACGGCAGTTGCGAGAGCAGATTGACCGAGACGGTCAGGTCCAAGTCGGCGCGATCGAGAAACAGATTGGGTATTGAGTGCGGCAGCGGCTTCTTTGGTTCGTCGGAGACGTGATAGAGGTCGAGAACGGTATTCGTGATGTCGGCGGAGGTTCTTTGGACGTTCTTCAACGCTCGGCTGCGTCGACGGCTCCACAACGGGTGAACGATGTCGACGAGCAAGACGTTCTCAAACGATCGGGAGAGTTCTTCGAGGGGCACATCGTTCAGGAGGCCGCCGCCGAGAATGGCGACCGTTCGCCGTTGATCGCATTTTTCAATCGATCTCAGGATGATCGCTCGGCAGTGGTCGACATGGTTCTGCCAGTAGTCGCGGCAGCGGCGGGCGCGGCGGCGAATGCCGATGGCCTCGCGGAGGTAGCCCATGGCACGGAGATGCCATGGGCAGCGCGTCAACAGGCGTTCAAGAAGATCAACCATCGGGCGGTCACGCGGCGGGCTCAATATGAGCTGGGATGCCATTGTTCATGGGGATGCCGTTGACGGGTCCGGCGAGCAATGGCGTGAGCTGCTCAAGCAACATGCGGCGGGCCGACTCGTTCGGTTCGAAGCCGCTGCGCGTCAGCAGATTCAATAGTTCCGGGCCGTCGATCACTTCCTTCTCGATCAGGCGCAGGGCGACGGCCTCGAGAGCCGAACGGCTGCGGGCCAACATCCCTTTCACTTCCTGCAAGCAGGACTCGATAATGCGGCGGATTTCGAGATCGACCTCGCGGGCGGTCGCCTCGCTGCAGGCCATGTTGGCATCGCCCATGAAACCGGGCAGGAAACTGGCGTCCGGCCCACTGAGGTAGATGCGGCCGAGTCGGCTCATACCGAATTCGCGGACCATCCGGCCCGCGATGTCGTTGGCGGCCTGCAAGTCGCTGGTCGCCCCGGTCGAGATGTCGCCCAGAATCAATTCTTCGGAGAGGGTGCCGCCGAGCGCCACCTTGATGCGAGCTTCCAGTTCGCCGCGAGTGATCAGCGTGCGATCTTCATCGGGCCGTTGCAGCACGTAACCGCCGGCCAACCCGCGCGGGATGATCGAAACTTTGTGGACCGGGTCGCTTCCATGCACCTGGCAAGCGATCAGGGCGTGTCCCGCTTCGTGATAAGCGACGCGTCGTTTCTCCTCTGGTCGCATGATGCGGCTGCGGCGTTCCAGACCCACCGCCCCGCGTTCGACTGCTTCCTCGAAATCCTTCATGGTGACCGAGATCTTGCCCCGGCGGGCAGCCAAAAGGGCGGCTTCGTTCACCAGATTGGCGAGATCGGCCCCCGCGGAACCGGGCGTCAGGGCGGCGATCTTCCGCAGATTCACGTCTTCGTCGAGCTTGACCAGACGGGCGTGAACCTTGAGAATCGCTTCGCGGCCAACGATGTCCGGTCGATCGACGACGACCGTGCGGTCGAAGCGGCCCGCTCGAAGCAAGGCAGCGTCGAGAATCTCGGGGCGGTTCGTCGCCGCCATGATGATGACGCCCTTGTTCGTATCGAACCCGTCCATCTCGACGAGCAATTGATTGAGCGTCTGCTCGCGTTCCTCATGGCTCATGTTCGAGTTGCTGCTGCGGCTCTTGCCCATCGCGTCGAGTTCGTCAATGAAGATGATGCATGGGGCGTTGACCACGGCTTCGCGGAAGAGTTCCCGGACGCGCGAAGCGCCGACACCGGCGAAGAGTTCGACGAAATCCGATCCGCTGATGCTGAAGAACGGCACATTGGCTTCACCCGCCACGGAGCGAGCCAGAAGCGTCTTGCCCGTACCGGGCGGACCGACGAGCAGCACGCCTTTCGGGATGCGGCCGCCGAGTGCCTGATACTTCTCGGGTGTTTTCAGAAAGTCGACGACCTCGCGGAGTTCCGCCTTGGCTTCGTCGATGCCCGCGACGTCCTCGAACGTAATTCGGCCGGTATCTTTCTGCGAGAAAACTTTGTGCCGGGCGCGGCCAAACGAGAACGGCGAGCCGCCTTGACCGAACAGCCAGCGCATGAGCAAGATAATCGCCAGCAAGGTGATGATTGTCGCCAGCAACCAGCCGACGAAGGAGACGGCACTCTTCAGCATCGATTCTTCGGGCTCGGCTTCGTAGTCGGGGGCTTTGGCCGCCAGAAGATCGAAGAGCGCGGGGTCGCGATCAACCCCTATACGCGATGTCCGAAAGGCATACGTCTTGCTTGATTCCGTTTCCGTGCCGTCGGCGCCGGTGACGCGGTCTTGAGTCGTGACGTCGCCGCGGATGTCATTGCGGCCGACCTTCAAGTTGCGAAACGACACGCCAGGCGCTTGGAGCATTTGTCGGAATTTGCCGTAGGGAATCGTCTGTGTGGGGGAATCGCGATTGAACAGGATGCTGATCACGCCGAACAAAACGACGACGATGATCACCCCGACATTGGAGATCAGCCAAGTACGACGGCGGGAGCCTGGTTTCTTATCCATGCGTAAACGGGTTCCGCGGGCGATTAACGGAAAAGGGAACGAACTACCATAGAACGAATCTTCAAACCGGTCAATGCAGTATGGAAGAGTTCAGAATCTGGGCGAAATAGGGAATTTGTAGGGAAGGCGTCCATGACGAGTCTTCGGTGAGGTAAAAAGAAGACTCACCCTCGAATTGTACGCCGCACGATCGGGACACCAAGGCGATTCGATCAAGAAGCCGTTCTATTTTCGGAAGGAAGCAACGTGCGAAAGTTCTCCGCCGCCACGGCCTGGCTCTTAATCCTCGTGGGATTGTTCGGATTCGCTCTCACGGCGATCCTGTTCCTCAACGGGTCCATTCGCGGCTTCGCGGAAAAAAGCGTCGTTCTCAAACGGCACTTGGCCGACCTGCCGCCCGACCCAGCGGGTGACGAGGCCGAGGTCCAGGCCATCATTCAAGAGCGCGTCATCAACAATTGCATCATCGCCAGCGTGCCGATCGTGGTGGGTGCGGGTACGCTTGGCCTCCTGCGCTTACGACGGAATGTGACTTGAGCGGGGGCTTTGCAACGCAATCCCGCTGAGATTGGTACTGGGCCCATTAGGTAGTTGCCCAAATGGGCTATAAGTTTTCTATCTTCCGACTCTCCGGCAATTGCGTTGCAAAGCCCCGGCTGTCAACCCCCGTGGATAAATCGCGACCTCATCGAGAGCGGCACGTCGGGTCGAGACAATTACTTCAGATGCACCGGCACGAGCGATTTCGTGAAGTCGGCAATCCAACGCCGCTGTTCGGCCGTTTCCGGCACAGAACAACCACGCGCTACAGCAACCCGTTCAATGGCTGCCGTGGGCCGTCACCCGACGAGCACTCCGCAGCTGCCATTGCGACGCCAACTGTGGACACTAGCGTCGAATACCGCCACGCTCGTTCGCGCATCGGTCCGTTGGAAATTGCGCCCTACTTATCAAAGTAATGAATCAACCGATTGCCGTTGACGTCGAGGCGTTCGAGGATGTTGAGGATGGGATCGATGGGGAGTTTGCAGGTTTCGGCCCAGAAGATGATGTCGAGGTTCTCTTTGCCGTTTTTAAGAAAAGTGACGATGTCGTTCAACAGCATCCGTTCTTCGCGAAATTCGCGGACGAGGAGCCCAAAATCGTTGTGGTCGAGTTCGATCCAGTAACGGGCGCCTTGAAGGTGTTCAATCCAGCGGGCTCGCAGAAAGCCCCACCAATGTTCACGAACCCAGCGTTTCAGTGCCGCTTCGCCCAGATCGCAGCCCGCCCGTTCGCTTTCGATCCACTTGTACTCGTCGGCCTCTTGCCGGGAGACATCCCAGACGCTTTGGCGATCGACGTTGCCCGCCGGGGGACAACAAGCATTAAAATCGTTCATGGCTTAGGCCCTACCCGATCCGCTTATCACTAAGGGGGAGAGTTTCATCACGGAGCCGCCATGCTGCCGATCCGAGGATTCATGCGATCTTCACTTTTGATTCTATACTACTTCTTCTATCTAACGCAAGAGAGAACCTTGTTAGATCGCTGGAAGAATGATCGCTTCAAGATGTTACGTTAGTTTTTTCCGTCTCTTGTAGAAATCGTTCATGTCCCAGAGAATATCTCCGCATCTCCATGAATCTCGGAGAACTCCATGCTTCAAGGCAAAACAGCCCTCGTCACGGGCAGCTCTCAGGGGATCGGCCTCGCGGTCGGCAAGGCTTTTCTTCGGCACGGCGCCCAGGTGATCTTTACCTCAGAACACCAGCTGAATGCTTGCCCGGAGATTGCCGCGATCCTCGCCGATCCCAATGCCTCCTATATCACAGCGGATTTGCTGCGTGAAGGCGAAGCGGAACGGCTTATTGTCGAGAGCACGGGCAAACTGGGTTCCCTTGATATTCTCGTCAATAACCTTGGTACGTATCGTGAACCATCCTTGTTCGATGTGACCCGCGCCCAGTTTGACTTCATCTTTCATTTGAACGTTTGGTCGGCCATCGCGCTCTCTCGCGAAATGGCTCGTTGGAACATTGCGGCGAAACGCGGTGGCCGGATCTTGTTCACCACGTCGCTCAACGGTTCACGCTCCGAGCCAAAGCACACGCTTTACGATGCCAGCAAAGGGGCGATCAACGCCCTGACCCGGCAGCTGGCGATCGAACTGGCGCCGTTCAACATCACGACGGCCGCCGTGGCTCCCGGCCTGGTCGAAACGCCGTTGACCGACTTCGGCCTGCAATCTGATCCGCGAGCTCGCCAGGCAATCCTGGAACAGATACCCTTGCGGAGAATCGCATCGGTGGATGATGTCGCGGGGTGGTATGTTTTCCTGGCGTCGGATGCGGCCAGTTACTCGACAGGATCGATCGTGACCGTTGATGGCGGACTTGATGCCCAGCAGATGGCCGAGCGGCCGATCACAGATGCGGAGAGATAAAAACAGCCGCCGTGCGGTTGCCCACACGGCGGCGTTCCCCCTCTCCCTACTTGTCACACGAGGGGCGTCTCCGAGTCGAGTGATCCCGTCCCGAAGAGCCCCGTGGCTCAACTGAGAGAGGGCGTATATCTCAGGGGCGATTCTTTGGGAAGGCGAGTTTGGCCGGGGGGTGCGCGGAGCGGCAAGAAGTCGCAACGAGGGGCCCGGTTCTGTGCGTCGTTTATTCGTCCATGGTGGCTGCCGCTCCTGAGATTCTGTCGGTACGATCGACCTTACACCAGAAGCAAAGCGTGCGTTTCGCAATCGCCAAAAGAGGAAGAAATGACGAAGAAAAAGAAGCAAGATTACCCCGCCGGATGGGATGAAGAACGTGTCCAAAAGCTCGCCGAGTACTACGACAATCAAACCGAAGATGAACAAGCCGCGGACCATGAAGCTGCCATGAACGGGGAGGGCCAGACCGTCATGGTTGTCCCCACTGAATTGGAGCCGGAGATCGTTAAACTCATCAACAAGAAAGTTCCTGCTTAATAGTTGAAGGTACCGTCACTCAAAGGAGTAATCGATGTCCCTGGCCATTCTCGTGCTGGCCGTCCAAGCATAGCCCTTCAATGCCGAATTCGATCCCAGAACAGGTCCACACGTATTGTTCACTGGCGGAAAGACACTTCTTCTCAAGCCCGACATGACGGAATCGCAGGTTGTCGCCCTATTTGGGCTTGAAGAGACGTTGCCGCTCCGAACCAGATTTTCGACAAGTTCCCGCGGTAGCATTTATCCGTTGCGACCCGGATTCCAAATTGAATTATACTACGTCGGGAAACAGGACCAGAAAGACTGCCACGTCTTGAAAGAAGTCATCTTTAGGGCGAGAAAAACCACTCGGCTGACAGCGCTGGACTGACTAGATCGCGGAGCCAGTGGTTTCGCTACGCGACATCCGTCCCGCCCGCCCGCCCAATCACCCATTGCTCACCCCCCGCCTTTCCCGCTTCGATCACGCCGGCCTGGCATGATAGAACCCAGGAAGTGCGATTCGCGCGGCCCTGGGTATTCAAACGAAAATGTTGGCAAGTCCTGAAAGGGTGGCAGAGGCTTACCCCTACCTCGATTACGTCCTTTTCATGGCTTTTTCGTCGTTGAATCGTCGCCCAGGGCGGCGCGAAGCGCTCTGCCCTGGGCTCCATTGCTCCAGGCCGTTGGCCTGAAGAGAGTATCTTCGCCCATCACTCCCCGTCCTAATCCTTCTTCTTCTTCTTCTTCTTCTTCTTCGCCAACGCTGGCTTCCAAAGCGGGTCCTTCTGCTCGGCGTTCCAGGCCTTCCACTCAGTCGTCAGTTCCTTCACCTTATCCGGGTTCTTCTCGGAAAGATCGTTGGCCTCGCCGATGTCGTCTTTCA
>Ga0105046_10006425_pt1 | contig 18558 bp, 21 predicted proteins | sample MAT03_FD_78385 | JGI IMG/M metagenome (GOLD analysis project Ga0105046, IMG submission 78385) | Freshwater microbial communities from Lake Fryxell liftoff mats and glacier meltwater in Antarctica - MAT-03 (megahit assembly) | ecosystem: Environmental > Aquatic > Freshwater > Ice > Liftoff...
CGGTAAAAACCCGGAACAGCGGTTTACGGAACATGATTGCTCCCTTCGCGAAATCGGAAAAACCCAAGAGTGGGCCTTCCCTTTGAAACATGGATGCCACATTGAACCCATGCGAAGATCAACCTCAGCCGCCAATCAATTGAATGGCACTTGTTACCTCTTCTCCTGATGTCGACTGTAAATCATTGAACCGGCGAATGCATCCGGTTCCTTGTCGATTGTCAGACTTTCCGAGTGTCAGAAACGACGACGATCTCACGAAGGCGTTACAAAGTCGTTCAAACTTCGTTGAGCGAATGGTTATCGAGCCAGCCGCACGGTTGCCATGCTACCGTTGGGTGAAAACCAAACCCTTGCAGAGTCGGTGTTGATTCGCGGGATTGGCGCACCTCGTATGGTATTGGTGAAGAAATGAGAGTTCCATACCCATCCCGGAATCGAGTCTCACCGAGGCAGGCGATCATCGTTGTGTGCAGCGATTCCGCTCAGTCTCTGGTGCAAAAGGCGATCGAGCCGCTCCTTCTGGATCTGCTGGGAATGCTCGTTGGAGTAAATGGGGTTTCAATCGTGGCTGTGGCGACCAACCGGACGCTGGGTCGACGAATTGCCAAAACATTGCCGGCCGGTGTGGAACTCTTCGTTCCGCCGGTTGGTGAGCCCGCTATCGGGTGGACCGCACGTAATCTGGTTGGAAAGGGATTCGAACGGATTCTGGTCGTCGCTTCCGATGTCATCGGGTTGCCGGTTCGGGTGATATCGACGGCACTGAGCGCGATCGAATCAGAATCCGTGATTCGCGCAGACACTCCTTTTGGCAATCCCTATCTATTCGGGGTCTCGACCGCGCTGCTGAGCCACTCAACAGATCTTTATCAGCTGAATACCCTCGATCAAAAGAATGTGATGGAGCACGTGGCGCCAACGCGCGGGATGGGACGCTTCCCACGATTGTCCGAGCTGACGGACACGACTGAGATTCGGAAGCTCGTCATCGCGAATGCCAGGCTTCTCCCCAGGCTTTCAAGATGTCTGGATCAGTTCGTCATCGAATCACAGTCGGAACAAGACCTGCACGAAAGGCAACACAACTGAAAACGTTACCTGTGGCATCCACTTTGGACTCGTTTCTTGCCGTTCCTGTCGCGTTCTCCCTCGCTCAGTCGTGCGGACCCATCGTCTGGGGGAAGGGGCGGTGGCCGAATGTTGATTGGATCGACGGCCATTTTGTCTGGGCCGGGTGGGAGGGGAACCATCTCGCAACTCGGTGGGTGCGGCAGTCAGGGTCTGGAGTTGTCGAAATCGGTGGTAATCGAGACGCGGCAAACGACGCTGCGTGGATGGCGGGCACACTCGGGTTTGATCGGGTGCCACCAACAATGGAAGATCCGCTGGTGGCCGCGGCGGCGGAGCGCTTCCCCGGAATGCGACCATACTCTTCCAACTCGCTCTTCGAAGGAGTGATTTCCTGCATCGCCGGGCAGAGCATCTCGGTCGCGGCCGCTGCGATTACCCATGCCCGGATTGCGGCACTCGTTCACCCGGGAGTTCGCATCGGCGGGCGAGTCTTCTGGCCGGCCCCAACGGCGGAGCAGTTGTGCAAACTCGATGTCGCGACAGTTCGGACATCCGGTGTCACCTGGAAACGAGCTGAAGCGATCGTCGCTGCGGCCGAAGCGCAGGTCCGAGGTGAGATTCCCTCAGACGATGAGGCCAGATTGGATCCCGAAACGGCGAGAATTGCATTGCTCAGGCTGAAGTTGGTCGGTTACTGGACGGCTGAATCGGCGCTTCTCTGGGGTCTTGGACTTGATGACGCATTTCCTCCAAACGATGCGGCGTTGCGCCGCGCTGTTCGTCTTGCCTACGGCACTCCTGAACTCGATCACAAAGGATTGGAGAAGTTAGCCGAAGGTTGGCGACCAGGTCGCGCGTGGGCGTCGCGATGGCTCTGGGCTGCGATGTTCGGGCTACCAGCAGAGGTCGCCGCCCCGTTCGCTCGTCCTCTTGGGGACTTCGGTCCATTGTCCGCACCGAAATAGCGCGGCTATACTCGCCGCAGGACCTCCTTTCGGGAGGGTACGTTCACGTGCGATTGTGAGACAGAATGCCGCATTTCGATCTCGAAGAACTCATCAGAACCGTCGGATACGTGGGAATGTTCGCCATCGTCTTTGCGGAGACAGGCCTCCTGATAGGCATCTTTCTCCCGGGGGATAGCCTGCTTTTCACTGCAGGATTTCTGGCTTCCCAGGATTACCTGAACATCTGGATTCTCATGCCTGTCTGTTTTGTGGCCGCGATCGCGGGTGATGCGACGGGTTACTACTTCGGACAGCGATTTGGACGTTCGCTTTACGAACGTCCGGACTCGAAGTGGTTCCGGAAGAGTCACCTGGTCAAAGCCGAGGAGTTCTTCAACAAACATGGTGGGAGGGCGATTGTAATCGCCCGATTTGTGCCGATTGTCCGGTCCTTTGCACCTATCGTGGCTGGCGTAAGTTTAATGCCCTACCGTTCGTTCGCGATTTACAACGTATTCGGGGCCGTGCTCTGGGCAATAGGGGTGACGCTTGCCGGGTTCTTCCTGGGCAGCACGATTCCTGGAATCGACAAGTATCTCCTGCCAATCATCGGACTCATTCTCGTTGCATCGATCGCGCCTTCGGCGATTCACATCTGGCGAGAAAATGGTGACGAGATCAAGTCATCCGCTCGCAAGTACCTCGATGACCGTCGGGCCAGGAAAGAAGCAGGCAGCTAGGCAGGGTTAACTCAGAACTTGGCAATCCGATTTCGTCCCGAACAATTGCGGCGTATCGATCTTGCCGAAGGAGCCGCATACGCCGCACTCTACCGCGCTGCTGCACCGGACCTGGGGACCGGCAGCACGCGTCTTGGCGACGTCACTCTGATCTGGCATCCGGGTGAAGATGAGGCCGGTTACAACTGCTTGGTCAATTTCCATCTCGCGGACAATCTCGACCAAATCTACGACCAGGGTTTTGCGACCCTGAAGGATGCCGGGTCACCTGTAATCGGAGTTCCGATCGACGATCGGGTCATCTCCTGGGCGACCGCTGAGAAGATCGAATCACTTGGTCTGGAGTATCAGTCGGACGAGGTGATCTGGGGTCGAGAGTTGCTTCCGGAGCAGGATTTCCCCTTTCCCGATCCTCCTCAGGGAATCGAGGTCCGCCAAAGCGAACTGCAGATGTCTGAGTTGCAGCGGTTGATCAATCTGGGGTGGGGACTCGAACCGGACAATCCCCGCGGCGTTCTCTACTCCCACGCCCCGCTCCTTCCTGACTGGAAAGTCTACGTCGCCTGGGCAGGCGTGAAAGTCGCCGGTATTTCCGTGTTCTGTGCCTATGAATCGGTGGGGCTTCTGATGCTGGCAGTCGTGCTGCCCGGATACCGGGGAAAGGGCTTGCAGTCTTTTTTCATTGCGGAGCGACTGGCTGAATCGTTCACGCGAGGTTGCACAATCGCGATCTCCGAGACCAACGATGACAACTCTTCGCCGCGCAATCTGCAACGCGCGGGATTCGAACATTGCGTAACGCGACGTATTTTCAGCCGGGCTATCTGACACTACGTCAGAGAATCGAAATTGCCGCTCCGACTGCCCCGCTCGCGCCGGTCAGCACGAGCATCGCGATCACCAGTCGCCGGAAGAGCGCAGGTGAAACACGATCGGCAAGTTGCCGGCCGAACCACCGTCCGACCAACGACGCAGGAATCATGGTGACCGAGAGAACGAGCGCTGGCCGGTGCAATTGCCCGCTGATCGCCAACAGGAAAACAGCGACCACATCGACCACCATGAAATACGCCGTGATGGTCACGCGGAATGCAGTGGGTGGAAGGCTGCGAGCCGTGAAGAGGAGTGCGATCGGCGGGCCGGGCAACCCGGCCGATGTTCCGAGTACTCCGCTGGTCAGGCCAGCAATCACCGTCGCTGCTGGCCGCTCGACGCCGGGAAAACGCAGACCCAGGGCTGCATAAATCGAAAAGGCGACCACGACGATGCTTGCAAGCAACTTGATGTAGAGACCGTCGACATAACGAAGGATCGCTGTACCGGCGACCAGTCCGATCAGCGCCCACGGGATCAGCGCGCGCAATGTCGGTTTGCGGATTTCGTGCCATTCGCCGAAGAGAACAACTATTCCGGAGCTGAAACCGAGAATGTTGACCATGGCGACCACAATTGGTGGTTCGTGCATGAAGAGCAGGGGAGGCACGGCGAAGAGCGCAAAACCAAAGCCGGCCAAACCGACGATCACACCAGCGATCAGGACGATGCCCGTCGTTGCGATCAGCTCCCAACCGACGGGCATCAATATCTCCTATATAGAAGGGTATTCACCGGGATCGAAGCATGTGCCCAGTTCCCGGTAAAGTGACCTAAGCGCTGATTACTGGTAGCTCGGCGAGGGCAGCATCGATGGCTTCCTGCGGATGTTCGTAGTCCTGCAGACTGCCGGAGAGGTAGCTGTCGTACGCGGAGAGGTCGAAATGACCGTGACCGCAGAGTCCAAAGAGAATCGTTTTGGATTCGCCCGCTTCTTTCGCGCGAATTGCTTCGTCGATCGTGAGGCGAATGGCGTGCGTCGGTTCCGGGGCCGGCAGAATGCCTTCGCTGCGGACAAAGGTGATTGCAGCCTCGAATGCGGCGCGCTGTTTTACTGCTTGCGCCTCGATCAAGTTGTGCTCAAGCAGGTGACTCACAAGGGGCGCCATGCCGTGATAGCGCAAACCGCCTGCATGGATTCCGGCCGGAACGAACGAGTGGCCGAGCGTGTGCATTTTCACGAGCGGTGTCAGCATCGAGGTGTCGCCGAAATCGTAGGCGTACGTTCCACGTGTCAGGGTCGGGCATGCCGCGGGTTCTGCGGCAATAATGCGAATGTCCTTGCCGGCCATCTTTTCCCGAATGAAGGGAAGGACAAGACCCGCGAAGTTGGAACCGCCGCCAGCGCAGCCGATCACGACATCCGGCCAGGCTTCGGCCATTTCGAGTTGTTTAAGTGCTTCCTGGCCGATGACCGTTTGATGCATCAGGACATGGTTCAGTACCGATCCGAGCGCGTACTTGGTGTCGTCGCGGGTTGCCGCGTCCTCGACTGCCTCGGAAATCGCGATGCCGAGCGACCCCGTCGAATCCGGATCGTTGGCCAGGATGGTTCGACCCGCATTTGTGTCCATGCTCGGACTTGGGATGCAAGTAGCCCCATACGCCTCCATCAATGCCCGGCGATACGGCTTTTGGGCGTAGCTGATCTTGACCATGTAGACCTTGAGATCGATCCCGAAAAATGCGCAGGCCATCGCCAGTGAGCTGCCCCATTGACCGGCGCCGGTTTCGGTGGCGATTCTCTTTACACCCTCAAGTTTGTTGTAAAAAGCCTGAGGGACCGCAGTGTTCGGTTTGTGGCTGCCGGAAGGACTGACGCCTTCGTATTTGTAGAAAATGCGGACCCGATCAGGCAGATCCAACGCCGCTTCGAGTCGATGCGCACGGTAGAGTGGGGTTGGACGCCAGAGTCGATAGATATCGCGAACTTCGACGGGAATTGGCACCCAGCGATCCTGCGAAACTTCCTGGCGGATGATCTCCATTGGGAAGATTGGCGCCAAATCTTCCGGTCCGATCGGTTGTTTGGTGCCCGGATGAAGTGGTGGCGGAAGAGGCGAGGGGAGATCCGGAGAGACGTTGTACCAATCTTTTGGCAGGTCCGTTTCCGAAAGCAGGAACTTCGTTGTTTCGCTCACGATCGCCTCTCCTGAACTCGATGCGATTCCTTCGGTTGCCCGACACGTTGTTTTGCGTTGTTCGATTGTACCCGGACCTGAGGGAGTTTTAGCGCTGTTTGCGGGCTTTCCAAACCTCTTCTGCCGGCCATTGGTGCGCCCATTCCGCATTCACGTACGGATACCGGGTTAACGCGTCGGCGGGAGTTTGGACCTCGATCAAATCCTCGATTTCGAAGCCATTTTCGCGGAGCAATCGAATCCACTCGCCATGCGGGAGATGGAACTCGACGGAACCGTCTGCCCATTCGAACCGGTGCATGCCGAAGAGTGGTCGCTCGAGAATTGTTGAAACGGGGTCTTCTCCGTCCGATCCGGTGCAAAGCATCACCTGAAGTCCATTGCACATGAATATGAGTTCGCCGCCAGGACGAAGAAGGCGGGCGGCTTCCGGGATCCATTTGTACGGATCGCACCAGATCGACGCGCCATATTCGCTGATCGCCAGATCGAAGCTCGCATCCGCGAAGGGAGTGGATTCAGCGTTGCCAAGATGCAGAGGGAACGCCAGTCCATGTTCTGATTGAAGTCGGCGCGCCGTTTCGAGTTGAACTGGAGAGTTGTCGATACCGACCGGGTGAGCACCCCGCCTGGCCATCCACGCGGAGACGTACGCGGTTCCACAACCGAGCTCGATTGTGTCGAGTCCGGAGAGATTTGAAGGGAAGATCGATAGTTCACTCTCCGGGATACTGAAAATACCCCAGACCGGTTCGGGTTTTCGCCAGCTCGACTCGCCCGGTTCGACATAGTCGGACGCGAACCCGTCCCATGCCGTTCGATTCTTTTGCACATGTTCAGGGAGTTCTGCCATTTTCTCGACCACCGGGTGAACTACTTCGCCGGAATCAACTGGATTTCGAGACCAAATGGGGTACTCATGTAGTAGAAACCAAGTTGATTGCGCTCGCGCACAGCAATCCCCGGTTGCGACTGCATCTGCACAAGGAAGTCATCGATATCTTCGACTGCGATTGCGATGTGGCGCCCGCCGAGATCGCTGTTTTTTGGCACATACGAAATTTGATCCGGCGATGTCCATTGGAGAAGCTCGACCTTCATTCCTCCAATCTGCACAAAGTGATAGTTTCCATCGGCTCTCGGATGGACACCGAACAGAGAAGTCATCTTCTCCCCGGTGGTGTCACTCAGATTTCCTGTCCGGTTGCACTCTTCAAAACCGAGAACATCGGTGAAGAATCGCACCGCTTCCTCAAGATTTGTGACAACATATCCCACGTGATCGACCGCGACGACCCTGCCGCTCATTGATGGGTGCTCCTTCGTTCGTTGTTCGGTTGCGGCACAGCGCCGTCCCTCTCATCATACCGGGTGATGTGAAGGAGGCGAAAAGAATGTCACCGGTTGTTTGGAAGATGCCGGCCCCTTATCCGGCGGTTCGGTTGAACTGACAGCGCCAACACCCAGAGGCGAAGTGATGTTTCGACAACCGGGTTTCGCAGCGTTGCACGGCGTGCGCGACACTCGGTTCCTATTGAACAACTATGTCCTGCGGGGGATGTGCCGCTCCTCTCGATAACGGGTGTAGCGACTGGCTGGCTAGCCTTGCAGTAATCGCTTGAGGTTCAGAAGAAGAACGCCAGAAACGAGGCCGGCACTTGGTGCGTCGACCTCTCAGGTCGATTTCGGTCTCGGGGACGTCCTACCCCGACCTCGAGAGGTCGACATCCGGTGATTCAGCGATTGGTAATCTCACTGTGAAGATGCTGCCACGTCCCACTGAACTCATAACTGCAATCGACCCACCGTGCAACCGAACCACATCGGCCGCCCCGGCCAGTCCCAACCCGTTGCCTCGTATGTGACCGACATTCGCGGCTCGCCGGTTGCGCTCGAAGATGAAGGGGAGATCGTTTTGAGGAATGCCGATGCCCTCGTCACGTATCGTCACGGTTCCCCATTCGTGATCTTCATGCATCGTGCGGGCGCAGCCGATGTGAATTGTTCCACCATCGGGACTGTATTTGATGGCGTTGGAGAACAGATTGCCGAAGACACGCTCGAGGCGGCCGCGATCCCAGGTGCCGTGCAGTTGCGTGACCGACGTCTCAACGGCGAAGCGATGCAACGTCGTGGTGTCCCGGTACGAGGAAGCGCAACTTTGGATCAATTCGACAAGATCGAGCTGATCCAGGTCGAGTTCGAGATCCTGTCCAGCTGAAAGGCGCGAGGCATCGATCATTTCGCCGATGAGATCCGTCATGCGCGTGGCGGTGGCCGATATGACATCGAGTTGATCAGCTGTCACCGGAGTGCCACGCAGGGCGCGACGACTCAACAGCTGGGCCTGGGCCTTCATGGCGGCGAGCGGATTCTTTAGGTCGTGCGCCAGCACGTCGATCAATTCGCGACGACGAACATCGACCTGTTTGAGATCGTCGATATCCGTGCTGGATCCAAACCACCTGACCACATGGTCTTGACTCTCTCTGACCGGAACTGCACGCGATTTGAACCAACGGTACAGGCCATCCGACCGGCAGATTCTGAATTCGCAGTCAAAGGCGGTTCCCGCCGCGACACTGTCGGTCCAGGCGGTAACGAGTTTTGACGTGTCCTCTGGATGTACCTGTTCCAACCAGCGATAGCCGAGTTGTCGGTCTTCCGGCACGCCCGTGTACTTGATCCATTGTCGGCTGAGATAGTCACATTCTCCGGTTGCGTTGCATGTCCAGACCATCTGAGGTAACGATTCGGCCAAAGCGCGAAAGTGCTGTTCACTGTTGCGGAGTGCTGCTTCCGTTGTTGCGCGGTCGGTCACGTCCCGGATGACGCTGAGAACGAGGCGTTCACCCATGAGTTCGGCGGGCTGGGCAACAATTTCGACGGGAAAGGTCGTGCCGTTTCGCCGGCGGTGGACGGATTCGAATCGGGCCCCCTCTTCAAGGACAGAGCTGAATGGCACGGGCGGGTTGGACGGGCCAACAGCAGCCCGGAGATCCTCGACGTGCATGGAAAGTAACTCTTCACTGCTGTAACCGTAGGTGGCATAGGCGCCGACATTGGCTTCGATAATCCGGCCCGTGGCATCGAGAAAGATCAGAATATCGCGGGAGTAATCCGCCAGGAGTTGATAGCGGCGGCGTGCTGACTCAGCCTGCTTGCGCTCGGTCACATCGACCAGCGCGGAGAGCACAGCAGGGATTCCCTGAGACTCGACGATAGCGGCCGAGAGCAAACAGGTTCGGATCGACCCATCCCGGACCCGGAACTCCATTTCGCGGCTACGAATCAGTTCTCCGGAGCGCAGTTCCCGAAGCCCCTGTTCGCGTTTTTCCGGCTTCACCCAGAGCCCCAGTTCGACCGGAGTGCGACCGAGCAATTCCTCCCGAGGAAATCCCGAAACTGTGACAAACGTCTCGTTGGCCTCCAAGAATCGGCCGGTCGCAACGTCTGTTATGCCCAGAAGCAAGGGGCTGACGTCAAAAATGCGATGAAATGTCCACTCTCCCGAGATGTGATCAGGAATCGGAATGGGAGTGTCTTTCAGCCGCTTCAACGCCGCACCGATGGAGGCGGCGACAACCCCGGCATCCGCGAAGAGGGAATCGAGCACAGACGCCGAGGAGAGGCTCGCAACCACTAACCCACCAGCCGAGACATTTGCTTGGAAAGGTATGAGGACGAGCGCTCTGAAGAGAGTGAGCGGATGACCAGGTGAGAACCTGGTCTCTGGCGAGGTCACCCATTCCGTTTCCGTGAACGTATCACCGATTTCGGCGAGCGCTTCAGAGGAAAACTCAGGCAGCATGGAATTGTGCAACGAGGAAGTGGAGGCAAGTCGATATCCCGTTGATCTGTCCGATATCACAATCGCTGCGAAGTCCGCGCCTGAATCCGCAATGGCAGCTGTGACTGCGCCTGATGCCACAAAAAAATCAGTCGACGAGGCCATGGACGAAACAATCCGAGAAAGCAGAGGATTACCTTCGCGCCTATTGGGTTCAGGATGCCGAGCGATGCTAACCACGACAGCTCTCTGTTCACACGATGATCCATCGCAACTGCGACCGCTTCAGTTGAAGGTTCTGGCTGATACTTTAGCGCAACGTACATAAGAGGAAAAGAGAAATCTTTCAGTGGTTTTCCGGCACGTGCCTAGAGTCGCCTCTGCGCATGATGATCTGAAATCATCGTTCGACGCATAATGCGGTGATCGACCGCCGCGCGCCGAAGATGAGAAAAGGCGGGACAGCAGGACAAATGAGGAAAGAGGTGAGCAGATGTCGACCTACCGGAATGTGCGAGCCGCAGTCATTCAGGCCGCACCGGTCAGTTTTGATCGCGAGCGGACACTCGATAAGGTTCAGGAGCTGACTCGTGCAGCCGCGATTGGTGGCGCTCAACTGGTGGTGCTGCCAGAGGCGTTCGTTTCCGCCTACCCGCGAGGGCTCACGTTCGGCGCGGTAATCGGTTCTCGCACCACGCAGGGTCGGGAGTGGTACCGGCGGTATTGGGAGAGTTCCGTCGAAATTCCAGGTCCTGCGGTCGATCGCCTTTCGGCGGCAGCGCGAGACTCCGGGGTCTATCTGGTGGTCGGTGTGATCGAGCGATCCGGCGGCACACTTTACTGCACGGTGCTCTTCTTCGGACCGGATGGCGCTTATCTCGGTAAACACCGAAAACTGGTGCCGACCGCATCGGAACGCCTGGTGTGGGGAGCCGGCGACGGTTCTACCATCCCGGTGTTCGATACCGAAATTGGCAAGATCGGCGCGGTGATCTGCTGGGAAAACTACATGCCGCTTCTGCGCACGGCCATGTATGCCAAGGGAATTCAGCTCTACTGTGCCCCGACCGCCGATGCCCGGGAGAGTTGGATAGCCACTGTTCGGCATATCGCGCTGGAGGGTCGTTGTTTTGTGCTCTCCTGCAATCAGTTTGTGCGGCGGAGCGATTATCCCGCAGATTACGAAACCGATTTCGGAGACGACCCTGAGACGGTGATCTGCCGAGGAGGGAGCTGCATTGTCAGTCCGCTGGGAGAAATCATTGCCGGACCTGATTACGAAGGAGAAACGACGCTCTTTGCCGACCTCAATCTCGATGAAATCGTCCAGGCGCAATTCGACATGGATTCTGTCGGCCACTACGCGCGGCCGGATGTCTTCCAATTGATGGTAAACGAGTCTGAAAACCGATCGGTCGACGGCATTTCCCAGCCGATCAGGGCGTCGGAAGTTGCCCCGCAATCAGTGACCGATGTCTTTATCTCCGGGTTGATGCGCCAGTGACGGATGCGCTCGTGCGAACCTCGCGCATTTCGGTTCCGGTTGCGATCCCTGAAGAGATCGATGCTGTCATATCCGGCGACCGGGATCGATTCAGGGAATTGACCGGGGTGGAACCTCCCGATCCTTTGATCGCGCCGCCGGAAACCGGAGATGTCCTCGAGTTCTTTCGGGATGCAATGGTGGCCGATCCGGAGATCAGAACCTGGTTCTTTCGCTGGATCGTTGATCACCAATCTGCAAATCTGATTGGCTCGGCGGGTTTCGGCGATCGTCCTGATGCAGACGGTGTGGTTTTGATTGGCTACTCGGTTTACCCGGAGTTCGAGCGACGGGGCTACGCCACCGAGGCGGCGCGGGCTCTGACTGAATGGGCGTTCCGGGACGCACGGGTGCAGGCTGTGCGGGCGACCATCCTGCCGCAAAACATCGCGTCATGCCGGGTGGCGATCAAGGCCGGGATGACGTTCAAACGTATTGTTGAAACGGACGAAGATGGCATGGTCGAACTGTGGGAAATTGCCCGGCCAATCGTCGATTGACCGGGCTTGGGTTTACCGATCCTCGATCAGTGCCCTGACGACCCCGGCAAGGAGTTGTCCGGATTCGGCCATGACGAACCGAAGACCATCAAGATGGGCGATCACTTCGAGCAGTTCTTCACCGTCGAACGTTTCAACTGCATCGGCGAGTTCGCCGCATTCGCGCAATGCCGCAACCAGATTTGCACGAGCCTGATCGCCACGTTGGGCAAGTTGTCGTGAATAATCCATTGATGAGTCCTCAGCCGGAGATCAATGCGGGTTTCCGCTCGATCCATCCGGCGGCCTGTTCGTAGGCGTGGGCGATCCGGCAAATCCGGTCTTCGCCGAATGGCCGACCGACAACCTGCAATCCTATCGGCAAACCCAGTCGGTCGAAACCGCAGGGCACGGCTACCACCGGTTGCCCGGTTGCGTTGAAGGGCATCGTCAAACGGGTGTAGGCGAGGTTGACCGGTTCCTCGCTACCGTCCGGGTAGGTCGTGTTGAGGTCGTTCGCGAGCGCGGCCGTACCTGCCGATGCCGGCGCCAGTACAGCATCCAGATTGAAGTCGGCGAAGAGGCGGGCCATGGATGCTTTCGCGACGGACCGGGCTTTGAGCGCTCGCAAGTAACCGGTGGCGGGAAAGAGCGAGTTAGATTCAAGTCTGAGCCGCAGCTCCTCGGCAAAGAGATCCGGGGTAGAGCGGATTGTGTCGCGATGAACTTCAGCGGCCTCGACCCGGTTGATCACGAAGCTGGCCGCGCGGGCTGTTTTCGCGGAATCCCACGGAGTTTCGATCACGAGGGCGCCTAATTCGCTGAAAACCGAGAAGGCCCTCTCCACCGCCGAGGCAACATCCGGTTGCAGGCGATCGAAAAAGAATGGCCGCATGACGCCAATTCGAAGACCGCGAATGTCCTGACCGATTTCGGCCGTCGCGTCTGTCGGCCGGGTTGTGCCGGAACTGGTGTCGAGCGGATCGATTCCAGAAATTGCATTGTAGAAATGGGCGACGTCGGCGACACGCTTACCAAGTGGACCGACCGTATCCAGCGACCAGGAGAGAGGAAAGACTCCTCGTTTGCTCACCGTGCCGTAGGTCGGTTTCAGCCCGACGATGCCGTTGATCGAGGCCGGGTTGCGGATACTTCCGCCGGTATCGGACCCGAAGGCGGCCAGGCTGGAACCTGACGCGACCGAGGCACCTGAACCACCCGAACTCCCGCCAGGGATTCGAGTTGGATCCCACGGATTGCGGGCGGGATCGCTAATGACGCCAGCCGCGAATTCCTGAGTAACGGTTTTGCCGATGAAAATTGCCCCTGCACTTCGTGTTTTGGCAACAGAAACTGCGTCTTCAACAGCAGGCGGATAGTGCTCCCGAACTCGTGAATTGCAGCGTGTTGGCACGCCCTTAAGGTCGAAAATGTCCTTGACTGCAATCGGAATTCCGTGCAGCGGCCCGCGATAATCGCCGCGAGCAATTTCGGCTTCCGCAATTCTGGCAGCAGACCGTGCTCCTTCGGCGTCAACAGAGACAAATGCGTGCAATTGCGATTCTGTTTGTTCGAGGCGAGCGAGCGCGGATTCAATGAGTTCAACCGGCGAAAGTCTTGCCGATTCGAGTTGCAGTGCCGCTTCGATCAGCGTGAGATCACAGGGTTCCGTCATGCTGCACCGCCTTTCGCCCAGGTTGGATCGAACCGAATTGCCGGTTCGGAGCCGGTGAGATCGACCGAATCGAGCTCCGACGCCAGCTCATGCATGTCTCTCAGGCGCTGCGCGATCGCAGGCAAACGCTCCGTGGGAAATTCAAGACCCTCAATTTTGGCAAGGATTGCGATCACTTCTTCGTCTATGGCTTTATAGCCACCGGCAGATGATTTCCGTTCTGGCACCTCTTTACCTCGTGCGATTGATGCGGATGACGACTGTTCCGGGATTGTACGCTGGGATTGTCCGTTCGTCGTTGCACTCTCCTTTAGAATGCCGGTTACAGATGGCGGAGGAAGAGCTCAGGGTGATTCAGAAAGTCGCGCGTAATCACCACGTGATCGATCTGTTTATAGTCAACCTGCTTCACGGCGCCTTCATCGAAGCTGTAAATCACCGCGCCAGGGTACGCCATCAGAATTGGTGAGTGCGTCGCGATGATGAATTGCGCATCGCGTGTTTCCACCGCATCTTTGATCATCGCGAGCAGAGCGATCTGGCGGCGGGGCGAGAGCGGGGCCTCCGGTTCGTCCAGGAGAAAGAGTCCGTCCGGGGCAAGCCGAGCCTGAAAGAGGGCCAGAAAGGCTTCACCATGGGAGCGGGTATCAAGTCCCTCGCCGTAACTCTGTTCGAGCGCCTGCAATTGCCCTGCGTGCGGCATGAGCGCGAAGCCGCGAGCCATTTCGGAAATCGATTCGTCTGACTGGAGCGCATTCACCTGAGCCTGAAACTCGTCACGAGAATCCTGCATTGCTTTGGCGTATCCGAAGAAATCCTCGGCTCGCATGTAGAAACCTCGATGGGTACGCCGGGACCACACGAGCCTCATTTCACGGGCGAGTTGATGCGCCGCCGCCAGGGTTGAGTCCGCGACTGCCTGCACGCTGCCAACGGTAATCGACTTCGCGGCAACGGCAACCGCCTCCAGCAGAGTCGATTTGCCGCTTCCGTTTTCGCCTACGAAGAAGGTCACCGGGGCGGTCATATCGATCGATTCTCCCGCAAGCGCCTGGATCGCTGGCACCGAGAATGGAAATCCTCGCGGTGACTCATCGTCGTTGAGTTTAAGCCCGACTGATCGAAGATGGTTCGTCATTGTTTCATTTGGGGTAACAAATGATTCATTCCAGTCGTCTAAGCAGCGACTTCTTGATACTGAGGATTCGGAAGTACCCCCCCTCGTTCGAGTGTCAGAGCAACCAAATCCTCCAATGCCAATTTGCCATTTTGAACTGCTTCGTCGTAGGAGGCACCATGGGTTACGGGGTTGAAAATGCGTCCCTCCCATTCAGCAAGCGTAACCAGGAAGGCATCGTCAATATCGGACCATTTGATCAACATCGAATAACGGATTTCTGCATTCGAACTCTTCATCTCGGTTTTGTCCTTTCGATTTCCTCGATTGCACGCCGGACATCAGCTTCCTGATAGGGCTTTGCATCTTCGCCATCTGCACCGGAAAGCCTAACGAAATGATCAGGCACTTCCGGATGCGCCCATGATTGATGGCTGCCGGTCTGTCGGACAAAGATCCAACCGGCCCTTCAGAGTTCTGCACGAAGCTGTCGCAGTTTCCTCGGCATTGCGATCGCCTCAACACAACGCATTTGCCTAACTCTGCTTTTCCAAACCGTTCGTTGCAAAGGCGACGATGAGATCGACACAGTGCTGGAGATCGCGCTCGTCGACGGTTTCGATAGGCGAGTGCGTGTACCGGGTAGGAAATGCGATCAATGAGACCTCCACCCCACGTTTGAGGAGAGAGGCTGCGTCACTGCCGTAGTTCTGGTAGATCGCCTGCTGAACCGGAATACCCTGATCACGCGCAATCGCGACGAGTTTATTGCTCATCTTTCGCGAGTAATGTGCGCTCATATCCTGATAGACGACAACTGGACCGTCTCCCATCCGGGAGGGGAAGTCGCGCTTGTCCGGACCCGGGATGTCACCGACCAACCCGACATCGAGGTTGATGCACAGATCGAGTTCGATCTCATCAACGATGCTTGATGCTCCGATCAGTCCGTTTTCTTCCTGAATGGTCGAGGCGAGCCACACTTCATAGGCGAGATCGTCGCGCTCAGCGAGAATTTCACCGGCGCGCGTGGCGATGGCTAGCGCTGCCCGGTCGTCCATTGCTTTGCCGACGAGATGATGCGCGCCGAGACGCTTGACCTCGTTGTGCCAGATGACCCGGCACCCGGCATGGATTCCGAGCGCCTCGGCCTCCGCGCGCGACGCAACACCGATGTCCACGAACCAATCATTCCAGGAGTATTTGAAGGCGGGATCGTCGCGACCGCCGACAACGTGACCACTTGCGGTCGCAATGTAGCCATCGACAGTTCCGGTGTCGGTAAGCACCAGGGCCGGCTGATTGAGTGGCATGACCCAGCGAGGTGGATAGCCGCGCGTGTCACCGTAGTAGGGCCAGATATGAAGGAATCCGTCATCCGAAATCGATTTGACCATGAAATTGATTTCGTCGGCATGTCCCATGATCAAGAGGCGCTTGCCGCTTCCGCCGACTTTCGCGAGGACGTTGTCAACCCGTGTTCGCCGTACTTCCGAGGCGAATCCGCCCCAGCGCTCGACGATCCAATCCTGCACCGCGTCTTCGTGACCGACCGGACCGGGGATTCCGCAAAGTGTCTTGACCAGATCGAACATTCAGCACCGCCGGGGTAGGGGAGTGAACTCACCGCAAATTTATCGCGGCGTCAGCATATCGAGACAAGGATGGGTTGTAAACCGGTTCTATTGGGTATCGGTTCAGAGTGAGCGGTTTATTCTGCCCGATCTTCGAGCAGTCGGGTAATTCGAGGGCTTCGGGCAAGTAGCGAGGCCTGCGACAAATAGGCAGCGCCGTCCGCAGGCGGATCGAGCAGGATGTGGCCACGTTTATCGGCGCTGTCGTAGATCGGTAATCCGACGTGACGATCCTCGATATCATAGATACCGTAGACAACTTCGACACCTTCGACCCCTGTGTTCAACACCTGATCACGCAGCGTTGAGGCGACCATGGCTGCATTGACCGACACCGACATTTCGATCAGCGCAGATCGAAAACCCGGTTTAAATCGGCTGCTTGCGCCATGGCTGGTGATGAGGGCCTCGAACGCGACGCGTACTGCCGGAAAGATGTGATTAACGATCGAGCGAAGATGGTGATGCGCCGCGAGTGCGAGGTAATTGGCAGGGTCCAGAAAGGCGTCCGTGGCGGCGGTAACCGCGCCACAGCCTGAATGGCCGAGCACCACGATCAAGCGGATACTACCCGCCAGATTGTTGAGTGCATAGTCGACGCTTCCCAGGATCTCTTCTCCCAGCACATTGCCGGCGACTCTGAGGACGAAAAGGTCATTGGCGCCCTGGCCAAAGATCAACTCGATTGGGACACGGGCGTCGGCACATCCAACCACAATCGCGAATGGCAGGTGTTTGACACCGGCTTCGAAGGTGCCGAGCACCCCGAGGCTGCCCGATGTGACCGAAACGATTCTGGTGGCGGGCAAGTTACCGTTGGCATCCGGATCGAGGATGTGCGAAAAGATTTCGTTGCCGTTTTCAAGCAGCGCCTTGGCTTCCGCCGACGTGGCGGGTTTCGTATCGACCGTTTTGAGGTCGGGATCGTACCGGTAGATGATGTCGATCACGATGAAACTCCCAAGCGTAACCGGCGATCCCGATAGGGCGCGATGTTCCTCGCACCCGACATAACAATGTCAACAGTGGGCGGCTGAGGAGTCCTGCAGACCCAAACCACAGGCAGTTTAGTCGAAGAGGCCGGTGATCCCGTTACCAATGAACACTGCGCCGATCAGGAGGAAAATCATCATCATGACAACCACGTTGTAGCGGCCAAAGAAGGCGTTGACATTGGCAAGAATTTTGTCCCCGCGAGTTCCGAGGACGAGTGGCGTCAGCGCGAGAAGAATGAGAATAGAGAGAGAAAGTAAAATGAGCAATGCATTGGTAATCCACTACGAGGCCATTCCCAGGCCCGATTCAGCTACCGTCAGACTCGCGGCTATGGGAATGATCAGATTTTTCTGCTTCGGACCCATGAGAAGTGCGCCCATACCGAATGCCTGTACGGGCCACATTTCGTCGATGACTTTAATCCAACCTGGTATTTCAGTCGCTTCTCCCTCCATAGGCATTTTTTCGAGTAGCGATACGCCATGAAAAAGAGAAGAACACCAAGGCCGATCTTGATCCAGGCGGCGCTGTCAGAGGCGTCGGAATGGTTCCCGTCGATGCCGTCATGCGTCGAGGCGACCACAGAAATGATGAATGCAACGAGAAAGAGACAGGTGTATTCCCCGGCACTGAACGACCACGCTTTGACTTGCCCGCCGATTCACGTGAGCATAATCACGAAACCCATGATCGGATTTGGACTCATTGCGATACCAGGCGCGTGCGGCAAGAGGCTTCCGAGCACTGCGCCCATGGGATTCTCCTGAATGCGGTGGCGTTGGACAGTTGCATGGAGACTACATCAACTGCTGAGGCGAAACCGGTCTCAGCGAACGTAAAGGTGGCAACAAATCGAATAACCGGCTTTCCGAATCCGCCGTTAAGGAGCCACAGGCATACACGGTGATTCAGCGACACCGAAATGAAATCGCATGAACGTATTGAATTTGCAGCTCGCGCTGGCGATTCGATAACTCACACATTACTGAGTATTGCGATGATCGAATAGGCTTCGAAGCGGCCGCAACGAGTACGCGGGACAAACACGATTCGGAACAATGTGGACCCTGGCACGCGGGTCTTCCGCTCGATTCCAAGCGCGAAGGAGCACGATTCGCATCGATCCCCCTGTTGATCGGGAGCATTTGATTTCGGAAGTTTCTGGCAGGCCGATCGTTATGTCGACCGCTTCTCTTCAGATCACGTTTTGCGCACAACCATGCTTATCCGCAAAGCAGGTTTTACCTACTTTCCCGGTTCTGTGCCTTCCCTGAGTCTCGGAGCAGCGCTTTCGCAATTGAGTCCGCTGAACGTTCGGTTTGCCCGATAAGAGCGACCGGCTATAGGCAAACTGCGGTTGTTCCGGCTAGGAGTCACCGGGCCAAAAACCGCAGTTTCAAGCCTCGTTTTTTGATTCGGTCACCGAGCAGTGGTCCCTAGCCCCAGCCTATTGCCGGTCTCTCTAATACTACAGTGACAGTTGCGATAGGAGGTCCGGAATTCCGCTCAAATCAGTTCCTCTGGCATACGTCCGTAGGCACGTTCTACG
>Ga0105046_10006427_pt1 | contig 18556 bp, 15 predicted proteins | sample MAT03_FD_78385 | JGI IMG/M metagenome (GOLD analysis project Ga0105046, IMG submission 78385) | Freshwater microbial communities from Lake Fryxell liftoff mats and glacier meltwater in Antarctica - MAT-03 (megahit assembly) | ecosystem: Environmental > Aquatic > Freshwater > Ice > Liftoff...
CACGTTCGTGTGCGACTTCCCTTTGGAGATGAGCCCGCTGTGCAAGAAGCACCGCGATGATCCGCGGCTTACCGAGCGGTTCGAACTCTACGTGAACGGCTTCGAATTGGCGAACGCCTACAGCGAACTCAACGACCCGATCGACCAGCGCGAACGGTTCGAGGAGCAGGTGAAGCTGCAGCAACGTGGTGATGATGAGGCCATGTTCATCGATCGGGATTTCCTGCGGGCACTGGAGTACGGTATGCCACCGACCAGCGGTGTCGGTATCGGGCTCGATCGCCTGGTGATGGTGCTTACCAACAATCCTGCGATACAGGAGGTACTGTTGTTCCCGCAGATGCGACCAGAGAAATTCGATTGAGCGGAACGTCGCAGGCGTTGCGCCCAAGGAAGCACCTGATGGAGCGATGAGCGCTCGGTCCGCTTCAAGGCTGTTCGATCAAGCAACGCGTGGACGGAGTTGCTGCGTCATACCGCTCGAAGCCTACTAACCCTTGTTGCACCATGGCGCGCGTACTCTTGCCAGCGTTGGTCCTGCTGGTCTCACTCAACACGTTCGGGCAATACGCAATTGGTGTACAGGGCGGCCCAATGCTCTTCAGCGGGGTGGGCGAGGCGCCGACCAAGGCCCTTTCCAATACGCAAGGATGGACCGCCGGGCTGCAGTTCGTGGAGGGTCGGAAAGGTGAAAACGGGTTCCGCATCGGGCTCGACCTTGGACAACGGTCCTATACGCTCAATGCCATGAGCGAAGACCTGCGCGAAGAGTTCGCCAGCGTTTCCACGATGCTCTGGATATCCTTCGAAATGCGTTGGTCACTGAGCCGCAGGCGTCGCATCTTCTTCGAGCTGGGTCCTGTGATCGGGGTGGAACTGCGCGAGGAGCGTAACGGCACCCGTTTTTCCGAAGGGTATTCCCTAACGGGGTGGTATTCGGACGAGATGCCTGCGAGTGAAACCGAGACCGGCTTCTCCATCCGCGATGGACATTGGCGTTTTGGGGTAACCGCGGAACTTCCCCTGGAAGGCCGCTGGTACGTAACCGGTGGCGCGCACCTGTGCCCCGGGGTGGGCAGTTGGGCGCGTGGCCATGGCTATGCCACCATGGATGCAAGCATGCGTATGGGCTTCTTGTACTGGCTGAGCAACAAACGCAATTACTGAGCGCGGGATGGATCACTTGATCCGTTCTGCGCGCGTCATCACCTCGCCGACCTGTAGTTCCCACACCACATCCATTCCGCTCACCACTTCACCGAAGCGTGTGTAGCGGCCATCTAGGTGCGGCGCGGCGCTGTGCGTGATGAAGAACTGGCAGCTCTCGGTATCCGGTCCCGCTGAGGCGAGCCCAACTGATCCGGCCATGAAAGGCGTACGGCCGATCTCGGTGCGCAAGGTCCACGGCATGCCACCATAGCCATCGCCGCGTGGGCAGCCCCCCTGAACAACGAAGTTGGGCACCATGCGGTGGAAGGCTTTCCCGTCGTAGTAGCCAGCGGTAACGAGGGAATCGAACGCGAGACAGCTGCCGGGACATTCGTTCACATCGGTCGCGATGATGATCTCGCCCTTGCTGGTGACGATGCGGTACTGCTGACCTTGCTTCAGTGCGAGCAGCCGGGCTTTGTCGATGGGGTGGTTGAACGGAAGGCGCGCAGGTTTCGGAGGTGGAAGACCGTCACGTTTGGCAATGGCTTTTTCCAGGAGGACCCTGGCCTCCACGTCCCTGATAGGATGCAGCGGCGCAAGTGCGGTCTTTTCCAGCGTCACTGGGAACAGAAGTCGGATCACATCCGGTTCTTCAGCGTCGAGCAGTTCGGCCACCGCGCAGATCAAGCCGGCATCATTGGTGTTCACTGCCGCAGTTACCACTTCGCCCAGTTGTCTGTATTGTGCCTCGGGTGAGGAGAAGCGCGATCGCATCATCGTCTCCCGGACACTGCGCACGGCGGCTTGGAACGCAGCCTGTCGCACGGCAGGGTGCTCCTCACTGCCAAGGACCGGCAGAAGACCCTCCACCGCGACCGTCCCGCGAGCAGCCATGAATGCCGCTGTGCGGAACGGGGAGGCTGATCTGCTCGCGATGGCGCTCAGCCGTTCCATGGCGATCGTACTTGCACTGTCATTGCCGTGACGAACGGCAAGAGCGAGCAGCGCAATACGCGCGGCGGTGTCGGTCCGTTGGGCCGCTTCGTAAAGGCATGCACGCGCATCCACCGCTTCCCTTGTCTCCAGCAGGTCCATCGCCGCGCGTTGCTCTACCGGTCCGGATGGCTGGGCGAACAACTGCTCCTCCGACCATTCCTCCGGGAAGACCTTCGCATACGCACGCATGGCGTTGATCTTCTCGTTGCTGCGCATGTTCTCTTCAACAAGCCTTCCCAGTAGCTCCGGGTTCGCGCGGTCGCCGAACTTGCCCATGGCGAGGATGAGGAACTGTCGCGCGCCGGTCTCCTGGGTACCCATCAAGTCGGTTATCTCATAGGCCGCACGGTAAACGAGGCTATCGGGAAGCCGACGCAACGCATCGGCGGCGCGTGCGCTACCATGGGATGTGGCCCGTTCCATGTAATAAATGATGGCGTTGGGATCCTTCAGCAAGTCATTGCGCTGCATGGCGATGAACGATGCGCTCAGGTAGGCGCGGTGTACTGTGCTATCGCGTTCCTCCGAAGCAGCTTCGGCCAAGCGATGCACGGCCGTGCTGTCCGCCACAAATCCTAGGGCAAAGGCCGCGGAAGAACGCACGGATGCGTCCGTATCACGAAGCGCGTTCAGCAAACAGGGTATCGATGTGCTGTCCTGCACACTGGCGAATGCCACCGCAGCGGCTTCGCGCACGGCTACCGAGGTATCGGAGAGGAGGGCACAGAGTTTCTTAGTGTCGCGGTGGTCCTGGGCTTCGAGCACTGGCCAGAGATGCTCATCGGCCCATCGGTTGGGTGCGTCCTTCGGGTCGGGTGCCGAACACCCGATAGCAGCGATCGACAGGAGTACGATGAACGATCGCTCCATCGGTCAGCGCTGCGGTGTCCCAAAGTCGATCGCCGGACGCTTCAGGAACAGGTTGGTAAGGTCCCAGCCGAAATAGCGCAACGCACCAAGCAGCACCATGGTGGCCGTGGCATCGTCAATGTTGCCGACCAGCGGGAGGTTATCGGGAAGCAACTCGAACACGCCGAACGTAGGGTTGAGCAGGTAGATGAAGGCCACAATGCCAGCGAGGGCGATCAGGAAGCGTTTCATGGAAGCAGGGTCATGGGTGCGTCACTTCGAACGACGACGCATCCACCGAAGGTATGCCGGTGAATATCTTCGAGGCCCCAATGAAGACCGTTCGCTCCCTTCCGTTCTTGGCGGCATTGGTGTCGCCGTACCTGCTGTCCGCGCAGACCATGCCCGATGCCGAGGTGCTGGACCAGATGCGCTACGATGTGAAATACCTGGCAAGCGACCTGCTCGAAGGGCGCGAGGCGGGCACACCCGGCGAGAAGCTCGCAGTGGATTACGTGGCGGCCAAATTCGGCAACATGGGCCTGATGCCCTACGGGGACAGCGCCACCTACCTGCAGGCCTTCACCTTCAATGCCCCACCGGTGCTCGGTGCCGTAAACACGTTGCAGGTCGGGCGCAAGCGGATGAAGTTGACCGAGCAGTTCTTCCCACTGGCGTTCTCCAGTTCGGGCGCCGTGCGTGGCAAGCTGGTCAAACTGGGGTATGGCATCCAGGCGCCCGAGCTGGCTCGCAACGACTATGACGGCGTTGAAGTGACCGGCCTTGTCGCGGCGATCGCCATCGGCTCACCGGACGGGATCCATCCGCACAGCAAGTTCATCGCGTACCACGACCTGCATGCGCGTGCTGAGAAGGCCGTGGCGTTGGGAGCTGTTGCCGTGATCTTCTACAATGACGATCCGGATGTGGAAGCCCCCGGCCAGGAGTTTTCGGCCAAGGTCCAAGGCTGTGGCGTGCCGGTGGTCTTCCTAACAGAGAAGGTGGAGGACCTGATCGTGGACGGTAACCCCGTCGCGATCACTGTGGGCATCGAGCGCACGCAACGCACAGCGTACAACGTCGTTGGATTGTTGGACAATGGGAAGGACAATGTGGTGGTGATCGGTGCCCACATCGATCACCTGGGCTATGGTGATGAGGGTTCATTGCACCGTGGCGACCCGGCGATCCACAACGGGGCGGATGACAATGCGAGCGGCATCGCCGTGATGATGCAGCTCGCGCGTGACCTCGCCGAGATGGACCAGGCCCGCGCGAACGACTACCTCTTCATCGCCTTCAGCGGTGAGGAGAAGGGATTGTACGGGTCGAACTACTGGACCAAGCATCCCACGTTGCCGATCGCCACGCTCAACTACATGATCAACCTGGACATGGTCGGTCGGCTGGATACATCCTCCACCATCGGCATCAACGGAGTGGGCACTTCGCCGACCTGGGAGGAAGTGAACCGCGTGCTCGTCGGTGCCCTCAAAGTGAAGACGACCACCAGCGGTGTCGGTCCGAGCGATCACACCAGCTTCTACCTGCAAGGCGTTCCGGCGATCCATTTCTTCACAGGCTCACACGCCGATTATCACAAGCCCAGCGACGACGAGGAGAAGGTCAACTACGACGGCATGCTTCGCGTCACCCGCTTCATCGAGTCGTTGGTGACCACATTGAACGACGACGGCAAACTCGTTTTCGCCAAGACCGAGGAGGCGAACGCGGAGGATGCCCCGCGCTTCAAAGTGACCCTGGGTGTGGTGCCGGACTATCTCTACGATGGCAAGGGCATGCGCATCGATGGCATTACCGAGGGCAAGCCAGCCTCCAAGGCCGGTCTGCTCGTGGGCGATGTGGTCGTGAAGCTCGGTGTGATCGAGGTGAGCGACATGATGAGCTACATGAAAGCGCTTGCCGCGTTCGAGAAAGGTGATACGGCGCCGGTCAAAGTGTTGCGCGCTGGCAAGGAGGTTGAGGCCCAAGTGACCTTCTGAGTTGGCAAGTGGCAAGTCGGCGAGCGGCAAGTTCGCCGGGGGACTTGCCGCTCGCCGCTCGTAAACTCGCCGCTTATCCCAACCTTCGTTCTTGACGGGAATGATCCCACTTCGGATGAGCGACACGAGGAACAAACGCATAGCGGTCATCGGCGCCGGTAGTTGGGGAACCGCGCTGGTAAAGCTGCTCAGTGGTACGCAAGAGCGCGTCGGCTGGTGGGTGCGCAGGCCGGACACCATCGCGCACATCACCAAATATGGCCACAATCCGCAGTACATCAGCGCTGCACAGTTCGATGTGCAGCGGCTCGCCATGGACAGCGACATCCACGCGGTGGTGAAGAACGCTGATGTACTGGTGATCGCCGTACCAAGCGCCTTCCTCAAAGCGACGATGGAACAGCTCGTTCCGGAGGAGCTGAAGGGGAAGACGTGTTTCAGCGCGGTGAAAGGGATCGTGCCCGAGACGAACCAGATCGTGGGCGAGTATTTCTTCGATCATTGGGGCGTCGAGAAGAAGGACTTCGGCGTGATCTGCGGACCGTGCCATGCGGAAGAGGTCGCGTTGGAACGGTTGAGCTACCTCACCATCGCCAGCCAGAACCCGGCAAGCGCGAAAGCAATGGGCCATGCGCTGAACGGCCGCTTCATGAAGACCACCTTGAGCGACGACATCTACGGCACGGAGTACGCGGCGATCCTGAAGAACGTGATCGCGGTCTGCTCTGGGATAAGTGTCGGCCTCGGATACGGCGACAACTTCCGCGCGGTGCTGGTGAGCCGCGCGATCCAGGAGATCGATCGCTTCGTGAAAGCCGTACACCCGATCGACCGCGACATCAACGAGCCCGCCTATCTCGGTGATCTGTTGGTGACGGCGTACAGCACCTTCAGCCGCAACCGTGAGTTCGGCACCATGGTGGGCAAGGGCTACAGTGTGAAAGCCGCACAGATGGAGATGAACATGATCGCCGAAGGCTACTACGCGGTGAAGTGCGTGCATGCCCTCAACCAAAAACTCGGGGTGGACATGCCCATCAGCGAAGCAACCTATCGGATGCTCTATGAACGCATCGCCCCCAGCATCGAGATGCGCCTGCTGAGCGACAAGCTCGCGTGATGGTCTTGAGCGGTTCGTGGACCTCCTTGTCAGGGATCATCCCCCAGGGTGACTACCGATCACTCGACCGGAAACAGGAAAGCGCACCAGCCCGATGGGACATGTCGCTCTAGCCGTTCATTCTGCTGTTCGCTCCAGGGATCCAAGCCCAGAGCCAGCTTCGATCGTACTTCAATGTGAACGCACAAGGACTCTGGGTGGAAGGCTACGACCCGGTGGCCTATTTCATTGATAAAAGGGCAATGAAGGGAAAGCCGGAGTTCACGACGAACTACAAAGGCGCGACGTTCCACTTCACGACGAAGACGCACTACGAGCTTTTCCGCCTTGAGCCGGAGAAATACCTCCCGCAGTACGGTGGCTATTGCGCCTATGCCCTCGGGGCGAACAACGAGAAGGTGGAGGTGGATCCGGAGACGTTCAAGATCATCGAGGGCAAGGTCTACCTGTTCTACAACGCGTTCTTCAATAACACCAATTCGCAGTACAGGAACCCCTCGGCAACCATTGCCGCGGAACCACCTTCCTGGATGCCCGGCACCTTGCTACTCCGGCCTTGGAGCAGGCGTTGGATGCGTTGATGGCACGGACCGAGGGGGTCTACTACGGCCGCCTGGATGTGCGCTCACCAAGTCCGGAAGCGTTACGCGCAGGAACCTTCACGATCCTCGAACTCAATGGGGTCACCGGGGAACCCGGACATATCTACGACCCAACGCTCAGCTTACTCGCGTGCTGGCGGGAATTGTTGCGACATGTGCGCCACATTCCGAGCATCAGTAGAGACTTGCGAGCGAATGGCCATCATCCGGTCCCATTGCACACGCTGGTCGTTCGCTGCGAGGAACATTTCGATATGCGACTCGGCGAGCTCCGCAACCTCACCGGTCTCTTCATCTGAGGGCGAACACCCCACCGGCGATCAGCGCCAGTCCCATGATCCGGAAACCCCAGGTAAGGGTACGGACGTGCATCTTGTCCTTGGCATGATCACCCCAGCGAACAAGCAGCATCAACAGGATCAGCGCACCAACGAACGCCCCTAGCGCGAACGCGAAGAGAAGGATCAGGCCGCCAGCCTCGATCCCGAAGGTGTGGAGCGATAGCCGCACCCCACACCAGAACAGGATCAACTGGGGGTTCGCCAGGCCGATCAACAGCCCCTTCCAGATGCCGCCCGATGCTGTGCCAGGTCTGTCCAGGCGGAGCTTGAAAAGAAGAAGGAAGTAGACCCCCATTCCGAAGAGCGTTGATGCGGCGACCGCCTTCACCACGATGGGATAATTGTCGGAGAGCGTGGTGATCCACGTTCCGAACGCGAAAGCGGACCCGGCATAGAGGAATTCGGGAATTGCACCGCCGATGGCCAGGGAGAAGCCTGCCTGCCTGCCCTTTCGCAGCGTCGTGGCTAGCACAGCCGTGTTCACCAACCCGGCTTGGAGTGAGCCGATGAAGCTCACCACCGTGGCCAATAAGAAGATCAGTGCGGCGTCCATCGCTCGGGAGCCGAAGATGGTCAAGGCATCCGTTACGCGCAAGCGCTGGAGCGGGAACAGACCCCAATGGAGCGTGTACTTTCGAGCGCCTCACGTACCGATCGATCGGGTGTTCTCATTTTCCCGCTATGTCACTCCTCCGTTTCCACTGGGATTTTTTCGGCCCTGACGCGCCCGTCACGGCGACGCATTTCCTGAAGCACATGGATGAATTCTGTGCGCGGGAGGGCGTGTTGGACTACCGCCATTGGACCACTCCACAACCCGCGCTATGCACCGCGACATTGGAATGCGACGATCAATACCTGGTCCTCGTGCGCGATCGCCTGCGCCCGAAGCGCGCCGAACGCGTGCTGTGAAGCCGGGAGCACGGCAATGGCGTCACTTCAAGATCCACCGCAGGATCTTCTCCTTGCGGCTGCTATAGGGCGGGTACTGCACACCGGGATCGATCAACGTACTGCTCGTCACCATACCCTTCTGGTGCGAGAACACATCGAAACTGTTGCGACCGTGGTAACGCCCCATCCCGCTGGTCCCCACACCGCCGAACGGAAGTTCCGGATTGCCGAATTGAAGCATGCAGTGGTTCACACAGCCGCCGCCGAAGGGGATGCGTTCGGTGAAGAAGCGGGCGGTCGTCGCGTTGCTCGTGAAGACATAAGCCGAAAGTGGGAAGGGGTTGCGACGCACCAACTCAAGTACTTCGTCCTTCTGCTTCCAGGGGATCACAGGCAGGATGGGTCCGAAGATCTCCTCACACATCGGCGGACTGTCCAGCGGAACATCAGTAAGGACTGACGGTGCGATGTACCGCGCAGTTTCGTCGTGCTGACCACCGAGATGCACGCGGCCGTGGTCCAGGTAACCCCTCACGGCATTGAAACGCTTCGCGTTGATGATGCGGGCGAAATGCGGGCTGCGCTTCGGGTCGTCACCGAAGAACCCACGCACATGCATCGCGAACGCTGCCAGGAAACGTTCCATGACATCCGCATGCACCAACGCATGATCTGGACTGATGCAGGTCTGCCCGGCATTGAAGTACTTCGCCCAGGCGATCCGCTTCGCAGCTACGTTCAGGTCCGCATCGCGGTCCACGATCACGGGGCTCTTGCCACCGAGTTCGAGGGTGACGGGCGTTAGATGCGGAGCCGCCATCGCCATGACCATTCGACCCACAGGGCGGCTGCCCGTGAAGAAGATGTGGTCGAAGCGGAAGCGTTCGATCAGCTGTGGACCGACTACACTTCCCGAGCCTTGAACCACCGCGACGTGTTCGGGAGCGAACGCTTCGGCGATGATCCGTTCGGTCACCGCAGCGGTGTTCGGTGCCTCGTTACTCGGCTTCACCAACGCACAGTTCCCCGCAGCGACGGCGCCGATCAGGGGTGCCATCACCAGGTGCAAGGGATAGTTCCAAGGGCCGATGATGAGCACCACCCCCAACGGTTCCCGATGCACCGCACTGCTGGCCAACTGCAAGGCGATCGGGGTTGTGACATGCTGCGTTCCCATCCATTCCTTCAGGTGCTCCAGGGTATGGGAGAGCTCGGCGTGCACCACGCCCAATTCGCTCAAGTACGCCTCGAACACCGGCTTGCCCATGTCCAGTCGCATGGCCTCCAGGATCGCAGCCTCGTTGTTCTTCAAGGCCTTGCCCAGTGACTTCAGAGCATCCCGTCGAGCGGCATACGGTCGCGAGGCACCGCTGTCGAAATGGCGTCGTAAGGCCTGAAAGCGCTGCGCTTGCGACTCGGGCGACGTTGGATGGACCTCCTGCATGTTGCTGACGAACAAGGTACGCGCACACCTGCTTCTATGCCGCCAGGATGAAGTCCTCGCCTTCGACGAGTCCACGCGACGCGAGGAATTCCGCGATGCGATCGCCTGTGCCGCGCTGGCTGATGAACGAGATGACCAGCGCCTCGCCGGATGCGGGAAGTTGGTCGTGAGGGATGAACGCGTATCCCGGCACTTCGCGCTTCTTCACGTCGGTGAAGGCCTGGATCCGCATGCCTTGCTCCTCAAGTTTCCGTGCGCGGTCCCGGCAAAGACCGCTCGTGCCCGCGATGATGATGGGCCGCGTCGTGCCATACTTCCTGTTGATCCAGCGCGCCATCCATTTCGCCTTGGTGGTGAAGAAGGCTTCGACGCTGTAGTTCGTATGCGTGCGGCTGAGGCGCTTCGGATGATCGTTCCAGGTGAGCAATTCCTCGGGCACCTTCGCGAAGCGCACGCCATGGTGCATCCAACGAAGCCATAGCTCGTGGTCCTCAGGCACAGGCCCGGTGTCGTACCCGCCGAAGCGATCGGTCAGTTCGCGGCGGAACATCACCGTTGGGTGCGCGAGCGGTGCGTCCACGAATCGTTTCACATAATGCTCCTGCGGCAAGTGGATCGCGTTCTGCCAGTTGACGAACCAAGCCATGCCACTGCTTCTCTCCAAGGTGGTTTCGAAACAGGTCCGCGTGCCCAGCACGCCGATCTCCGGATGGGCTTCCATGAAGGCCATCTGCCTGGCCAACCTTTCCGGATGCGCGATGTCGTCAGCATCCATGCGGGCGATGTACGGAGCGGCCGCGTGAACCAGGCCGGTGTTGAGCGCGTGGGCAATGCCGATGCGGGGTTCTTGCAAGAGCGAGATCCGTTGATCGCTTGCGGACCAGCGCTGCGCGATCGCGGTGCTCTCTTCGTCGCTCGCATTGTCGGTCAGCAGCAGCTTCCACTCCCGGAACGACTGCGCTACAATGCTGGCGATGGCGGCATCGAGCGTAGTGGCCGCGTCACGGAAGGGAAGGAGGATGGAGATCACTCCTTGATGAAGCGAATGTGCTGATCGCCGATGGACAGCAAGTACGCCCCGGGGGATAGGCGAGTGACGTCGAAGGAAGTGGGCGAAAGCCACCCCACGCGATGATCTACGCAGCGACCCCATGCGTCGAGCGTGCGGGCCGACATCTTTCCTACAGTTCGAAGCGGGACATGGAGCACCTGAGTTACCGGGTTCGGCCACGCACAAAGAAGGTCATTGGTTGGTGGGATATCGGAAGTGCCCAACGCCACATCGCCTAAGCAAGCCACGAAGCCTGTGAAATTTCCCATGTTCGTTGAGACCTGGTGGCCGCCGAACGATGCTCCGGTATCGGTGGACCCTAGCGTGTAGATCCTCGTGCCAGCTCCGGGGGTCGTGTGGAATCCGAACACGTTCCCGGATGTCTCGGATTCGACCCACTCCCATGAACCAGTACTGTCCACCAAACCCACGAACCCATTCGGACCATTCGAAGTCACGGGGATCGTTCCGAAAGTGATGGGGCCAGCATATCTACCTCCGACAACCGAAGCTCCGCCTTCGACCGCGTCCAAGGAATTGATCCCGTGATACCAGCTCGTCGTCTCGGAAGTGGTTGCGTACCACAACGGGATACCGTCGAGTCCGTAGTGCGATACTTCCAGCATCGTGCCCGCCCCGATCGGAGCTTGGGAAGGATGCCCAAGACCAAGCAAGGCACTACCAGCCGGCGCACGCGCCAGCACAGGAGGATCGAAGATCTCGTAGTAAACCTCAAGTAACTGCCACTCCGGAGCGCCATTCGGTGCGTAGGAAGAGAGAGCGCCAGAAAAGTCAATTGGCGCACAAACAAGAGACCGGCCGATCGCATCAATGTGTGCCACACCAGGCACTTCGGACCCTCCCGCGTCGATCAACTGGACCCAGAGCAGATCACCATTGGAGGAGACGCGAGCGAGCACCCGCCCTGGGCCGTGGATCACTGTTCCCAAGACTGATGTGCTATCGGTCACAACGTCGATAAGCACGATACCGGCGTATGGTGCATGGTGCATGTGAGGGACCGATGTGCTGGAGGCGGTCACGATGATCCCCGGGATCACCACAAGGTTCACCAAGGTCCCAGTGTTATCGAACTCAACCACGAGCGCGGATACGCCTTCCGGCGAGCCATTCACCACTTGGCCTTGAACGATGGTGGAGTCGCTGAAACGGACCAAGCAACTCAGTCCGTCATTCTCCAAACCGTGCATGGATACAACCGGGGCAGAGAATTGCGCTGCCCAAGTGACCGTGCCTAGTGTGTCCACATGAGCCACGAAATACGCTCCGCTCGTGCTCACCAGTGTATCGAAGGGCAGAAAGAGATCCCCGCTGATTGAACCCAGTGTGAAACATCCGTTCCCTGAACTGGAGGCAACGTCCAGCATACGAACGGAGGCGCTGCCGGTGAACCCGGTGGCCCATATCCAAACAGGCGCCTGTGCGTTCAGCGCAAAAGGCAGAACAATGAGCCAATGGGCAACGAACCATTTCATCAAGGGGGGCTTCCTGTAACTAACACACAGGAAAGGTAGCCAAGGCTCAGGACTTCATTCCGCTGTCGTCAACGCCCTCAGCACCACATCGGCCTTCTGCGCGCCAACCTCGGCGATCACATCCGCAGGCAGCGCCTCCTGGATACCCTTGATCGACCCGAAGCGCGTGAGCAACTTCTTCGCTGTTCCAGGACCGATACCAGGGATGTCCTCCAGTGCGGTGCGCACGATCCGCTTGCTGCGTTTGCCCCGGTGGTGTGTGATGCCGAAGCGGTGCGCTTCGTTGCGCATGTGTTGGATCACCTTCAGGCTGGAGCTGCGTTTGTCGATGTGCAACGGGTAGGGATCACCGGGGAAGTAGATCTCCTCCAGTTTCTTCGCGATGCCGATCAGCGCCACCTTGCCGCGAAGTCCCAGCCGATCGAACACATTCAGCGCTGCGTGCAGTTGTCCCTTGCCGCCATCGATCACCACCAGTTGCGGCAACGGATCGCCCTCGGTGATCAACCGGCTGTAGCGTCGTTCCACGGCTTCCTCCATGCTGGCGAAATCATCGGAACCCACCACCGTACGTATGTTGAAGTGGCGGTATTCCTTCTTGCTCGGCTTGGCGTCCTTGAAGACCACGCATGCGCTCACCGGGTCGGTGCCTTGCGTGTTGCTGTTGTCGAAGCATTCGATGTGGCGTGGCAGTTCGCCCAGGCGCAGATCGGTCTTCAGTTGCTCGAGGAGCCGTATGGTGTGGGCTTCGGGATCCACCAATTTTTCCTGCTTCTGCTTATCGAGCATGAAGTACCGGGCGTTGCGTTCGCTGAGCTCGATCAGTTGCTTGCGATCACCGCGCGTGGGCACAGTGACCGTGGTGTGGGGGATCGCCAGGCCGATATCCATTTGGACGATGATCTCGGGCGCCGTGCTCTTGAAGCGTTCGCGCAGTTCCACGATCGCCAGCTGCAACAGTTCCACCTCCGGCTCGTCCAACTTGCGCTTCAACTCCACGGTGACCCCATGTACCACGGCGCCATCGATCACGCGCAGGTAGTTCACGTAGCCGCCATTGGGATCGCTGACGATGGTGAACACATCCACGTCGCCGATGTCCGCGCTCACTACGGTGTTGCGCCGCTGGAAGCGTTCCAGGTGGTCGAGGCGTTCGCGTAGTTGTTCGGCTTTCTCGAACTCCAGGTGCCCGGCGTGTTCGAGCATGGCGTCCTTCAGCAACTTCATCACACCGCGCGCGCGCCCTTTTACGATCTGGCGGATCTGGTCCACCGCCGCGTTGTGTTCGGCCTCGTCGACCTTCCCTTCGCAAGGACCCTTGCAATTCCCGATGTGGTACTCCAGGCACACCTTGTATTTGCCTGCGGCGATGTTCTTCGCGGAGAGGTCCAGGTTGCAGGTGCGCAAGCGATAGAGCTTGTGTACCATCTGTAGCACGGTGCGCATCACGCGCACACTGGCGTAGGGGCCGAAGTACTCGCTGCCATCATGTTCCGGGTTGCGCATGCCCTCCACCCGGGGGAAGCGTTCGTTGCGGATGCGGATCCATGGATAGCTCTTGTCGTCCCTCAGGGCTACGTTGTACTTCGGCTGGTGTTGTTTGATCAGCGAGTTCTCCAGCAACAGGGCATCGAACTCCGTGGCGACCACCATGGTGCGCATGTCCACGATGTTGCGCACGAGCCGGAGCGTCTTGCCGCTCATCCCCCCTTGGGTGCCGAAGTAGCTGCCCACCCGACTGCGCAGATCGATGGCTTTACCGACATAAATGATCGTGCCCTCCGCGTCCAGGAACTGGTACACACCTGGCTGCCGGGGCAGCAGCTTTACTTTCTCCCGCACATCGAGGGTGGTGGACATCGCTGCCCAAAGGTCGCAACGGGAAAGCAGCCCGGCACCAGCGCATCACGCAGCTATCTTGCTGCCTTCATCCGCACCTCATGCAATTCACCGCCGCCCAGATCGCACATCTCCTTCAAGGCACCGTGGATGGGGATGCCAATGCCACCGTATCGCGACTCTCCAAGATCGAGGAAGGCGGACCGGGCTCGCTGTCGTTCCTCGCCAATCCCGCCTATGCACAATACGTCTATGGGACCACCGCTTCCGTGGTGATCATAGGGAAGGACTTCCCGCTCACCGCGCCGGTGAAGACGACCCTTGTGCGTGTAGCCGATGCACAGGGCGCCTTCGCCAAGGTGCTGGAGATGTACAACACGATCAAGCTCGACAAGAAGGGTGTTTCTCTACAGGCCGCGATCGCGGAGAATGCGAAGCTTGGCGACAACTGCTACGTAGGCGCGCTCGCTTTCATCGGCGAGAACGTGAAGCTGGGCAACAACGTAAAGATCTACCCGCAGTGCTACGTGGGCGACAACGTGACCATCGGCGACCACACCACGGTCTTCGCAGGCGTGAAGATCTATTCCGACTGCATCGTTGGAGCGAAGTGCATCATCCACAGCGGCACGGTGATCGGCAGCGATGGCTTCCGCTTCGCTACAGGTCCCGATGGCGGTGCCAAGATCCCGCAGATCGGCAACGTGGTGATCGAGGACGATGTGGAGATCGGTGCCAACTGCGCGATAGACCGCGCGACGCTAGGCAGCACGATCCTGCGCAAGGGTGTCAAATTCGACAACCTCATCCACATTGCGCACAACGTGGAGGTGGGGGAGAACACCTACTACGCAGCGGGTGGTGTGGTGGCGGGTTCCACCAAGATCGGGAAGAACTGCATGTTCAGCGGACAGGTGGGCATCATCGGCCACCTGAAGATCGCCGAGGGCACCATCGTCGCTGCGCAGAGCGGCATTAGCAAGAACACGAAAGCGGGCGAAGCCTACATGGGATCCCCGGCCTTCGAAGTGCAGAGGTACCGCAAGAGCTACATCCATTTCCGAAATCTGGACGCCCTTGCGGCCCGGGTTGAGAAGCTGGAGAAGACCACGAAGGAAGAAGGCCGGAGCGCGTAGCGTCCGGCCTTCCACGGTAGTTCGTTCGATCAGGGCAACTGTTCCACCCGCGCGTTGGTGGGTACCGAACCACCGACGTTCACCAAGATCGGGTCGCGATCGTTGTTGAAACCGACGTAGCGCACCGTGCCATCCAGGTTCACGTCCTCCGGATGATAGCCGACAACGTTGGCTGTGGGAACGCTACCGCCGATGCGCAAAAGGATCGGGTCCCGATCGTTCTCAAAACCCGTGTAGCGCAGCGCCCCGTCCTGATACGCGTTCCCCGCCCAGAGCGCCGAGACACCGTTCACTACCGTGCGCGCCTCGATACCCCAGGTGAGTGTGGCGGGGTTTCGGAGGTCCACGCCAAGCACACCAGTGCCGAACTGTTGGGATGCGAGCGTCATCGCCCCAAGGTGGTTGCGGTGCTTCACGGCCACATGGTACAGGCCCCGCGCCGCATTGTCGAAGAGAAGGGGCGCTTGTCCGGAAGCCATCACCACACGGCCATCGGCCAACACCACCGCAGGGAGTTCGTGGAGCACCACGGTGGTGTTGTTCGGGTCACGCAATTCCACGTGCACCCAATCCACCGGTGCGCTGGAACCGCTGCGCGCGAGCAGCGATGGGCTGAGCACCGCGCCCATGCCATACGGATCCGTGGCCGGCAACAGGCCATTGGTCTTCAGGTCGCTGCGCATGGTGGTGCCGCTCATGGCTCCTTCCAACATCAGGGCGAGATCCAGTTCAACATCACCATCCACGTAGTCGAAGGTGCCGTCACTGTCGCGGTCAACGCCGTGCCGGATCTTGGTGTTGGGATGGACGATCGTCCAGGTAAGTGGATTGCCGGCTTGGGCATGTGCCAACAGTTGTGCGTGCGTAACGGCCGCCGCGCCGTTCTGGTCAGGTTGATAATTGTCCGCGCCGAGGTAGTAGAAGCCCCGGAGTTCGCCGTTGTACCTACCCTTCACCACCAGGGCGTAATCCGTCGGGTACTTGTTCACCCAATTCCGGAGACTGCCCACCCGGCCCACGCTGCCCACGCTGCCATTGATCGTCATGCGCATGCCCACCGCCGGCAATGCGTCCTGGGTCGGATGCACCAGATCGAACGCATGGCTCGGAGGGCTGTTGGCTTGGGTGATACCGCCGGACCAACTGAGCAATTCGGGCTCATAATCCCCGAGGTAGTGGGCCGTGCCACCTTGGTTGAAACGTGTTTCCATCACGCCATCGCTCATCATGCCGAACCCGGTGGTGCATTCGGTGGTGCTGTAGAAGAAGCCGTTCTTGCGGTAAGTGCTGCGCAGGTCGGGCGTCATGTTCGTGTTCAAGGTCATGTTCACAATGGCGGGGCTTCCTGTTCCGGAGGTGGACCCATTGCCCGGCAAATGCCCACGTCCACTTCCGGTCTGGTGACAATGGGAACAGTTGATGTTCACCGCGACGAAGATCTTCACCCCTGCCTGGGGCACGGTCTGGAACGTAGTACCCGTGAAGCGGACCCGGTTGGGGCTGTTCATACGTTCCACGGTGGCGGCGATCAGGCTCGTATCGGGTCGTATGGTGCGGTAGGGATTGGGAACGTACCAGGTGGCGGCCAGGAAGTCGCTGAACTCCTGCATGCTTGCAGCGTCCATCGGCGCATCGTTCCCCTGGAGGTCGCTGAACGCTCCAGCGAAATCAGGGAACCCCGCCTTGTCACCACGCCAATGCAGCTTGCCGGTTCCCCGGTTGATGATGTCGATGAGGAATTGGGTCGTCTTCAAGCCTTTCATCGGGTGAAAGGTCTTGTTGCCCGCCGGGTCGTTCACGGTCACCATGTTGCCGGCCGGATCCCCCAAGTCCCACGCCAAGCGGTCCCATCGGCTGTCCACATGGCACGAACCACAGGAAATGTGCCCATGACCACTGCCCAGATGGGTATCGTACAAATGCTTGCGGCCGGTCTTGATCACCAGCGGCGTGGGGTCGAAGAAGCCTGTGCGGTATGTCTCCTTGTCCGTTGTCAGATCGATCGTGCTCACCGATGCGCCGAACCGGTTGAGCACATACGCGCGCTGCCTCACCTGGTCCATCACAATGCCGGTGGGTCCCTCACCCACGGTGATCGGCTCGGGCGTGCTGCGCGCTCCCGTGGCATTGATGGTGATCACGTTGTTGGACCCCATGCCGGCCACATAGGCCTTGCTGCCGTCCGCCAACCAAACAATGGCCCGCGGATCGCCAACGGACTGTTTTCGGATCGCGGGAGGCGACGTGTGCGTGGTGTAGTTGATATGCGGGTTCAGGTCGGTGATAGTGACGCTTCCGGTCGGTGGCGTGAAACGTGAGACGTTCACCCGAAGGAATTTGCCGCGCAGGTTCGGTTCGAAGCGAACCTCATTGGTGGCGTCGGTGCCCACCACGAAGAGTTCGCCGGTGCCGGGCCGCACGCTCATGGCCATCAAGATGTTGCCCAACGTCGATTTGTAGGTGACCCCAGCGGTGCTCGGAGCGTTCGCGTTGATGATCGCCACATCACGGTCCGGCATATCCCAGCCGACCTGTCGGGCCTTGCCTGCGACATTGCCGGTGATCATGTTCGTCCAATTCCCGCCGTTGTCGTCCATCCATTGGTTGGCGCCGTTCTTCCGGACCACCAGGCTGTGGTTGCCTTGCATCGCCGGGTTATTGGGGTTCATCGGCGGGTTGAAACCCGCGCCTGCGTTCGGGACAGGTACGGCTCCACCGTACGGTCCTGCTGGGTTGGTCACATCGTTGGGCACGGTGGTGCAGCCGCCTTGTGGGGAGCAGAAGCCGTTCGCGTGGAACGCATTTCCATTCAGCACCGTGGTCCGGTTGCCGCTCTCGAAGAATGCGCAATACACTGTACTGCCGTCCGGACTTACGGCGAGGGCGCGCGGCTGTTCACCTTTCAGCAATACATCGATCGGAGCGTTGTTCAAATTGGCGGGATCGAACACCTGCACACGCTCCTGTTCAGCGCAGCTCACAAAGGCTTTTTGCGGAGAACCGGCAAAAACGAGATCGGCCGGTTCATTCTCCGTGAGCACGCTGCGCACCGTGGCCTTCAACGCCAGATCCACGATGCTGATCTCATCACTTACCTGGCATACCACCCATGCTTCCGTATTGGTGCGTGCCCGGACAGTAACGGGGTCCAGTCCAACGGGAATAGTGGCGGAGTGCACCATTCCAGCGGCCGAGAGGGTGAATACCTCCAAGCTGTTGTTCGCCGTGTTCACCGCCAGCAATTTGGTGCCGTCCGGCGTCAGGTCTATCGGATGCACATGGGCCGATTCGAAGTTGGTGAAGTCGCTCACGGGAACGGCCGTTTTTGCGACACCTTCTTCGCTGTTGCGCTCGAACGTCTCAAAGGCGGAGAACCCCACCACGGCGGTGATGGCGAACAGGGTAATGAAGGTCTTCCGACGGGGTCTGATGTGCTTCATGGTGGTCAGGACTTGAAGATCAAGAACACCCACCACGCGCTGATCAACGGGTTCAGCGACAGGAGGTGGCGGGCCGGAGCGGGTCAAAAGCACGGCAAGCTAATGCACCCGACAGGGATCTCCAAGCGCCAAGGTCGGCAGTGCGGAACGCCTCAGAACACCATCAACCGCGGCTCGCTCATCTCCTCCATGG
>Ga0105046_10006428_pt1 | contig 18556 bp, 17 predicted proteins | sample MAT03_FD_78385 | JGI IMG/M metagenome (GOLD analysis project Ga0105046, IMG submission 78385) | Freshwater microbial communities from Lake Fryxell liftoff mats and glacier meltwater in Antarctica - MAT-03 (megahit assembly) | ecosystem: Environmental > Aquatic > Freshwater > Ice > Liftoff...
ATGTTCATACTTAGTAACTCCTCCATATGCGACTCCTTAAAGTAAATACTTTAAGATCGAGTCATATCAGAAGCGACATTTCAACTTAACGGAAAGACGACATTTTAACTTAATTCTTACATTAAAAATAAATTAAAATAAATTTTCCCTTAAGTTAATTATTGTTAATGATGCGTTAGTTTGGAAAGTAATTTTATAGATTTTAATTTTTTTTTAATTCCAAGGATTTTTAGGGATCAACAAAAAATGAATCGATTAAAGTATCACCCAGCTTTTCTTCTAATGCCTATTGGAAAAGCAATACCTCGAGAAAGTTCAGAAAATTGTCCAGAGTATCTGGATAAGAAAAAATCATTTCGATCCCATAGGCCTCATCCTCTGCACAATTAGAGTTTTCTAGATAAATACTTCCATACTTGATCAAAGTGGATTTATGTCCTAGAAGATAAAAGGAGAGTTTTTTTATGAAGTCCCAATGACAAGACGTATAGAACAAATTTCTGGCAGGACTCATAATTTTCTAGTTCTTGAACTCGAATAATTTTTCTGAAATTGTCGTAATCTACAAACTGGTCGTGAATCCAAAAACGGAGGCTTTCTTTGGATTTGATTAAACCAAATGGGAAGACATGCGCCATGCAAAAGAAGAAGAGTCATTTGGGGAAATGCTATGTATAAAAAACAATGAATTCACACGCCTATTTTTCATTAAAAAAAACACCACTAAAAAGCACCATTTGTATATAATCATGCAATGATTACTTAGTTTTAAAAAGGGATGTAGGCGGCATAATGAAAGTTAAATTATATTTTTATCTATCTCTATTTTGTTTGCAAGTTTTTAGTCTAGAAGCATCCAAATCCGTTTTAATTATTGGGGCTGGCCCTGCTGGGCTAGCTTCGGCCATTGAGGTTCATCAACGAGGGTTTGATGTGACATTGGTCGAGAAAAGGGAAGAGTATACCCGTTCGCAGATCGTTTTCTTGCTAGAACCCTCTTTAGCTCTGTTGGAGAAGTGGAACATTACCGTTCCAAACATGAATCTTTTCTATTTCAATAACGAAAAAATGGGAGGGGTTCAGATCAAAAATTTGGAAAAAGGTTTGGAAGAAAAAGTCCATCAACTAGGTATAAAAAAAATTCAGGGGTACTTTGTCGATTTTGCAGAAGGCTTACAGGTTAAAATTGCTAATTCAGCAGGGACTTTAACCCTTCCTTATGATTTTGTCATAGCCGCTGATGGAACCCATAGTCAAGTGAGGGAAGCCGCGTGTATCCATTGCAGGCACTTAGGCAGCGCCAAAGGGATCTGGTTGTGGATGAGCCTTGCAGAACCTATAGAAGAGTGTGAGGTTTCACCCATCTTGACTAAAGACACTTATTTTATCCGTAAAATTTCGGTATGGAATAAAAAAATTATTTTTTTGCAAAGTTTGCCTAACCAATTAGAAACTTTTCAAACAAGCACCCTCGCAGATCTAAGTGCAAAGGCTGCAGATTGCGGCTGGCAGCAAGAAGCTGAGATAATTGCCAATGGAAATGTCCTTGTGTGTGACAATATTGAGGTTTTATTGCAGCAAGCTGAAACGTTTGTGGAAGAAAATAAGGCGTTAATTTTAGTTGGAGATGCTGCGGCTTGCGGCAGCTTTTTTCATGGGAAGGGAGTGAATACCGCTTTAATGACGGCCACGCTAGCAGGAGATTTTTTTGATCACATCGAGACCAATCCCAAGGAAGCCTACGGAATCTTTAATCAAGAAATAAAAAAAGCCACAGATGAACTGATCAACTACAGCACTTTTTTATTTAAGTAAAAAAAAAGAGGCTCCATTGATGGAGCCTCTAAATCTTATTGAGGATTAATTCTAGAGGCCTTTTGCTTTTCTGCGGGCTGCTTCATCGCGGCGGTTATCTTCTTTAATCTTTAAAAGGCGTGCAGCTTTCTCATCTTCTTCTTTTTTCTTTTGCGCTTCGACTAATTTCTTTTTGGCTTCTTGGGCTTCTTGAATCTTTGTTTCTTCAGCTTTTTTCTTGCTTTCTTCCACTTCTTTACGCAATTTTTCTTTTTCAGCTTCTTGAGCTTTAATCTCTTTTTGGCGCTTTATTTCGTCTTCTTTAGCTTTTTGTGCTTTCTCTTCTTCTGCTTTTATTTTAGCTGTTTCATCAGCTTTACGCTTTTCTTCTTTCTTGGCTTCTTCAGCTTTGATCTCATTTTGTCGTTTTGTTTCCGCTTCTTTGGCTTCTTGAGCTCTTTTAGCTTCAAATTCGTTTTTAGCGACCTCTTCTTGTTTCAGTTTTTCAGCTTTAGCTTTTTCTTCCTGATCGAGTTTTAGTCTTTTTTCTTTGGATTCTTTTCGAGCTTCTTCATCGATCCTGTCGGCAGCAGCTTGGCGGAGAGCTTCATTTTTTCTTCGTTCTTCCATTTTCTCAGCTTCGCTTTTATTGGATTCAACGTTCCGTTTTCTGGCAGCATCAGGATCGGTAGTTGGGTCAACTTTTGGATCTCCACCAGGATCCTTTTTATCGTCAGCAGGTGGATTTTTTATATCTTCTTTTTTGTCTTCTTTTTTGTCTTCTTTTTTTGGCTTTTCTAATTTTTGATGTTTTAACATTGCAACTGCTATTGAAAGAGAAGTATTAAAACCATGACCATTGACTTTGTTCCAGCATTTGCTGAAAAAATTAGCAATAAATCGAAAAACTTTATTTCTGTTTTTATCTTGTGCGTCTTTTTCAGTTTTAATATGAGTTACGATTTTTTTTATTTTCTTTCGATTACTATCGGAAATCATTGGGCTATCTAGCATTGTTTTAAAATTAGAAAGAATTTCAACATTAGATATTTTTTTGAATCCTTTCGTAACGTCGCCAGTTAAAACTTTAATCGTATTGCCTTGCTGAGCAATTGCTTTAAATTTATTCAAATCGCCTAGCTCAAAGCTGTTTAACACTTTTTCTGTAATTTTAATTCCCATGCCGTCTGCCTTATTGTTAATTTTTTTAATAAATTATAATTAGCTATTGTTAAGATTTTATAAATATAGTTGGCAGAAAACTGAAAAAGCATTTTAATTGAGGGTTTAGTAGTAATTAATATTTTTAAATATCAAGATTTTGACAATATTTGAATTTTATGAAAAATAAGAAGCATTTAATCATTTTTAATATCACAAAAATCAGAGGGATTATGAATTCGGCAAGTTTTGAAAATTGTTCAGAAGAATGTAGGCACACTATTTTTTCATTTCTCGATATAAAGACTCTCATAAGGGTCGGAACCGTTTCAAAGAGTTGGGCTGTTTTATCCAATGACTCTCTATTATGGAAATCTTTTTTTAGGCAAATGACACCTTTTGCCGCTAGGGTGATTAATTTAAACTTATCCCGATTGGATAAATTAAAACCCGAGGAATTAGAGGATATGGTTGCAAAGACTAAGCTATTTTTTTCTACAATCAAAGGGGCAAGTCTAGCTAAAGCCGTGGAGGCACAGCTAGTACTAATTGATTTAAATGCGAGTTCTTCTTTGGAAAAAGTCGATAAGTATGTGAGACAATTGCGCGATGTCCTTGTAAAACCCATTTGGGAATGTGAGAATTTAGAGGGGAAGTGGGTGCGGTTGGAAAAAATTGCTTACGAGTATCTCAAATGCAATCGGTTAGCCGACGCTAAAACTTGTATGAAGAAGATTTCCAGTGAAGATTATTATGTTAGAGTCGTTCAAGTAGTTTTTGAGAAATGCATAGAAGTTAATGATTTAGATTCGGCTGAGGAAGTGATAGTCCACATGAAAAGACAGTCTATAAAAGACATAAAGAAAAATTATAGAGTGACCTTAAAAAAAATATCTGAACTCGGGGCTAATCTGACAAGCATCTTAGAATCAAGAAAAGCTTAGCGTAGGTCAAACTCTAGTTTCCATTGCTTATTGGAAGGTGAGACACACCAAAGTTCCAAAGTGCCTAGTTCAGTGAGCCGCGTTTTAAGTTTAACGCGCAAAGTCTTACCTTCACCTTCCATTTTCTCAATAAAAGTTTCTACAGGACTCAGCTCAGTAAGTTCCTGTTTCCAATTTTTGACAATCGTGCCGATTTGAGGATCAGTTCCGTCAGAAAATTTTTGGGTCGCATGGCTAAAAAAACGAAAGGTGGTTGGTTCGCCCAAGATGAGTGCAAATTCTTGGTTCGAGAGTTCTTCCTCGGTGCCTTCTTCCATGCCGAAAGGAGCGACACAAATAGCTTTAAGAGGAATAGACATACCAGGAATAGCTGGAACAGCATCTTCTACTCCAATATAGTAACTGCGGCTGGTGCCGCTTTTGATGCGGATGCCCTTGCCAGAGCAAGCTAATCCATAATACACGGCTCCTTGGCTTACTGCAAAATCTAAATCGGGCTGCGGAAGAACTTGAATAGGTGCTTTTTTAAGAGTCTTGGCCCAATTGTTTAGCAATTCTAACAAACGGTCCTGGAAAGCCTGAGCCTTCATTGTGCCTCCATTAAAAAGCACAGCGGTAGGTAAAATAAATTCTTCTAGGCCGCCATTGTCTTTTTCTCCGGTCATGGAAAGAAATTTTGCCAGCTGCGCTGTGATGCGTGGATCTTGAGCGTAGGGAAGGCCAAGCTGTTGAAGGCCTAAACGTTTTTCGGCCAGAGAGCGGTCTTCAGGCGAAATCAGAGGGAAAAAACCTTCAATCAATAAAGATTTTGCTTCCGCCAAAGTGATTTTAGTTTTTAAAGCCCCGCCTATCAAACGGCTTCCGCGCCCCATCACAGTAAGGTCAATGTGTTTAGGAGGAGTTGTCGACATCAATGCTTCTTTCGCTTTGCGGCAGGCATGAATGAGGGTTTGAAGTTGCCAATCATCTAATTCATGTCCTTGTTCAGCAAATTTATTTTTTGCAAAATACGCTAGCGCCAGATCTAAATTGTCTCCACCGAGTAGTAGATGTGAACCTACTGCTTCACGTTTCAGCGTCAAACTGCCATTCTCATCAATGACTGAAATCAAGCTAAAATCTGTCGTGCCGCCCCCAATATCGACCACGAGAATTGAGTCCCCAACCTTCAAGAGATTGTTGCGCCAGGTTTCGTTATGTTTGTGTAGCCAAGCATAAAAGGCTGCCTGCGGTTCTTCCAGTAAAAGGGTTTCTGGATAAACTGCTAGCCGTGCCGCTTCCTGCACAAGTTCACGAGCGCTGGGATCAAAGGAAGCGGGGACGGTAACTAAAATTTTTTGTTCGCTAAAAGGCGCTTCGGGCATTTTGGCATCCCAAGCTTCTTTCAAGTGCGTTAAGAAGTGGGCTGAAGCTTGCAAAGGACTCAGCTTTTCTCCTTCTTCCGCATGCGGAGGGAGCAGGGCTTCACGCCGATCGATACCGGTATGGCAAAGCCATGATTTTGCCGAGCTGATCACTCGATTAGGAAGCTCCTCTCCTCGAGTACGTGCAAAGGCACCCACGCAAAACTCGCGGGCAGCATCCCAGCTGAGGGCGCTTTTTTGGGCTTTAAGTTCTTCTGGAAGAGGAAAATAATAGAAAGAAGGGAGCGTTGCTCCTTCACTTTCTTCGCCTGCTGCAGTGAGTTGCGGGATAGAAAATTGATGAATCAGCGGTGTCAGCGTTGGCGCCAGTGAAGGATCGAGTTCAGCATAGGCTAGCGTACAGTTTGTTGTACCTAGATCGATTCCAATAATCCACTTCTTAGTCACTGAATGCATGCTTTCCTATCCTTTTTAGTTTTTATGTGAGATTTCAACTTCGGCTGGACAAAGGATTTCATCCAAATGTTTATCGGTTTTTTTTGGCAGAGATTTCTTGTGAGCTTTCCATCCCCGATGAATAAGAATGCCTGTAAAAGGGGGGGTGCCTTGCAGATTTCCTACTAATTTGATCGCTGAAGGATCATAGCCAGCCGGGATTTGAATTTTAGCGCCTTCATTTTCTTCCATTAAAGGTCGAATGGCCACTAAATCATCAAGCGTTTTTTGACAATCCTCGTGGATTTTGCGGACTGCTGCTCCGACTTGCGCATCCTCGAAACTAGAGATATCTTCTTGCAGAAAATCGACAAGCCTTCCTGTGCGTTGAAGAATGGAGAGCAGTCGCAAGTGGGAAGGATCTGAGTCTAAAGCTGCTGGCAATTGCTTGAGAGGCTCTTTAGAAGGTTCTAGAAATTGTTGCGCCCCTGCTGGATCTTTGAAGGCTTTAAAAAAAACTTTAATGGCGGTTAATAGGCCCATTTGAACTCCTCTAAGTTAAGCTTCATCAAGAAGGTGTTGGAGATGATGAATTTGGTACTCCTCATATGAAGAAGAAATCCAATTTCCTTGAATCAAAATTTCTAGGATAAGCGTAAAAGTGAAAAAACAAAATAAAATTATGAGGATGGGCTTACCGCCGGGCACGCGAAATGAATTTGAAAATTTCAGCCAATAACGTCCAATCCAAACCATCAGCAAGGGAATCATTCCATTTAAAATGGAGTCGCCGAACCCGCCGGAGGTTTCCAGCGCAACCAAGAAGGCTCTTTCGAATTTCACTGCAAAAATGAGAGTTGGCACTGCAATCAAAATGCTTAAAAGCACTTTTCCAATGCCTTCCTTTTTGATTGCGAGCCCATCGGAAAGAAAGTCGAATAATCCTAAAGTCATCCCTAGAAAGGAAGTGGCAATGGCAAAAAAAGCAAAAAATTCAGCGACAGAACAAATCCAGTTGCCCGTCACATGCTGTCGCAAGAATTGGGTAGCAGGCTCTCCTTTCGCCAGCGCTGCGGCTAAGCCATTATGCCCTTCGACAGGCACAATTCCAAGAATGAGAGCTTGCCAAATGGCATAGATCAAAAAAGCGATTGAAGTGCCGCCAATGATAGCCTTGCGCAAAGCATAAGGATTTTGCTTTAGATAAGGAGTTAAGCTAGGAACCATTGTTTGAAAACTGAAAGCTGTAAGCAGAAAGGGGACTGCAATCATGGAACCGCCCCACTTGCGAAAGCTGAGCAATGCTGGTTTAATTTCATCTATTCCAACAACAACCAAGGCGAGGTAAGCTAAAATCATGGCTACAAACAAAATAGTGTTTACACGTCCTACAAAGCGGCTTCCCAGATAAATGACGGAGGTAAATAATCCTACAAAGATAAAAGCGCCAACTTCTTTGCTCATGGGATAGCTAAAGTAAGATTGAACGGCAGAAGCTATTTGAATGCCTCCCCCCGCTGTATAGGCCACAATTGAGGCATAGCAAATAAAAAGGTACAAAAACCAGCTGACAGCTTTTCCAATGGGTCCCAGGATTTTTTGCGTCATGGTGATGACGTGGGCACCTTCTTCAAACCACAAGCTTACTTCCACTAAAAGGAGGGCGGTCATCGTCATCGCCGCCCAACAAATCGCCATAATTGCAATCGAAGGCAGAAATCCACTTACACCGGTAGCTACTGGTAAAGCCAACATGCCGCCGCCAATGCAAGTTCCAGCGACTAGGAACATGGCTGAAAAAATGCTGCCTTTAGAAAGAGTCTGCTCTTGTGCCACAAAATTATCCTTATGTTGCATCCAAAAATCTTAGTTCTGCAAAAGGATAAAAGCTTAATCAGAAATCTAATTGTGCGCAAGTCAAAAAGATCAAAGAATTATTTGCATTCTCCGAGACAAATCAGCGCATTTTGTACGTTGCCAGTGACCTCTACTTGGTGGTTTGGATGGATATACACGTCGTACTCTAGTCGTACACCGAATTCTTGAGGAAGATAGATGCCAGGTTCGATGGAAAAGCATGTCCCTGGAAGAAGAAGGCGTATATCATGGGTTTCGAGATCATCCAGATGAGCTCCAGGGCCGTGATCTTCTACACCAATATTATGTCCAGTGCGGTGAATAAAATAGCGCGAGAAGTTGGCATCATCGATGACTGTGCGGCAAGCTTGATCAGCCTCCCACCCAAAAATGGGAATACGATTTTCCATTCTTTCTTTGACAAAAGCAGTTGCCGTATCGCGCGCTTCCTTGACGATATCAAATATTTTTTGCTGCCTTTCTGTTGGACTGGCAGCAGCTACCCCAACTTGGGTGATATCAGCATACACAGCTTCCGGCAAAGTTTGTTTGCACCACAGATCGATTAATATAAAATCTTCAGGCTGAATTTCAGCTGACTGCTTGCTATCCGGAGAGTAATGAGGATTAGCTGAGTGGGCATTGACTGCGCAAATAGGAGGATCTGAACATTCACAGGCATGTTCATGGATATATTTTAAAAGAAATTGTTGCACATCGTATTCGGTCAGTTTTTGTTTGGACTGGAGATGCGAGCGGATCATTTCCCAAGCCAAGCTGACCCCTTTTTCTAAAACCCCTAAAGCTTGGCGATGTGTTTGGAGCTGAAATTCACTCCAGATGCTAGTATAAAATTGCAGCAAGTTAGCTGAGCTGGCGACTTGAACGCCAAAAGAACGAATCATTTCAAGAGTGCCTCCATCGACTTTCGAAACAGAAGGGATGGCGTTCCGCGGTGAGTATTCCATGGCAATTTTGCTGACATTTTCTAATAAATCAGCTAGAATGCTCTCTAGATTCTGCCAAGAGCGGTAAGTCTGAATTTTGCCAGGCAAATGATCTAAAAGATGCTGTTCGACGAGGCTGACGACTTTTACTGGCTGTCCATTTAGCGGAATCCAATAAAAAAAACGTCTGGTTAAATTTGCTTCTGGAGGAATTTCAAGAAATTGACAGGCGAGAGGATTTGAGCGTCTAAAGTCGTATAACAGCCATCCTTCTTGGCGATATTGAGCAAGTTTTTGTTTGACATCTGTAACTTTTTTTTCGAATGACATGACATTTCCTTAATAAATATGAATTTACAATAAATCGAGGGGCTTTTAACATTCTTTCTTTTATTTTTTAGGATCTAAAAGCGTGTAAAATGCTCAAGATATCAAATCTTTGTTTTTCTTATGAAGGAAAGAAAATTCTTCAAAATCTTTCTCTTTCTTTAAGGAAGGGGGAAAGTGCTGCACTCATTGGAGCTTCTGGATCAGGCAAATCGACTTTATTTAAAGTGTTGACAGGTCTCTTGGCTTTACAATCAGGTTCTATTGAAATAGAAGGTAAACCTTTGATAGAGAAGCAAGACCTGATTGCCTATATGATGCAGGAAGATTTGCTTTTACCATGGCGATCGGTGATTCGCAATATGACACTCAGTGCCGAACTGGGCGCTACCTCAACTCCGCTGCAGAAATTAAAAGAAGAGGCCTATGTGCTCTTAGATTCGTTAGGGCTGGCGGGGAGTGCAGAGCTTTTTCCGGAAGAGCTTTCAGGGGGAATGAGGCAGCGGGTATCGTTGGCTCGAGCTTTAATTCTTAATCGTCCTGTTCTTTTGTTGGATGAGCCTTTTGGATCTTTAGATGTGGTTTTAAGAGAACAAATTTATACATTTCTGCGTGCTATTCAAAAAAAAGCGAAAACCACGATTTTAATGGTTACGCATGATTTTCGAGACGCCTTGGCTTTAGCCGACCATGTTTTTTTACTTAGGCAAGGAAGAATTGCGCATCAATGGAGAATATTAGAAGAGGAGAGGGAAGATCCTGAAAGCTCAGGGCGTCTCTTGCATGAAATCAGACAAGCTTTACATCAAGCTGAGAATCAACTGCCTACTGATTTATTTGCACAAGATCTTCTCTTACCCGAAAGTAATTTTTAAATCGCTCAAATCTTAGGATTTAAATTTGTTTGGAGTTGATCCGCATGTGTGTTTGTCTGGAAATCTGCTATCTCCTATAGTGAGATTTTATTCATCAATTCATAACCTATCCCTCTATTAGGAATGCAATGAAAAAAATTTACTTGTTGCCTAACATTATTACAGCTTTTAGCTTGACCTGCGGTCTATTTGTAATTTTTAAAATGACTATGACGCAATTTGGCCAGGTGGATACTCACGTTCTGAATGCAACGGCAGGAATTATGCTGCTAGCAGCTTTAGCCGATTTGCTAGATGGTGCTGTGGCTCGAGCAATGAAAGCAGAAAGTGAATTTGGAGGGGTCTTCGACTCGTTAGCAGATGCCATTACGTTTGGAGTTGGACCTTCTGTTTTAGTTCTCAAAACCGCCAGCTTAGAACAAGGTTCTGATTTATCAATTTTTTTGACCATTGCGGCGATGATTTTTTCTGTATGCGGGGTGCTGCGTTTGGTGCGCTATAATGTGTCGGCTTCTCAGGCTAAAGGCGATGAGGAACTGCTTGCGGCAAATAAAAAGAACTTTACGGGACTGCCAATACCTGCAGGTGCGGCCGCAATGGTAGCTACAAATCTCTTTTTAGCTTCTGAAGATTTTAATCACTTTTTTTCGATGAGCCGTGAAAGTCGTACTTGGCTATTAGTCTTCGCCTTGGTTTGTTTAGGATATTTTATGATCAGTCGTTTGAAATTCCCAAGCTTGAAAAGCCTGCAAGTGCGAGTGGCCTCCTTTCAATTGGTATTTTTTATTGTGATCGCAGCCGTTTTACTATTTTACGGTATCGTGCAGCATTTTGCCCTTTCCTTCTTTGTGGTATCCTGGACCTATGTTCTTTTGGCTTTGGTGCTCTCGATTATTCGTCTGATTTCAGGCAAAAAATCTAAAACGTTAGAGGATTTTGAACCTGAGCCTGAAGATATCGATTGGCACGATTAGTCAAAAAGCCTTAAAAGTCCTACTACCACTCCTTGGACAACCAAATCTTGGATTCTTACCATCAACGGTGCGTGACTGGAGTCGCTGCTGGCTAAGCGTACATATTGCCCTTCAGGATAATAACGCTTTACCAGGGTCTCATGATCATTTAAAAACGCGATGATCCATTCACCAGGGTGTGCTTCCCTTCCTGCTTCAATAATCAAAAGATCGCCGTCGCTGATCATTTCATCATTTAATGAATTGCCTTTTGCGCGGATAATATAACTAGAATTTGGATCATGCACGAGAAATTCTGGAATGGCTAACGTTTGTGATTTTGGAAATGTCTCTATTGGAAAACCTGCTGAGATGTGGCCGATAAAAGGGAGCTCTAGCTCAATGCGTGTTAAAGGAGGGGCTTCGGGTTCTAAAGGTTTAACAGAACGGCTGCATTTCTTTTCTGAGGTGACTAATCCTTTTCTTTTTAAAACTTGTAAATGCTTGTAAACAGATCCTAAAGATGTAAAATCAAATTGCCGCATAATTTCACGATAACTAGGAGAATAGCGATGCGTGCGAATAAATTCTTGCACATAGCTTAATATTTCTTGCTGTCTCTTAGTTAGACCTTTCATGACACCGCCGTTGCAGAAACCAATTAATACTAAGAGTGCTCCACCACATAATGAGGGCTGAGAGCAGCACATCGGAAAAAAAATGCCCCCCTTGAGCAATGCGCGTTAGACTTAAGGCTGTGCCAAGGAAGAGGGTGCTAACTACTCCAAAAATGATTAGACGGCGATTTTTTAATTGAGAGCCTAGAAGAACAAATGTCAGGAAGTAAAACCCCATCGAAGTATGGCCACTAGGAAAAGATTTAGTCTTTTCGATTTGAGGGGCAAAATGAGGTTCATAAAAAGGACGGAAAGTAAGTTGGCCGCCGAATTCAGTGACCTGTTTTGGACGGGGTCTTCCCCAATGGTCTTTAAGAATCGCGTGTGTAATAAGACCAGCACCGATCAGGCAAGTTAAAATGAGCAACAAAGCACTGGATCTCCATTTTTGGAGTTTTTTAAGGTAGAAAGAAGAACAGAAAACGAGGCAGGCTGCCATCGCTATAAACAATCCTGGCCAAGCTCCATAAAGGTAGATGAAACGAAAAAAAGGATGCTCAGAAAAGTTTGCTTCAAGGGAGGGAGTGTAGAAATAGCGACTGATGGTTAAATCAAGTGAAGCTGTAAATGGTGCGATGCCTATTAGCAAAAAGAGTGGGAAAAGCCATCGGCAGTGTTTTTGAAACAAATTTTACTCTCTAAATGCCGGCTAATGCAGGGTTGTTTAAAGTTTGCTCACTTCTACTTAGGTAGGTTTTAATGAAGTAAACGATACTGCAAAACAGGGGTGTGCTGAAAATAGTCAAAATTATTTTATATAAGTAACAGACCATAATAATGTTAAGAGTTTGCATGACTTCTAGTTCCATTCCAATGTATAAAAGAATCCAATTGGCAATAAACGTATCGACTAATTGAGAAATAAAAGTTGCGACGTTGTTTCGCAGCCACAAATGCTTGCCATTCGTTAAGGTTTTGATGGAGTTAAATAAACTGATTTCAAGGGTTTGTGAAATTAGGTAGGCAGATAAGGATCCAAAAATGATTAATCCATTTAAGGAAAAAACTGTTTCAAAAGCTTGTTGGGTTTCAGGATTAGATGAAGGAATGGCTAAAACGAAGCTGAGAAGTAGATGTGTAAATAAAGCAATGCCAAAGCCCACATAGACCATAAAGCGCGCGCTTTGCTTTCCATAAATCTCCGTGACCAGATTTCCTAGAAAGAAAGTTAATGGATAAGTAAGCATTCCCGCAGGTAAAAAAAAGTTGGAAGTGAATGGGACCACAAACAACTTCGTAGAGATAATAATTGTTAGAATGAATATGACACTAAAAAAAGTGACAATAACTGCATAAATATTATTTTTCATTTTTAAATCTATCTAAATTATTCAAGTGAAAGTACGTAATAAGCTGGATAAGCAAAATGATAATTAGGTCGCGGATATGCATGCACTGTGACATTTTGGCCGATTTTATCATAGATTGGGGCTTTCGTAGAATAGAGGTAAGCGATAGGAAGATGGTTAATGGCATCTACTAAGAGGAAGTCACCGGGTTTGTTTTTAAGTGAACGGGTGTAAGGTTCTAAAATTCCATTAAGCACCACATGGTTTTTTTCCTGCTCATGGTAATATTCATCGATCACTTTACCTTGATGCTTAGCTGCCCACTCTTGAAAATACTTTTGTTCAAGAGAAGCCCACTTGGTGGAAAGAGCGCTTTGTTTCCGCGGCGGAGTATTTGTTAGATGAGTTTCAGTGATCTTTGGGTCTTTTTCAGCGAATTGTTCTTCCAGTTTAATGAGTTTATCTTGTTTAGCTTCAATTTCAGAGGCTAATTCATGCTGGGCAACCTGCCAACTTTGAGAATTATTTTTTGCTTTGCTTTCGAGAAAGGCAATTTTTTTATACAGATAATTTTCCTGGGTTTTTTTGAGGGCTTCCTTTGCGTTTTTAGCAATTTCCTGAAGATCAGAAAAATCTATTTGCAATTTGTTGAGGTTTTGTAAATAGCGTTCCAAGTGCATTTGTTCAAAAGGCTTTTGAAATTCTTCGTGAATTGCAAGGGTAATTTGCTCAAATAAAGCTAAAGCATCTTGTTTCCGTTTTTTTAGCTTTTGTATGAGATCAGCGGGGCCAACTTTTTCGACGAAGTCTTTAGCGATATAAAAACGTACACTTTGAGGTGGTGGGATTTTGAGCCATTTAGAGTTTCCAGAGCATACCTCACCTTTAATGCGATCACCAGTATTCAACTGAGCTATTACTGGAGCATCTACGGTAGGGCATAAGCGGATATTGACCTTGCTTCCTTCAACGACATCATCTAAAACAAAGGTGCGGAAAATGTAAGCTTGGGTGTCCTCAGGTGGAAGCAGCGCATAAAATTCTTCAATCTCTCCCACCACAACTAACATTTCTCCGTTTTCAACCTCTTTTAAAATTGGGCTTTCGAGCGAGGGTTCCAAACGAATTCTCACCTTATTTTTAGTTACCTTGGCGGTAAAAGGGGAAAACTGCGCAGCAGCAGCAGGTGCGTTGGCCTGTAGTAAATCAGAGGATATTCCAGTAAAAAAGAAAAAAAATGCGATCAGGCTAAAGGAGAGTTTAGACATACCCTGCTCCTAGATAGGATTAAGTGATTGATAGCCTGAATTTGGGTTTTTCTTATCAGATCTCCCATTCTCAAGCTGAAAGAACAAGCTTATTTCTTTGAGGGTTTTTATACAAGAGTAGGAGTGATGTCTAGCTAAAAAACCTCTAGAGAGGTCTCGCTTATTAGCTTTTTAAAACCGCCAGTATATGTTCACATCCTGCCTGGCCGCATGTGCAGCCTATTGGCTGACCTAAGAAAACACTGTATTTTTCTTGGGTATCCAAGCGATTGATGACGTTGAAAAGTTTTTCGCCAGTTTGTTTGATTTCCCATTGGCAAAAATTGAGGTCGGCATCAGTGACAACCTCTTCACAAACTTCCGATTCGATTTCTGCTACATTATCGATTTCTTCTAGTAGAGGTCCATTGATACTTTCGTGTATGGCGCGTGCAATCTGGCAATGCATGCAATTGCAATGAGCCTCAGGTTTAGGGATATCTGCCTCGGGAGTAATGATTTTAGCGATTGTGCCAATTTTTTGAAGAATTTCAAAAGGTAAATCTGGGGCTTGCGCATGCGCGGGATTGTGTTGTAGGGCAGTGCCAAAGTTGTCTAAAGCATTAAAACCCATTCGGATAGGAAGATCTGTTTCGCCGTTGCTGCCATTCACAATTTTGGCAAAAGATTCTGATGTGTGTAAAGAAATATCTTTATTATCTAAATATTCTGCGTGGGCTTCAAAAATCGCTTCGATAATTTCTCCAGGCAATTCTTTTATTAGCACAGTTTGTCCGGTGCCTAAAATAATTTCGAGTTCATAATTATTCAATTGAATAGAGGTAATATTTGACCAGGAGGTGGAAATATGAGGAGGGATACTCAACATTTTATTATTAATTTTCATAGAGACTCCTTGATTTCTTAAATCATTATGTCCTTATCTTACAAGGAAATGAAATTACGGTCAATATTTTTAGCAGTTGAAGTGCTCAAGTGCTGATTTTCAATTATAGTATTTTTGTTTCGCACTTTTTTCCCTCGTTTCGTAAGCTCTGGCCTGGAGGTAGAAATAAAAAAAAATGTCTCTCGGGAAAGACTTTTATGCCTATATCTCAGCTACAATCAAAGGAGATTGCTTGTGAAAAAAACATTTGTACTCGACACCAACGTGATCCTACATGACCCAGAAGCAATTGTTAAATTTCCCCGCCACAGAATTGTGATTCCTGTGGCAGTTCTTGAAGAACTAGATAAAATGAAAAGGCTGCCAAATGACTTGGGGCGTAATTCTAGAGCTTTTTTTCGATTTTTAGATTCTCTCTCTTCCCAAGGTACAGGCAATTTGCATAACGGAATTCCGCTGGATAACGAATCGGATGTACGAATTGCACTAGAGATAAAAAGAGATTATAAAGGCGATTTTTCCCTCTCCACGAATGATAATAAAATCATTATGGCTGCTTACCTTCTCTTTGAACAAGGAGAGCGCGTCGTTTTTGTCTCTAAAGATTTTGCCGCTCGCATTAAGGCAGAAGCCATTGGTTTGGAAGCGGAAGATTATGAAAACTTAAAATATGCCTACCAATCAATTTATCAAGGCCATAGCAGGGTTGAAGTGACCAAGCATGATATTGATACATTTTTTAAAGACGGCTCTTTAAAACTTCCTGACATCGAATGCCATCCTAACGAATATTTAATTATGACCTCTCCTGAAAATTCCTCGGCAGTTGGTAAATATGATTCCGTGAGAAAGCAGGTTGAACCGTTGTTAAAATCCGTAAATATTTGGGGAATTAAACCCAGGAATGTGGAACAGCGATGTGCCGTAGATTTATTATTACGGGATGATATTAAGCTAGTGACCCTTTTAGGTCCTGCTGGAACCGGAAAAACTCTTTTAGCTTTAGCCTGTGGATTAAGAAAAGTCTTTGACGAAGGGGTCTACTCGCGTATTTTAGTTAGCCGCCCGGTGGTTCCATTAGGCAGGGATATTGGATATTTGCCTGGCACCAAGGAAGAAAAGCTGTTCCATTGGATGCAGCCCATCTATGACAACTTGGAATTTTTATGCGAAGCTCCCTCAGGAGCTCAGTCCACCGATACACTGCGATGGGTAATGGAAAGCAAAAAAGTTGAAATGGAGGCAGTGACTTATATTCGCGGGCGTTCTCTGCCAAAAATGTATATCATTGTCGATGAAGCACAGAATCTAACCCCGCATGAAGTTAAAACAATTATCTCTAGAGCTGGAGAAGGAACTAAAGTGATCTTAACCGGAGATCCTACTCAAATTGACCACCCTTATTTAGATAAAGATTCGAATGGACTAACATATACTGTTGGAAAATTCTCTGATCAGAAAATCTATGGTCATGTCTTCTTAGAGAAAACAGAACGCTCAGAGCTTGCAGCTCTAGCCGCGGAAGTGATGTAAATAAGCAAACTCAGGTTAAAGGATAAAGCTATGGCAACTAAAATTAAAGAAATTGACCCGCAAACACTAAAAGAGTGGCTTGATGAAGCCCAGGTTTTTTTAGTAGATGTTCGAGAAATGTGCGAATATCAAGAAGGAAGAATTTCAAGTGCAACGCTTTTACCCATTTCGCAATTTAAAGCGACCGATGTGCCATCTGTTCCGCCTACTAAGAAGGTTGTGTTTTATTGTAAGTCTGGCCATCGGTCTGCCTATGCTGCAGCCTGTTGGAGCGTGGAAAAAGAAGGTATTTTAGCCTATAATCTTACAGGAGGGCTTGTGGCTTGGCAGCATAAAGGTTTTCCTGTAGAAAAAGGGGGATCCACTTAATTTTTGTTCCAGGATAAAAAGTTCCACAGTGTTTCAAAGAAGCCTGTGGATTTATTTATAGAGACGGGTTCTCTATAATTTTCCAAAAAGTCTTTTTGGGGCGGGCTCTCCACTGCCCCAGGGATAACTTCGCGAACCCAATCGATAGCTTCAGTATGAGTCATCTCGGGAGATTGCTCCATGACCAAGCTTGCTAAAATCAAGCCTGTGCGGCCAATCCCTGCCTTGCAATGGATCAAAATGTTTTGCTCAGGTTGATTGGCGATGTCCATAATTTTTTTAACTAGACCGAGCAATGGTGCTTTTTCCGGAATGCAAAAATCTTTAATGGGAAAGGCAATAACTTTTACATCTGCCTCATCATAAAAATCCTTGAGCTTAATCGCGGACTCTTTAGATTCGCAGAGGATGACCACATGATAAATTTTATGTATTCTTAGGTTTTCTTTAAAACATTCTAAAGACTCTTTATTAGGCATAGCAGATCTATAGATCTGACTTTTAAAACCTGTATAAGGGATATGTGTGAAAGAACTTGGATCGAATTGCATAGTTATTGTTCATTCACCTTATGTTTAAGTTGGTTATTATAAAAATGAGTTTGAATTTTGTGCAATCGGTAGTATTGAGAGGGTGTTTCCACCATTGGGCAAGGGCGTTGTTTGCGTAGCTTTAATACAGTTTTAGTGATGTCCTGGTCTGGGTTGTGTTTAAGATGGTGGGCGGCAATAAATGTCCCCGTTCTTCCCTGTCCTGCGGTGCAATGTACCAACAATGTTTTATTGTTTTTGTTTAGTGCATCAGCCTGATCTAAGAGGGCCACCATTTCAGAAAAATCGGGAATACGCATATCTTTCCAGCCCATATAATCAAGTTGTGTAAGCTGTTTTTTTTCCATACCATTGATAATTTCAAAAACACGTGCGCACATATTATTTGGGAGAGCTGTTTCTTGCTTGCATTCAACTGAAAAATTATCCCATTTAAAAATTTCACCAAATACTGGCCAATATGTTTCGCTTGAAACTGCCCCAGGAGCATTTTCGGTTTGATTTAACTTTACAATGACATCCACATTTTGCTCTAAAGCAAGTTTCCAAAAAGTGAGATCGGTTTTTCTTGGTTCAGCAATCCCTATGTATGCCTGTGAGCTAAAATGAATTTTATGCGCTGGTGTAATGTGCGAATCACTCAATACAATAGACGGAACAGCAGAGCTACTTAAACAAAAAGGGTCGACGAAAGTTTTAAATTCTTTGTAAATAACTTCTCTATTCAATTTTGAGAGAGCGTCTAACCAAGATAGACTAGGTTTTTCTTTTTTGTGAGAGAGAAGTCCTTGCTTGATTTCTTGAAGATAGCAGCTTCCAAATCCAGCTAAGCGGTTTTTTGTTTTAAAATTCACTTCCGCTTCTGTCAAAACCAGTAATCCTTCTGTCCACGCAGGATCACTCGTTGTGCCAAATGAAATATCCCCTAAAGTTTGATGAATAAAGAAGGGAATTTCTATCCGACCTTCTTCATCAGGTTTAGCTGTCTTTAGGATTTCTTTTAAATTTCTTAAAATTCTAGTATAAGCTTCACTTTTGCTTCGATCAAATCTGATGGTAAATTCCTTTGCGGATTTGTCTAAAGGTTGTGTTTGTCTTTCTCTAAGAGCCTTATTGAGTTTCTCTTGCAACAACTTATTATTCAGTGGGGTTCTTTCAATTCGCGCATGGGTCTGCACTAAATGGGTGAGGCATTTTTTATAGTTTCTTCGTGTCATGCGTAGAGGGGTACTGGGCAGGCATTTAAGCGAGACTTTTACGGGCCGAAATCCTCGAAAAAAAAAGCCAAAGCAATGCAGAAAAATAAAAAGAGAGCGGTCAATGACC
>Ga0105046_10006429_pt1 | contig 18555 bp, 19 predicted proteins | sample MAT03_FD_78385 | JGI IMG/M metagenome (GOLD analysis project Ga0105046, IMG submission 78385) | Freshwater microbial communities from Lake Fryxell liftoff mats and glacier meltwater in Antarctica - MAT-03 (megahit assembly) | ecosystem: Environmental > Aquatic > Freshwater > Ice > Liftoff...
CATTAGTTCTAATAATGCTGATTTTGCAGGGGTTTTACTAATACTATGGAGAAAATTACCAATTTTTATTGAAAGGTAGGAGGGAATACAAATTTCACTATAAAATCAAACTTGAATCTCTTAAGATCAAAAATTAAGCTAAGAACATTAATCATCGGCTAAAGATCTAAATTTCGCCTTTTAATCAAATTAACTTCCAAAAATCATTACAGTCTAACCATGGCAACAATTAACGACAATTATCTGAAACTTAAAGCTGGTTATCTTTTTCCTGAAATTGCAAGGAGAGTCAATGCCTTTGCTCAAGCTCATCCCGAAGCTGCCATCATTAAATTAGGAATTGGCGATGTTACCGAACCTTTACCTGCTGCTTGTTGTGAGGCGATGACTAAAGCTGTGGTTGATATGGGCGATCGCTCTACATTTCAAGGTTACGGACCAGAACAGGGCTATGCTTGGCTCAGGGAAAAAATTGCTAAATTTGATTTTCAGGCAAGGGGATGTGATATTGATGCTTCTGAAATTTTTGTATCCGATGGCTCTAAATGCGATTCAGGTAATATTTTAGATATTTTTGGCGATCGCAACTCTATTGCGGTAACTGATCCTGTGTATCCTGTGTACGTAGATACCAATGTCATGGCGGGACATACGGGTGAAGTGAATGCCAAGGGTGAATACGAAGGGTTTGTTTATCTGCCCATCAGTGCTGAGAATAACTTCACTGCGGAAATTCCTAAGGAGAAGGTGGATTTAATCTATCTCTGTTTTCCCAATAATCCTACGGGTTCTACGGCGACTAAAGCCCATTTACAGGCTTGGGTTGATTATGCTCTATCCCACGGTTCCATTATTTTCTTTGATGCCGCCTACGAAGCATTTATTACCGATCCTGATTTACCCCATTCGATTTATGAAATTGTAGGAGCGAAAAACTGTGCGATCGAGTTTAGATCTTTCTCGAAAAATGCTGGATTTACGGGAACCCGTTGTGCTTTTACCGTTGTCCCCAAAACTCTAACGGCAAAGGCGGCTGATGGTAGTGATGTGGAGCTATGGAAACTATGGAATCGGCGACAGTCCACAAAATTTAATGGAGTTTCCTATATTGTGCAACGGGGAGCTGAGGCAGTTTATAGTTCCGAAGGACAAGCGCAAATTAAGGCTCTAGTAGAGTTTTATTTAGAAAATGCCAAAATTATTCGCCAAAAATTAATAGCAGCAGGTGTTGCCGTCTACGGTGGGGTAAATGCGCCCTACGTTTGGGTAAAAACTCCCAATGGCTTATCTAGTTGGGATTTCTTTGATCAGCTATTACAGGGTTGCCATGTAGTCTGTACGCCTGGTTCAGGTTTTGGGGCGGCTGGAGAAGGTTATGTGCGGATTTCGGCGTTTAACAGTAGGAAAAATGTAGAAGAAGCAATGGCACGAATCACCGATAAATTGAGCTAAATTCTAGAGCAAATTACGATCAAACGTGTCATAGATAGAAAGATCAAAACAAATACGGGGAACCTCGCTCTGCGTTTCTGTTTTGTGACGGACTTGAAACCAAAAGTGCTGTAACTCCAACTCAGGAAGCTTCTATCAATCTAAGATAATCAGGATTGCAGAACGAAGCTTCTTGGCAAGATTGGGATTAATACATGATGTTTTTGCAAATTATTATGCAAAGATTTAATTAATTTTGGGGGTTTCGTGATCTAAATCACTTAAATTTTTTGGCTTTGACTATAAATGGTATTAGAGATTAAAACAATCTAGATCAATCGATCAATTGCATAACGTCAAATTTGCAGCTATTAGCCTCATGCTCAACTTTACGCCCGTAATTCTAAGTTCTCAGGTATCTATAAGTGAAGCGATCACTCAAATCGGGATAAATAATCAAACCTATGCTGTAGTCATAAGTCGAGATTCAGGTGCGATTTTAGGTATTCTGACAGAAACTGCCATATTAAGGGCAATTACAAAATTTCCGAATTGGCAAGAGCAAGCGATCGCCCAGATCACTGTCCCTAATCAACTGCTCTTAACTGAAATTCCTGAACAACTAGATCAAACCCTTGAGCTATTGCAACAGATGCATCTGAGCCATGTAGTCGTGACCAAGCCAAATTTCATAGGAGTAATTAGCGAAGTCGATTTACTTAAACATATTCTTTGCGATCGCACTCAAACAACGGCAGCTATGGAAAAGCATAATCTCGCTTTAGAAGTACAGGTGAGCGATCGCGCCAAATCCCTAAGACATATTAATCAAGAGCTATTAGCAGAAATATCAGAGCGTAAACTAGCAACGGTAGCCCTACGGGAAAGTGAAGATAAGTTTCGGCATATTTTTGAAGATTCCCCCATTGGCATTAGTCTTGTCGGACTAGATGGGAAGTATATGCAAGTTAATCCAGCTTTCTGTCAAATGTTGGGCTATCAAGAAGCAGAACTAAAGAGGCTTTCTGTTTTTGAAATTACTCGCCTCCAAAATATCTGCCTAGAAAAGGATTTAATGTCTAGAATTATCCGTGGTTTAATCAATCAGTACCATCTCGAAAAGAATTACATTAAAAAAGATCAACAAACCCTGCAAGTCAGCCAAACCGCTGCTACTATTCGTGATGCTCAAGGTAATGTTCGCTACTTTATTAATATGGTTGAAGATATTAGCGATCGTGCCAAGGTTGCGGAGAACCTCAGACAAAGTGAGGAAAGATTTCGCAAAATTTTTGAAGAAAGTCCAATTGGCATGGCAATTTTAGGATTAGATCAAAAAATAATTAAAGTTAATACAGTTTTGAGTCAAATGTTGGGCTATGCAGAGCCAGAACTAATTAATCAATCTTTAGAGTTTTTAACCTATCCACAAGATCAAGAAGCCACTAATCGCCTGACTACATATCTTTATCAGAGTCATATTTCCAGCTATCAACTAGAGCAACGTTCTATTAGGAAAAACCAACAATTGCTCTGGGTGGCACTCAATACTTCTGTCGTCAAAGATCAAGATGGACAAATTCAGCATGTATTGATCATGATTCGAGATATTACTAAAGAGAAAGAAGCTCAAGAGTTAATTGCCAACTCCTTAGCAGAAAAAGAAATACTGCTGCAAGAAATTCACCATCGTGTTAAGAATAACCTCCATGTCATTGCCAGTTTGCTGGAATTACAGGCAGGCAGCAGTGACGATCAGCAAGTTATTAGTCTATTTACCGATAGCCAAAGTCGGATTTATTCTATGGCACTAATCCATGAACAGTTATGTTTATCACCTAAATTTGAGCATATAGACTTTGAGGAATACCTTAGGAGCTTAGTTGGGAACCTGTTTAACTTTTATGGAGCTAATTCCAGACAAATTAAATGTATTTTTGATGTCGAACCTGTACATATTCAATTCCAAACAGCGATTCCCTGCGGCTTAATTTTGAATGAAATTGTCTCTAATTCCTTAAAACATGGATTTCTTGGATGCGATCGCGGTGAAATCAGAATTCACTTAACCCAACAAGAGCAAATATTCAACTTAACTATTAGTGATAATGGCGTGGGGATGGGTGCAGATTTTGAGTGGCAAAAGGCTAATTCCTTGGGATTAAGGCTAGTCCGAATTTTAACCAAGCAATTAGATGGAAAGATTAACTTAGATTGTAGTCACGGCACTAGTTTTAGCTTAAGTTTCAAAATAATTAATCCTCTTGGAACTCAGCCTTTAGTTAATGCCACCGACATGGAGCCTAGCTATGTTTAACCATCTAAGTAAACCCAGAATTTTAGTAGTTGAAGATGAAGCTATTGTGGCAGAGAACATTGCCGATCGCCTAGTTGCGGATGGTTATGATATTAGTGGCATCGTGGATTCGGGTGCAGATGCGATCGCCTGTGCCGAGGCAAACTCTCCCGACTTGGTGCTTATGGATATTGTGCTTAAAGGCGAAATTGATGGCATTACTGCTGCCCAAGCGATTCACACCCAGTTCGCAATTCCCATTGTCTACATGACTGCCTACTCTGACGAAAAAACCCTCCAACGTTCTAAATCTGCCCAGCCCCTCGCCTATTTGATTAAACCCTTTAGATCTCAAGAACTTAAAGCCACCATTGAAATTGCTCTTCATAAACATAAATTTGATCTGGAAATGATCAAAGCCTTGAAAACTTCAGAAAAATTACAAACTGAAGCGATCGCCCTCAGTGAGATGAAGTCTAACTTTATCACGATGATTTCCCACGAATTTAGGAGTCCACTCACAAATATTCATCTTTCCGCAGACCTATTAGAAACCCAATCAAGTCACTGGTCTGAGCAAAAAAGGCAATCTCGGTTTCAGCGCATTAGAAAAGCGATCGCTCAAATGACAGCTCTCTTAGATGATGCCTTAGCCCTAACCAAGGTAGAATCAGGACTTCTGAGCTTAAACCCCCAGTCCATTGATCTATTTAGGTTTTGTATGGAGTTAACCGAAGATTTGCAGTTAGGAGCTGGAGATCAATATCAAATTCATTGTTTTAGTACCGATGAGAATCGGATTGTTAGACTAGATCCAACTGTACTGGAGTATATCCTCATAAATCTTCTGTCCAATGCCATCAAATATTCACCTCAGGGGGGATTGATTGAGTTAAAAATTAATTACTCTGGTCAGGAAGTGGCTTTACAAGTATGCGATCGCGGTATTGGCATTCCCCTAGAAGACCAAGGACGAATATTCGATGCTTTTTTTCGTTCTCAAAATGTTGGAGCAATCAAAGGTAATGGCTTAGGCTTAGTAATTACCAAACAACTTGTAGAGATGCAAGATGGGCAAATATTTATCAAAAGTGAGGTAGGAATTGGCAGTACCTTTACAGTGACTTTACCAATTTATCCAAATTCCTAAAAATCAAGTCTCAAAATACTACAGATTAGGAAAAAATTAACCGCAGGAACTATCCCTGCCCAGCTTTTTGTAATGCCATTGACATCAAATTTACTCATAATAATTCCGCCCACTTTACTAAATATTTAGTAATCTGAAAGAATTTATAAAAAAGATAGAGAAAAAACATCATTCCTATTCTATGATGTTCTTAATAAGTCGTTATTCCTTTCTGTCTATGAACCTAGAATTTCCTTCCGCTCTACAATCAAACCTAGTAGAGCTGCAAAGCTACTATCAAGGACAAATTGATTATGCTAGTTCTCAATTAGCTCATGTTAAAGCTCTTTTACAGAGTTCTACCGCTCCTACCGTTGCCCTAGAACCAGTTATTGAGAAGGCTGTAGTTAAGGATATAACTCCTCCTACACCTAAACAGAAAGCAAAACCTGCGATATTTAGTCCCTCTGTCCCTGCTGTGCCTGTAGTCAAAGCCCCTGCCAAAGGAAAAGCTAAAGCTAAAGTAGTTAAAACCAAGCCTAGTGATATTCTCCCTCTGCGTACTCCATATCTTGGGCTCATCCTTTTAGATGCGATCGCCAAGGTATTAAAAAACCACGAAGGACAAAAGGTAAATGCTGATACCGTTGTCAAAGAGTTACATGGTGAACTGTCGGCTGAACTATTCCGAAAAGCCAAAGAGCGTGTCACTAAAAATCTGTCCAAAGGAAAAATTGAAGACAGATGGTATAGTGTCCCCGGACAAACTGGTTTTTATACAATCTCTGTGGACAAGCTTACTAATTAGTTCTGCTAATTTCGTATTCTCAAACCTAAGATTGTCGTAGGAAAATTTTAATCAAGGATTTAGCCCAAACCAAGGACTGAATCCTTTTTTTTAACGAAGAAGCCAAAACTTAAAGCACTTTTATTTCAAGTCTGCCCCAAAAATCGGTCGTAGGGCGAGGTTCCCCGTAGCTGTAAAACAGTACCCATAGAGAAAAAGACTAACTTTAAGTATGCAAATTTCTATTGATACTTTCCTGTAAAGATGGGAAAAGAATTTGATCATGATTAAGCTGATTTTGACTAAGTAGACAATCACAGTTCACAGATTTGTCAAAGTGATTTAGTCCTCTCCAACTTTTAATGCTCTGTATCATCAGGGATAGGGCAAAAAACGTAACTATCCCAGCTACGACGATACTAACTACACCATCCGCCCAGTTCCAACCTAGCCATGTAACGGCGATCGCTGCACAGATTGCCCCCACCGAACCAATCACATCTGCTAATAAATGCAAAAATGCTGACCTCACATTCAAATCATTGTGGCTACAGCTATGTAAATAAACCGCATTAATACTATTGATGACTAGCCCAAAGATGGCAGCAATCAGCATTGGCAAACCCAAAATCCCATCATTAGGTGAGTTTAAGCGCATAATTGCTTCCCAAGTTGTCCAACCAGCTACTCCTAATAAGCTGATGCTATTAATAAAAGCGGCGATCGCTTCCAAACGATAATACTTAATCCACCCTTGTCCAGCTTGCCGAGAAATCCACACTACTAATAAAGCCAGAGCGATCGCTCCCATATCTCCTAAAACGTGACCTGCATCTGCCAAAAGAGCCAGACTATGGCTAAATATGCCCACACTCAACTCCACTGCTAATAAACTGGCAAGGAGGCAAAGAGCTAATTGGAGAAGTTTTAGTTTCTGTGTAGATTCAGGAAAAACTACAGATTTTGATTGCATACAAAGATTGAGAAGAGGCGAGATAGATGTTCTTCCACATTATCATTACTCCATCATTACTCCATAAAAGAAGCCCATGCAAATCCAATACAAGCCTTAGGTTCATCGTTTTAGGTTTCCTTAAACCTTAACAATTGCTTGTGTGCTAAATCAGCAACAAATCCTGTAAGGTATCTAAATTAAATTTCCCATGGTTTCCACCGCAGATATTAAGTATTTAATTTTGAAAGCCTTGCCAGATGCTCAGGTCGAGGTTCAATATCCTAATTGTGATGGGCAACACTTTGCGGAGATCGTGATCGCTAAATTATTCAAGGTTTTTAATATTTCTCAATCTTAAAGGTTGCTATTAACGTATTTTCCCATCCTGATAAGAATTTCCTTTCATTACTTGTTAAGGGCTTATCCATTTTAATTTTCCATGCTAATAAAGATACTTGAGAAAAATCATTGTTATAAGTTAGCCAATAATTCCATCTTTTATCATTACTGTACCGTTTTAGAATTTCTTCTCCGTCTGGAAACTTTTCCTCAACTACGATTACCATCCCCTCTGCCACAAGGCTACCATTCGCATGAGTCAGAAGTATCTCGCTAAGATGTCTTTTATTTGTGGTATTTTTCAAATCTTTAATAATTTCGTCAACTTCCTGAAGCCATCCCATATCATCATCTTGGATGATCGCTTCGACCCTCCATAATTGAAAGGGAATTCGTATACTTTCCGAGTTGAAATAGATTAAACCACCGACAAGCATAACCGTGGCAAGGGCAAAATAGCGTTTCTTAAATCTATCCACAACGAATTTTTGCTCTAACTTAGTCTGATTGATTCTATGTTAAATTAACAGCAAATACACTTAATTAATACCAATGGTTTCTACAGAAGATATTAAATCTTTAATCTTAAAAGCTTTGCCTGATGCTCAAGTTGAGGTACTAGATCCCAATCAAGATGGGCAACACTTTGCGGCGATCGTGATTTCGGAGCAGTTTGAAGGCTTATCGATGATCAAACAACATCGGTTTATAAATGATGCCCTCAAGGAATATCTAAATAGCGGCTTAGTTCATGCTCTGCAACTTAAAACCTATAGTCCTAACCAATATCAGCAAACTAACTTTAGTGTGGAGTTAAATTAAATTAACTTAAATTAAAGCACTTTCTCTAAAGCTCTGCGGGTGATTGACCAAGACCATAGCCCCAACCCCAACACGATCGCACTACAAATAACCATTACTAGCTGAAGCCCTTGGACATTGCCAAACTGAGATATTGCTGCATCTAGGGTGACAGCGGCGATCGCTAAGGGTAGACTAATCGCAATATTTTCGGCATTATTCAGTAATCCAAAGACTTTGCCTCGCATATTTTCAGGCGTATATTTTTGAATTACCGTCAGCATTGGCACTCCCACCAAAGAGCCATTAAATCCTAAAATCACTGCCAAAGTTAATGCCAGCCATAGATCTTTAACCACAGCAAACATTAGGAGCATTAATGCCATACCAACAAACCCGATTAAAGGTAAAGGTTGCTTAGCAAGGCGATCGCCAAAATGCCCTAAAATCAAAGCCCCGATCGCTAAACCCACACCTGTTGCTGCTAATAAATAGCCAAAATCTGTACGATTATTAGTAATAATTTCACTGAGATTAATCGACAGCTTGAGCATGGCAGCAAATACCCCATAGAAAATCACCAATTGTAAAATTGCCCCACTAATTAGAGGATTTTGTTTTAAGTATTGCAAGCCATCTTTTAAGTCTTTCCACACATTATGTTGGGGTGCCTTGGGAGGAATAGCCTCATTCTGGGGGAGAAAAAATAATACCAATCCAGCCGTCAGGTACATTCCCCCCACTAAAAGCTCTTGCCCAAACCGAATGCCCGAAAATAAATGCAACAAGGGCGAACCAATCGCAAAGCCGACAATCATTGACCCCATCATCGTCAGGGTAAATAGAGCATTGGCGGACATTAAATAGGATTCAGGAACTAATAAAGGGATCGCAGACTGCTCAGCAGGGGCAAAGAGTTGGGTAAAGATGGAAATTATAAAAGTTGTGATTAAAAGCAAAATTAACATCTTGGGTAGAAATGGAATTACCAGCACCAAAAGCCCCCGCAAGATATTGCAAACCATCATCACCAAACGTTTGGGATACAAATCCACATAAATGCCCGCAATCGAACCAAATAAGATCGCTGGTAAAGTCGAAGCAATCATAATCATGGACTCACGGCTATTTACAGGCACGGTGTAGCTGATATATGTCTCGGAAGTAGCGATCGCAATTAATAAAATCAATAAAACCTTATCTGCCAACTGGGAAATTAACTGAGCTGACCACAAATATAAAAAGTGGCGATCGCTCAGTAACTTTAAAAATGTATTATTAGAAACCATAGATTTAGCATTTGGCAGAGTTATTAATACTAGCCAAACTTAGCCGATCTCCACATATAAATTACTTAATTGCCGAAAACTGCCGTTTTTTCTTCCTTGATTCCAGCTCAGGCGAAACCCGTGGACGAAACAGAATTACCTGCGACATTTCCCGCCCACACCGAATCAACAACCCCGCTACAAATAAGTTAGAAATCATCGAGCTGCCCCCGTAGGTCAAAAATGGCAAAGGCAGACCCGTAGTTGGCAAAACCCCCGTTGCCACACCAATATTAATAAATGACTGCCCGATTAATAGCACCGTAGTCCCTACAGCCACTAGTCTGACCGTGGGATTTTGGCACTTAAAGGCAATAAGGGCACCTAAAGTGGCAAACCCAATCAGCAGCATAATAAAAGCTATACAGCCGACCAAACCAAACTCTTCCGCAAAAATCGCAAAAATAAAATCCGTATATTGAAAAGGTAAAAATAGTTTCTGCCTAGACATCCCAAATCCAGTTCCCCAAATACCACCTGAACCAATTGCCATTAGACTTTGGGTCAACTGAAAACCATCCCCTTGCTGAGACTGCCAAGGATCTAAAAAAGACATGATCCGTCGCCGTTGATAATCCCTAAAGCTCACACTCAAAGTGGCGGTAAGCAAACCCAACCCCATAGTTCCTAATAATTGCCCCGTTGGTAAATTAGCAGCAAGGGCAATAATCCATAAAGTAATTCCACATAAGGCCGTCATGCTCAAGTTGGGTTGAAGTAAAATTCCAACCAAAGTTGCAGCGAATAAAACCAGCCAAATTACTTTGGTTTTTGTGGAAATCTGTTGCCACTCCGAAAAAAGTTGGGCAGCTTTTAGCACTAAAAAGGGCTTAATTAATTCCGAAGGTTGAATAGTAAAAATTCCTATACCTAACCATCGGGTAGAACCGTTACCAGTTGCCCCAAGCCCGCTGATATATGTGGCAAATAATAGGAATAAAGCAATGCCAAAACCAATATTTACCAAGCGAAAAGTGACTTTTAAGGGCAATTGAATTGCGGCATTAAAAGCAAACAAACCAATTGCCACCCAAAATAACTGCATCTTAAAGAATCGGGTTGGATCTCCAGTCTCAATATCGGCGTAAGCGTAGGAAGCAGAGAAGAGAATTGCTAAACCAATAAATAACCAAATGAAGGTCAGCCACCGTAATAATCGAGCTTCGATCGCCCAATCATGGACAGATTTATCAAAAAATGGGAATAAGCGCACGGCACAATATGTAAGTGTTAGCTATAGCTTTAGGAATATAGGTACTTTTGTCAAGGGACTAAGCAAACTATTTCTATAATTGAGGCAGAAGATACTTGATTAAAGATTTATATCAATCTCAAAAGTAATACTTAAAGTTTGCAGTTGTTGATGATTGGCAAAGGTTCAAATCAGATAAATCTTGAGTAAATCAAGGTAATATTACTTTGATAACAATTAACAAAAATATTAATTATGTCAGGACAAGGATTTGGCTTTGGGCTAGGCAAACTGAAAGAGATTCAGCAAGCTGTAATGAAAGCAAAGGAAATTGAGCAAGGCGCAAAAGCACTGCAAGAAGAACTAGAAGAAATGCGGATTACAGGGCAATCTAGCAATGGGTTAGTTAAAGTCACAATTAGTGGCAACCAAGAACCCCACGATGTAGAGATTGATCCTGCTGCCCTTGAAGGTGGAGCCGAAATTTTATCGGATTTAGTTTTAGCGGCAATCCAAGATGCCTATTCTCTCTCTTCGGCAACTATGAAAGAGCGCATGGAACAACTGACTGGTGGATTAGGATTACCAGGCGGACTAGGACTTTAAGGGATTTAATAAAAATTGAGGAGGTTAGGGAGTTATTCTTTAACCTTTTGAATTGTGGTTTTAAGTTGGGGATTTTGCGATCGCAGCCAAGTTAATAAAGTTTGCTCTAGGGTAGAGTTGTCTTTATGGATGCCTTGCCTAAGCCATTGAAATACCGCATCAACGGGGGTAAAGCTTTGTCCCGCCTGCCATTTTAAGTCCATACCCATTGAGGTAACATGGGTGCCAGGTAAGATTTTGACAGTAACCTTGTCATTAAATTTACGCTTAAGTTGGGATGCTAAAACCGCAATCTCATCAATACTATCATTCTGAAATTTAATCAAAAGATTGTTGGCAACTCCATAGCTTTGATTGACTAACTCCATGGTTTCCAAAGGCGAAGGTGTAAACTCCATAATTGACATTTCTGGAATAGTACCTGAAAATTCTCGAAATAAAGGGATAGATTGCTTAGCCCCATAGTTGTTGTAGGCAATAAAAATATTACCTGCTCGTTCCGATGGATAAAGGCTATTAATCAATAGATGAATTTTGCAACCCATGCTATGCCCCAAACCAAATAGAGGGAAATAATCTAAAAACAGCTTGCTGCGAGTGCGCTTAAAGGACTTGTAAACATCGATCGCAATTTGCCGATGATCAAAAGTGCTATTCACAAAAGGTGTAGCCACAATCACATAACCTGCTTCGGCTAAGGTCTCTAACATCCGACTGTAACTAATATGGGGAGCCGCCGCAAAAAAAGCTCCACCTAAAAAATGGATGACTCCCTTGGGCTGAGACGGTGCCAATACAAAATTATTTTCAACCTGTTGCCATTCCATAATTATTTAATTTTTAATCAAACCCGTTATAGTAAATTTTAACAATGTAATTCTTCAGGTAAGTAAAAATGGTTAAAAGTTTTTATCTAGTTCCTATATTTTTTAGCTGTTGTGCTATTTTTTCGCAACCAGCGATCGCCGCCTTGAATGCAGTAGAAGTAAGTAAAATTGCCAAGCAAGTTACAGTTCTAATCAAAGCCGATCAAATTGGCTCTGGCGTAATTGTCAGAAGAGAAAAAGATGTTTACTATGTACTTACAGCCAAACACGTTATCGAACAAAATGATGACTATACTATTGTTACTGAAGACTCAAAAGAATATGTCCTAGACTACAAAACTGTCAAAAAACTACCTGATGTGGACTTGGCGATCGCCACCTTTAAGAGCGATCGTAATTACAATGTCGCTAAAATTGGCAATTCTAATAATGCGCTTGAAGGTACTGCTGTGTATGTGGCAGGGTTCCCGAAAATCGGCAATGCCATTAATCGCTCTATTTATCAATTTACCCCTGGACAGGTGACAGCTAATGCCTCTAAACCTCTAGCCTTTGGTTATGGATTGGTCTATACCAATAAAACCCTGCCAGGGATGAGTGGTGGCGCAGTTTTAGATAAAAATGCTCAACTAGTGGCAATTCATGGCAGAGCCGAAGGTGGCTCCCTCGAACGTCAAACCGATACAATTTATGTCAAAACGGGTTTTAATCTGGGCATTCCCATCAATACTTTTGTCAAAAAATTACCCAAGATTGCTACTAGTGATGGGGGTAGTGCTTTCTCTACGATCCCAGTAAAAGTTCAAGCATCTGGAGCAGACAACTTTTTTCTCCAAGCTGGCGATAAATACTTAAAGGGTGATGTCAATGGAGCCATTCGGGATTTGAATCAAGCCTTAAAACTCAATCCTAAATATGCCGCTGCCTACAGTAAAAGAGGAATTTTGAACTATGTACTTAGGGATCAAGATGCCGCTATCAATGACTTTAATAAAGCTCTACGCCTAAATCCTGCCGATGCCATGACATACGTGGGTAGAGGTCTAGCTCTTTCTGCTATTGGTAATAAACGGGAGGCGATCGCTGACTATACTGAGGCAATTAACTATAACTCCCTACAAGGTTCTGCTTACTACAACCGTGGCGTGCTTTTTTACAATATGGGTAACACCACTGAAGCCATGAAAGATTTACGCCAAGCTGCGGAATTATTTAATAGTCAAGGTGATGATGATGAATATAGTCGAGTCAAAGAAACCATAGCGATCGCCCTTAAAACTTGCCGCCAAGCAATTAAAACCATGTGCGATTGGTAGAATAGTCATTGAAAATCATAAAACTAAACATGACTACACTCTTCGATTTCTCAGTTAAAAATATTGATGGTCAAGAAATCAAACTTTCTGATTATCAAGGCAAGGTCGCATTAATTGTGAATGTCGCCTCCCAATGTGGCTATACCCCTCAGTACAAAGGCTTAGAAGCTTTATATAAAACCTATAAAGATCAAGGCTTTGTCGTACTAGGGTTTCCCAGTAATGATTTTGGTGCCCAAGAGCCAGGCAGTGAAGAACAAATTAAGCAGTTTTGCGGGCTTAAGTACGATGTCACCTTTGATATGTTTAGCAAAGTCAAGGTTAAAGGAGCCGCAAAAGTAGATGTCTATAAATATTTAACTGAAGCAACTAAAGCCGAGGTGCAGTGGAATTTCAATAAATTCTTGGTTGATAAATCTGGAAATGTAGTTAAATACTATGCGTCTGGAGTATCACCTGACAGTCCAGAACTTAAAAAAGATATCGAAGCTCTATTTTAGGTTAAATATTCAGTACCTTTTTGAGCCAAATTAGCCCTTTGCGACTACTGAAACCTCTGGGTGTCCAGCAATATACCAACGCCACGGAATATCTATGCCCTTGGTTAGACCAATTCGGGTGGTTTGTATAACTTCTAAGGAATTTGGCTCTATTTCTAACCACAAATCAGATTCAGGGTCTAGGCTTACACCATTTAAGCTCCGATCAATTTTTAAAATACGGCACAGCTTGCCTGGTCCTGCACCTAGACGGTGACTTGTACTACTCTGAACCCACGGCGGAATTTGATCTAATGCTACGGCTCGAATTAAAACGGCACTGGCAACTCCTTCAAGATCTGTGACGATGTTGAGGCAGTGATAAATACCGTAAATTAAGTAAACATAGACAGAACCAGCCTTGCCAAACATAACTGCATTGCGATCGCTCTTTTTTCGATAGGCATGACAGGCAGGATCGCCAGGAGCGTATGCTTCTGTTTCGACAATCAAGGCACGGTATTCAACTCCATCAACTTTTCGCACCAAAGTACAACCCAGTAATTGGGGAGCCACTTCCTCCGCAGGGCGACTCAGCCACAAAGCCACATCAGCTAAGTTAGTCATGGAGAATGCGATCAATGCTGCCCGTGGGGACTAATTGCTTTTCTGCTAACCACTGATTATTAAACATTCGACTTTGATATCTACCACCACCATCACAGAGAATTGTGACAATTATCTTGCCTTTACCGAGTTTTTTAGCCAATTTTACCGCCCCTACCACATTTAAAGCGGCAGAGCTACCTAAAAATAAACCATCATGTTTTAGTAAATAATGCGCCATTTCGATCGCATCTAAATCGCTACCCTGAAAAGCTCCATCTAGTTTGGCACGATAAAAATTAGCAGTACCTCGATTAATGCCAATCCCTTCGGTAATGGAAGTTCCCGCCGCCTTAAAAATCCCCTCGGTAATAAAGTTATATAATCCTGAACCTTGGGGATCGATTAAATAACTAGCAATATCAGGATTTTTTTCCTTCAAATAAGCGGTAACGCCGCCAATGGTGCCACCTGTGCCTGAGGACATGACAATGCCATCGATCGCCCCGCCCGTTTGTTGCCAAATTTCTGGAGCAGTAGTTTGGTAATGGGACTCAGAATTAGCTATATTTTCAAATTGATCAGCCCAAAATGCGTTTTCTATACTTTGCGATCGCCGTTGGGCAGTGTGATAAAAATGTTCGGGATTACTAAAAGCCACAGGAGCAACTAATTCCACCTCGGCTCCTAGGGTATTTAATAAATCAATTTTTTCAGGGGATTGGTTACTGGGCATCACAATCACACACCGATAGCCCTTAGCGTTTGCGACCAAAGCTAGTCCAATGCCAGTATTACCTGCCGTACCTTCCACAATCGTCCCACCCAGTTTGAGCTTGCCATCTTTTTCTGCCTGCTCCACCATAAACAAAGCTGCCCGATCTTTAACACTACCACCTGGATTTAAGAACTCAGCTTTACCTAAAATTTGGCACCCCGTAATCTTGGATAGTGATGGAATTTCAATCAAAGGGGTGTTACCGATCGCCCCCGCAAAGCCTAAACAGATATTAGTCGTCATTTTTATTTAGATAAACTTAAGTTTAAAAAATTCTTCTATGTTTAATTTACCGAAATTAAACCCATAAAGGGAAAAATCTTAAAATTTGAACCATAAACGCTTAGTAATTCTCATTATGGAAAACTTGCATAAAAATTTGGGGCATAGTTGGGGAGTTGGAGAAATATGCCATACTAATTCCAAATAATTGACACTTAATCATGAATATTCGCATCGGTAATGGCTATGATATTCACCGTTTAGTTAGCGATCGCCATTTAATTTTAGGTGGTGTTCATATTCCCCATGAAAAAGGTTTACTAGGTCATAGTGATGCTGATGTTTTGACCCATACCATTATGGATGCGATGTTGGGAGCTTTGGCACTGGGAGATATTGGGCATTATTTTCCGCCAACTGATCCCCAATGGGCGGGGGCAGATAGTATTAAATTATTGCAAGCTGTGAATCAATTAATCAAAGCTCAAGGTTGGCAAATTAGTAATCTTGATTCCGTAATTATTGCCGAGGCACCAAAACTTAAAATTCACATTAAATCTATGTGCGATCGCCTTGCTCAGGCTCTAGAACTGAAAATAAATCAAGTAAGTGTTAAAGCCACAACCAATGAAGGTTTAGACTCCATGGGACAAAGAGAAAGTATTGCTGCTCATGCTGTGGTTTTACTGGTGCAGACTATCTAGGTAGCCATCCAAATAACTTTGCCGTACCTCCCAAAAATGCCACCACGATCGCTACAAAAAGGCTACGGTTAATGAATTCCTGATTATCAAGCCGTTTATCAATACCTGAAACTTTTTGATCTAAGGTTTTCAAATCACTCCCCACAGCTTTAACTTCATTGGACAATTCTTGAATCCCTGACTCCACCTTATCAACCCGACTATTAACTTCTATAAATTGCTTATCCATTTTCTGGTTAACTTCTGCAAATTGCTTATCCATTTTCTGGTTAACTTCCGCAAATTGCTTATCCATTTTCTGGTTAACTTCTGCAAATTGCTTGTCCATTTTCTGGTTAACTTCTGTAAATTGCTTGTCCATTTTCTGGTTAACTTCTGTAAATTGCCTATCCATTTTCTGGTTTATTTCTGTAAATTGCCGATCAACTCTTTGTTCAAAACGTGCTAAAACTTCTTCTAAGGTATAGGTAAGGGTAGTTGGCGTAGTTGTCATAAGAATGGAAGTTAATTTATCTGTACTTTATTTTAGACTGTTGAGATTAGGTTTAGTCATAAATTGAGCCTATATAATGATCACTGCACCTAAGTATTACCTTTGACCATGAACAGATACCATAAACGCCAAGCCAGTAAGAAATTTCAAGTTATTTTGTTGTTGGCAATGACGGCGGTCTGTTCAATTTTTATTATTGGTTGTAGTCCGACGAACCTAAGTAATGGGGTATCAAGAAGCGATCGCCTAGTGGATTTTATTATTCAAGACCCCAAAACCTTTAATCCCATTCTCACCACCGATGCCACCAGTTCAGATGTATTAGGTTATGTCTTCAGTGGTTTACTGAAAACTAATGGGTTAACCGCAGAACTAGAGCCAGAATTAGCCGAATCGTGGGAAGTTGCTCCCAATGGCAAAGAAGTAACTTTTAAGCTAAGAGAAAACCTCAAATGGTCAGATGGTGAACCTTTAACCGTTGATGATGTTCTGTTCACTTTTAATCTAATTTTTGATGAAAGGATTCCCACTAGTAGTAGAGATATTATGAGGATTGGGAAGGATAGAAAATTACCCAAACTGGAAAAGCTCGATCAACAGAGGATTAAGTTTACAATTTCCGAACCTTTTGCTCCGTTTGTGCGTTATATGGGCGGTACAGGCATTTTACCCAAACATATTCTCGAACCAACGCTCAGGGAAAATGATGCCTCAGGAAAACCCAAATTTTTAGAAACATGGTCGATCAGGACTCCTTTAGATCAAATTGTCGGTAGTGGTTCTTATATGTTGGCGGAGTATCGTCCTGGGGAAAGATTTATTTATAAGCGCAATCCTAATTACTGGGATCAGCCAAAGCCACTCATTAAAAATATTGTGCTACAAATTTTAGATTCTTCGGATACTGCGCTCTTAAAATTTCGATCTAGGGAATTAGATATTTTTAATCTTGGAGCTAGGGTCAAGGACTTTCAACTGCTAAAAGCTTTAGAAGCAAGGGATAGATTCAAAATTTATAATGGCGGAGTGGCTACGGGGCAGTTATTTGTAATGTTTAACCTCAATCAAGGGCGCGACGCAAAAACTAATCAACCCTTTGTCGATCCCATAAAATCTAAGTGGTTTAATGATGTGAATTTCCGCAGAGCGATCGCCCATGCCATAGATCGACAAACTATGGTAGCAAATCTCTATGTGGGTTTAGGTGAGGAGCAGAATTCCCCAATTTCTGTACCTAGTCCCTACTTTTTCCCACCCGAAAAAGGATTAAAAGTTTATGAATACAACTCTGAAAAAGCGAAGAAGATACTCACCGATTCAGGCTATCGCTATAACTCGGAAAATCAACTTATGGATGCCGATGGCAATCTCGTTAGATTCAGTTTACTTACTAATGCGGGTAGTAATCCCGTGCGCGGACAAGTGGGTTCCCAAATTAAAAATGATCTAGAAAGAATTGGCATTACCGTAGATTTTACAGGGATTGACTTTAATATTTTAGTTGATAAACTGGATAACTCTAGGCAGTGGGATGCGATTATCCTCGGTTTTACAGGCGGCATTGAACCCCACGGTAGTATTAATCTTTGGTCAACTACGGGCAATCTCCATATGTTTAATAAGGGTGCTGATGCGGGGCAACCGCCAATCCCAGGGTATAAAGTAGCAGATTGGGAACAAAAGATTGAAGATTTAATGATTGAAGCTTCACAACAGGTGGATGAGAATAAACGAAAAGCTGTTTATGCTGACTTTCAACAGTTAGTACAGGAAAAATTACCACTAATTCATTTAGTTACGCCGCTTGCTCTATCCGCCGTCCGCGATCGCATTCAAGGTGTACAATTCTCGCCGATTGGTGGAGCATTATGGAACCTAGATGAACTGACATTAAAAGCTGATTAATTAAAATCGAAAATCATGGGGAAAGTTTTTATTGTCGGAGCAGGAATTGGGGGAGTTGAGGATCTAACCCTGAAAGCCCATCGAATTTTGAGTCAGGCAGAAGTCCTAATTTATGATGCCTTAGCTGATCCAAGTTTGTTAAACCTAGTACCTTCCACCTGTAAGCTGATCAACGTGGGTAAACGGGGAGGACAACCTGCTATTACCCAAACTGAAATTAATCAAATTTTAGTTACGGAATGTCAAGGCGATCAGCAGGTAGTTAGACTAAAAAGTGGAGATCCGACAATATTTGGGCGCACAGTTTCTGAAATTACGGCTTTGCATAGTGCTAATTGTGAATATGAGATTGTGTCAGGGA
>Ga0105046_10006432_pt1 | contig 18547 bp, 15 predicted proteins | sample MAT03_FD_78385 | JGI IMG/M metagenome (GOLD analysis project Ga0105046, IMG submission 78385) | Freshwater microbial communities from Lake Fryxell liftoff mats and glacier meltwater in Antarctica - MAT-03 (megahit assembly) | ecosystem: Environmental > Aquatic > Freshwater > Ice > Liftoff...
CGCGTGCTGAGTGGTGTGCTGAGTGGTGTGCTGGGTGGGGTGCTGGGTGGTAGCGCGGGTAGTGACGCGGGTAGTGACTTGGGTAGTGGCGCGGCGCAGTAGGCGGCGTGCGGCGCGCAGAGGCGTGATCGCATACCCTAAGCGCATGGGCGAGGGTGTGGTCGACCGTGTCGGGGCGAGCGTAGTTGGGGCGTGATTCAGTGAAGGGATTGAGCGGCAATGACTTCAAGCGAGCAGGCGTCTGGTGTCCAAGAGTCTGGCGTCCGCGACTCTGGCGTGCACAAGCTGGTGATCATCGGGTCTGGCCCGGCGGGCTGGACGGCGGCGATCTATGCCGCGCGGGCCCAGCTTGAGCCGACGGTCTTTGTGGGCGTGCCCAAGAGCGATCCGGGGCCGGTGCTTCCGGGCGGGCAGCTGATGCTGACGACGGAGGTTGAGAACTACCCGGGTTTTCCGCAGGGGATTACCGGCCCGAAGATGATGGAAGATTTTCGTGCGCAGGCCGAGCGGTTCGGGACCAAGGTGGTTGACGCGGACATCACGAAGCTAGACCTGAGCCAAGACCCGGTCCGCTCGCCGCACGTGCTGCACACCAGCGACGGCACAACGGTGCGTGCGCACGCGGTGATTGTCAGCACCGGCGCGGTGGCGAACTGGATCGGGCTTGAGAACGAGATGCGGCTTGCGCGGCAGGGCGGGGGCGTATCGGCGTGCGCGGTCTGCGACGGCGCGCTGCCGGCGTTCCGCGGGCAGGCGCTCGCGGTGGTTGGCGGCGGTGACACGGCGATGGAAGAAGCAACATTCCTGACCAAGTTTGCGTCGGTGGTCTACGTGATCCACCGGCGTGAGAGCCTGCGTGCCAGCAAGATCATGCAGCAGCGGTACATGAGCCGCCCGAACGCGAAGGTGCTGTGGAACAAGGTGGTGGTGGATGTGCTGGGCGCAGAGCACATCGATGGTCTGTTGCTCAAGGACACCGTCACCGGCGAGCAGAGCAGGCTTGATGTGAAGGGGTTGTTCGTGGCCATCGGCCATACGCCGGCGACGAAGTGCCTGGCGGGCAGCGGGATTGAGCTGACGGACAAGGGGTATGTGCTGCTGCGGGGGCGCAACAGCGCGACGAACATGGCGGGGGTCTTCGCGGCTGGCGACGTGGCGGACGAGCACTACCGCCAGGCCGTATCGGCGGCGGGGATGGGCTGCGTCGCGGCGCTAGACGCGGAGCGTTGGCTGGCGGCCCAGGGCATCGATTGAGGTCTTGCAGGCCGCGGTAGACGCTAAGGCCAGTGCTGCAACGGATGGCGTATGGCGCAGCGGGCATTGGCGACTAACCTGAACCGTTTGGCGGCATGTGCGTAGTAAACCACGCGTGGGGCCTGCGGCATGGAGACGTCGATGAAAGCGCGGACTGGTGCGTTGAAATCTGGAACCGGGATTATTGTGGCGCTGGGCGGTCGCTCGGGCGTGAGCTCGGGCGTGAGCATGGGCGTGGCCTTAATTGGGGCGCTGCTAAGCGTTGGCTGCGCGGGGTGTGACGCGCGGAGTGGCACGGCCCAACAGGGCGCGAAAGAGGCAAAGGTAATAACGACGACAGCTGCGACGGGTGACGGCACACGCAAGGAGGTTGGCGGCATGGGTGACGTACAAAGCAAGGGTCCGCGGCGGCCGGCGACGATCGAAGGCGTGGCGGAAGTAAAGCCGCTGGAGATGACCGAGGAGCAGTGGAAGGCCAAGCTGAGCAAGGACGAGTATTACGTGCTGCGTCAAAGGGGCACTGAGCGAGCGTTTACGGGTGAGTATTGGCGGACCAAGCCAGCGGCGGAGCAGGCCAAGGACATGGCTGTTTACAAGTGCCGTGCGTGCGGGCTTGAGCTGTTCCGTGGTGATAGCAAGTTTGATAGCGGTTGCGGCTGGCCGAGCTTTGACCGGATGATCAAGCGCGGGACGGTGAAGGAAGTCCTGGACACGTCGCACGGGATGGTGCGGACCGAGGTGGTCTGCGAGCGTTGCAGCGGGCACCTTGGGCACCTGTTTGATGATGGGCCGACGGAGACGGGGCTGCGTTACTGCATTAATAGCGTGTCGATCGTGCGCGAGGTGGTGCCGGGGCAGAAGGCCGCGGCACCGAAGGTAGAAGAGAAGAAGTAACGAGACGGTGAGGGCCGGGGCTGTTGCATAATGACGGGTTAAATAGCCGCCGCCTCGCAAGGCAAAGGCATGGCGGCCTTGGAGCCCTGCGTGACGCGAGGGAGTGCCAAAGAGGCGGGTTGAAAAGCGCGCGTTACGGAAGGCAAAGTCAATGGCCCGGGCAAGGGCAGCGCGTGCGCGTGCGAATGATGTTGTATGGACAAGAGCGAGTTGGTCAGAGGTGCGTTGGTGAAGGCGTTGGCTCTGCTGCTTGGAGTCAGTATCGGTGGCTGCGCTCAGGAACGGCGTGAGCTGGGGTACTGGACGCCGCTCAGCGGGGTGCCGGGGTCGTTCCGCGGAAGTGACGGTCCGCTGGCGGGCGATCCGCAGCGGCCGGACGGGGTGCTGCGCGGGGCGGCGGCGCAGGCGGAAGCGGAGCGGCTGTTTGAGGTTGACCCGCGCGGGCGTGAGCGGCTGCGGTTGGCGTCGCCGGGGCTGGCGATGGGGAACCTTCGACGGCTGCTGCGGATGGAGGACGTGGAATCGGGCAAGCGTCTGATGGTTGAGCAGCTTTTGAGCCGCCAGACGTTTGAGCAGATGTACCGCGAGGGGCGTGGGCGCGAAGAGGCGGCGTCGTTCTTCTTTGAGAACCGTCAGGACGTGCTGGCGACGCTGGCGCGAATGCCGTTTGGCGAGCAATCGCCTGACGTGGCGTTTGAGCGCGCGGAGGGCAAGCTGTACCAGTTGCGGCTTCGGCGTGGGCCGGCGCGCGGGCTGGTGTTTGACAGCTTGTGGCTTGCGTTGGAGGGGGCGGAGTGGAAGGTCGTGTGGCTGAGCCCGGCGAGCGGCGAGGTGCCAGCGAGGTAGGGCGGAGCGGCGATGAACGATGAACGATGAGTGAAGAGCGAAGAGTGATGAGTGATGAGTGATGAGTGACGAGTGAAGAGTGACGAGTGAAGAGAAATAAGTAATAAGTATAAGGTAATAGATAATGATGGTCGAGCCTGTAGCCGAAGGCCGGTTGGAAACCAGCCCCTTCAAGGCAAAGACACGGCAGGATGAAGTCCTGCCCGACATTTAGCAAACGCAAAGCAAGACGGGTTGGACACTCGCCGTCCTCAAGGCAAGAGGCTGGATGCAATCCTGCCCCGAGCCTTCATGAACTACAAGCAGCCTTTAGTCTCCGAGCTTGCCGCGACTCACACAGTAAGCCGACCGCAAGACGCCGTCATTGACTCCGGTAACGCCCAGCTTACGACACGATCGAGCCAGGCTCGATGTCGACGTCAGGCCGCAGCAGCACCACGCGCCGCGGCGTGCTCGGGTCGGCCGCATCCTTGGGCACGTTGCTCGCCGCCAGCAGCATCCCGCGTGACTGCTCGCCGCGGATCACCTTCGGCTCTAGGTTCGCGACGATGATGATCAGCCGCCCGACCAACTGCTCGGCCTGGTAGTACTCACGCACCCCCGCGCACAGCTGCCGCAGCGTGCCAGACCCATCGTCAACCTGCAGCTTATAGAGCCGGTCAGCCTTGGGATGCGCCTCGGCCGTGATGATCCGCGCGACCCGCAGATCCAGCTTCGCAAACTCGTCAAAGCTCACGATGGGCTTGGGCGCACCGGGCGCAGGTGTCGCGGCAGGCGTTGCGGCAGGCGTCGTCGCGGCAGGCGTTGTCGCGGCAGGCGTTGTCGCGGCAGGCGTTGCGGGATGCGCCGGCGCGGCAGGCGTCGGCGCGACTGGATTGGCAGGATTGGCAGGATTGGCAGGATTGGTCGGGCTTGGGTTTGTCATGATCAGTCTCCGGCGGCCAGCATAGACCGCCCACCAACCCACGCGGCACATCACCACACGCGGCACATCACCACATGCGCCCACCACCACACGCGCCACACCACCACACGCGCCACACCAACCCACGCGCCACACCAACCCACGCGGCACATCACCACACGCGCCACAAACCCGCGTCCTCAGGGCTTCGACCACGCCCCGTTGCGCCACACCGTCAGGCTGCCGTCCACGCCCAGCCGCTCACATAGCAGCGACGGCTCCGGGTCGCGCAGCGGCTCGCCACGATCTGCCAGCGTTTGCGCCGCCCACGACCGGTGCACGCCCCGCAAGAACAAACTTTCCGCGCGGTACTGAACGATCAGCGCCTCCGCCGAGAGTCGCGGGCCAGGCACCCCGTTGCACTCGCTGCACAAACGGCTGCTATCACCCCTACGCAGCACACGCCGATTGTCGCACGTGCGGCACTTGGGCCAGCGGTCAATCCAACCCTGCACAGTCGCCTCCGCGTCCGCCATGCCGCCCTCGGTCAGCACGCCCTCATACTGCCGCAGCAGCTCGCGCACGCCCGGCTTGCCCAAAAACACCGCGGCTCGCCGCCCTTCGCCGGCCCGCGCCAAACCCAGCGCCGTGCACAGCTCCAGCGCGACGCGCTGCTGCTCGCCCTCGTCGGCGTTGTCGATTGTGAGCACCTGCGCCGCGTTAACGCCGCCCTGCCCCTTCACGCCCGACGCGTTACCCCCACCGCTGCCAGCCGCCGGTGCGAGCCCATCGAGCGTCCCGCCCTGTGCCGCTGGCGACATGATCGCCGCGATCGCCCGCAGCCAGCGCCGCTGATCGCTCCGCGCCGTCAGCTCTGTGAGCCCCAGAGCGCAGCTGCTCGCGAGCCGCGTATCGCCGCCCTTGCGCGCCAGCTCAAAGCCCACGGCGTACAGGTGCCGCGCCAAAGCCCGCGCATCCCGCGCCTGCGGCTCCTGCCCAAGCTCCTCAGCCAGCAAGAAATAGTCCAGCGGCTGCGCCGGCACCAACGCGCTTAGCCGCGCCGCCAGCCCCGGCAGCGGGATCTCTGACAGCGACGGCGCCACCACGCCGCCGATCTGCGAAGCGCGAGCCGTCGAACCCTGCCCCGGCACCTGCCCCGGCGCGAGCACAACCGGCACCTGCACGATCGGCACCGCCGCGGCCGGCTCTGGCCCACTCGCCGTCGCAAGCCCCGCGTTGAGCCCAGCGACAAGCACCACCACTCTCACAGCGAGCACGCGAGCAAGGCCCAGCGCTGCTGCGAGCGAGCGCGCACCAAGTCCACCACGCCTATCAAGTCCACCACGCCCATCGAATCCACCACGCCCACCAAGTCCACCGCGTCTTTGCGCGCCCACGCTCATAGTTGCTCTCCAAGTCGCACGGCCCACAGCCGCACGATCGCTTCCTGCGTCACACGCACCTGCTCGCCCGCGCTTTTGGCCCGCCCGCGCGCCTGGTTCATCGTCGCGATCACCGACAGCACCTCTTCCACGCGCGTGGGCCGCTCGCGTGCCGCCAGCACCGCCAGCAGCTCGGCCGCCGCCGCCTGGTGCGCCACAAACCGCTGCACCAGCCCCGCGCTTACCAGCACGCGCCCGCGTTGCCGCTGGTCAATCTCCACTGGGCTGATCACCAGCGCTGCGCCGGGCAGCAAGCCGGTGACCTCCTCGCGCAGCGTCCGCGTGAGCAGCTCGGCGCTCTGCGCCGCCAGCAGCCCCGCGCGCGGGCTCTGCATCCCGGGCAGCGGTCGCCCCGCCGTCATGCTGTACGCCTCGGCAATCAGCAGCGCTGAATCATCAATCGACAGCGCGGGGCTCGCGCTGGCCGTCTCAAACAGCAACCGCTCAACCAGCCCGCGCCGGTAGTGCAGCATGTACCCGGGGCTCGTGTGCGAGAGCAGCCCGACCCCCGCCATCTGCGACAGGAACCCGATGTTCCTCGCACCCCGCGGCGCGCGCGGCAGCACGTCTAGAACCGCGTTGATCATCGACGGGCGGTGCGCATAGCGCAGCGCCGCAGACTGCGCCGCCAAGCGCACCTCGAGCGCCGCACCCAGCGCCGCCTCTGCCAACGCCCCGGCATCCACCGGGCCAATCTCATGAACCCCGCCCAGCTCGTCCAGCCGCGCCACCCGCGCCGCGACCGTCTTGCTCTCAACCAGGAAACGCAGCGTCCACTGCCCATCATCCTCGCTGGCCCTGTGCAGCGCCTTGGGGTCGATAGACGCCGCCTGCGCACCTGCAAACCGCCCGCTCGCCGCCTCTGTATCCAGCAGTTCCGCCGGCACCGGCTCGCCTCGCTGACGGTGCGCCGCCGCCCGTGCCACCCGGGCCAGCGTCGCGGCGCTCGCGAAGTGCTCTGTATCGACCGCCGCCGTGGTCGCCTGGTTCAGCGCCACGCGCGCCGCCGTCAGCCAGTCCGCCGCGAGGCCCCCACCACTCGCCGGCGCAGCGATCGCCCACGCCGAGGCCAGCGTTGACCGCGCGTTGTCGCGGTCCAATGGCGTCGCCCCCAGCGTGAAGGTCATCGTCGCGTCCACCCCGGTAGACGACCCCAGCGCCGCCAGCATCTGCATCACCGCGCTCGCGTCGCCGATGCTCACACGCTCGTCCGCCAGCCACGCCAGCACGCGCCCGCGCGACGCATCAGCCTCGCGGTACCGCAGCTTCGCCAGCACGCCCTGCACAAAGTTGAACGCGCCGGGATGGTCATTGAGCTCCGGCCCGCTGATCAGCACCGTCTCCACCGCGTCTAGCGCCAGCAGCAACTGGGCGCGCTGCGCGCGCTCAACGCTCTGGCCCCCGGTCGCGCCACCCGCCGCGACCAGCCAGCGATCCGCCGCCAGCGTTGCCGCCCGCGCCACAGTCGCACGCTCGCCAGGGCCCAGCGGTGCCTCGCCCGAAACAATCTTCAGCGGCATCAGCCGTAGCGCCGCCTCGGCGCCCGCATCAAACGCCGCACCAGGCCGCGCGCCACCCGCTGCCGCACGCACCGCGCCCTCCACGCGCCGCAGCACGCCACCGGGCAACTCACGCTCACGCAGCAGCCGAGCCAGCAGCCCAAGTCGCCCGGCCTCGGGCCAGATCAGATCAGCGCCAAGCACGCCCGCCGAACCACCCGCACCAGCCGCCTGCAGCGCCGTCGGCGTCAGCATCGCAACAAACCGCTCACCTTGCGCGTCGCTCGCGCATTTGTACCCGGCCTCCACTACCAGCTCAGCCGCCGCGCGGCGCGTCGCCTCATCAAGCCGCGGCCACCAGGTCACAAACGCCACCACCGATGCGGCGAGCCGATCGATCGCAGCCAGCACCTCGGCCTCGCCCGCCCCCGCAGCGTTGATCAACACGCCCGCGTCGCGCATCTCCTTCAGCAGCAGTGCCGCGTTCGGCAGCTCAACCCGCGCGCTCACAGCCTTCGGCACCGCACTGCCGTTGCCAGTTGCGCCAGTGCCAGTTCCGCTAGTGCCAGTTCCGCCAGGGCCAGATCCGCTTGAACCAGTTCCGCCAGCGCTACCGCTCCGCGCCACCGACGATGTGCTGCCGCCCACCGCTCCCGCTGCGCTTCCACCTATCGCCGCGCCCGCACCGCCCTGCACCACCACCGGCCGCGCCGGTCGGCCCGACTTCATGATAAAGACCGCCGACACCACCACCGACGCCAGCGAGATTCCCGCCCCACCAACCCACCACACCCACGCCGCGCTGCTCGCCGCGCGCCGTTTACCACTTGCCGCGCCGCCGCGCTGGACATCGCGTGCGGGCACGCCGCGCTGAACATCCGCCGCGCGAGTCTCGCCAAACGGCGAGCTGGCAACTGTGGCCGTACCACCGCCTATTGCTGCGCCGCCTGCGCCCATTGCGCCGCCTGCGCCCATTGCGCCGCCTGCGCCCATCGCGCCGCCTGCGCCCATTGCCTCGACTGCGCCCAGCGCCGACGCGTCATCTTCCAGCCCATCAGCGCCCGCCACGTGCCGAACCACGCGGATCGCCGTCGCCTCGTCCAGCCCCTCGGCCAGCGCCAGCATCCGCACCCGCGCAATCGCCACCGAAAGGTTCGCCGTCGTCGCCACAATCGCGCGCGCCTGCGCCAGCAACTCCTCGGGTGCCACCGCCTCAGGCCACATCACCACCGGCTCAACGCCCGGCGGCGCCATGGGCACCACCACCACACTGCTCGCCGTCGGCATCGGCACCTCGCCCACCAACGCCAAGAGCCCCGCGCTCCAGCCCGCCCCCGGCCCATCGATCATCTGCGCCGCCACGGACCGCACCGCCGCCGCCAAATCCTGCCCGTCGGGGCCCTGCCCATCAGGGTGCGCGTCGATCCGCGCCAGCTTGCTCACCACCGCCGCCAGCACCTGCTCACGCGTCGCGCCGGGGCTGAGCTGCAGCATCGTCTCGGGCCAATCCGCGTCGAAAAGCGTCCCAGCCTCGGGCCCAAAGAACCTCATGATGAGCGCGCGAGCGCGGGCCGGCTTCATGGATTCCTCAAACGATCACACCAACGGGCAGGCACACTCAGGCACCGGCCGACATCACGTTGAACGCCGCTACACACTATCGAACCGGCCCATCCTTCGTACCCCCGCCGCCGCTCGGCGGGCCCAGCTCGCGCGCAAGCTGCACAATCTTTGAATGCCACGGCTCAACCCCGCGCGGGTTCATCACCACGTGCTGCGAAGCCGCCACCGCCGCCCCCGCGCGATCAACCATCGCCAGCAGGCGAATCACGTGATACTGCGCCTCAAACCACGCTTCACCTGGGCCCCCACTGAGGCCGCCACCGGCGTGCTCCGCGTCGCCCTCAGCCCGCCCGTTCGAAAGTCCAGACGCCAGGCCCGTCGCCAGCTCACGCCACGCCAACAGCGCCCGCGCGTTGTCGCCAGCGCCCTCCGATAGTTCGGCAACACGCCGCAGGCTCTCCGCCACGCCCGACCTGCCCTTTAAGATCAGCCCGTCAAGCCGCAACGCCGCATCTCGCGCCGGCGCATCTCCTTCGCCGCGCCAGAGCTCGGCGCACGCCGCCGCCGTCCGCGCCGCGAGCGACGCTGTCGCGCCTTGGGCGTACGACTGATCGCTCGGCGCGGTCTGCGCCAGCAGCGCCAAGCCCTGCACCATCACCGCCCGCGCCTGCACGACGCGCTCTGGCCCCTGCGGCGCTTCACGCCAACGACGCTCCACCTCGCGGAAGATCGCCGTACGAGCTGCCACGTAAGTCCGCCCACTACTCGCGCTATTACCCCCGCCACCAGTCATGCCAGCAGTCACGCCACCAGCCCCGGTGCGCCCCTCAAGCTCTGTGCGCCACCGCTCAACCAGCAGCGCCGCGTCCGCAACCCGCCCCCGCGCCAGCAGCACCTGCACACGCCGCAAACGCAGCTCATCGCCGATCTGCACCATGTCTAGCCGCGAACCGCCCGCCCCCTTCTGCGCATCCACTTGCGCCACCATCTGCTCCACCGCGTTCAGCACCGCCTCCGCGCGGTCCGCGTCCGGCCCCGGCATGCCCAGAAGCGCATCAAGCATCTGCCGCGCCACCGTCACCGCGCGTTCAAGCGCCGCGCTCTGCTCGGGCCCCGCCGTCGCCGCCGCCCGCTGGTCAATCCCGAGCGCCTCGTCCGCCGCACGCAAGAAACGGCTCGCCGCAAACGCCTTGTCGCTCGCCCCCGCCGCACGATACTGCCGGTACAGCAGCCTCGCGAGCTGCCGACGGCTCTGCTCAAAGAGCGCCGACCCGCGCGTGACCGACTGCAGCGCCCGCACCGCACGCTCGTCCAGCTTGTCGTTGCGCGCAAGCTGCCGCAACGCCAACGTCGCCGCCCGCTCGCCCGCAGGATGGTCCAGCAAGTACATCTCACTCAGGCTTGCCAACCGCTCCTCGATCGCCGCCAGCTCCGTCACGTTGCTCTCACGCCGTGACGCCACGTCCAGAGCGCCCACCGCCAGCCACAGCGCGCTCTCGGCCTCGGGCGCGTCGTTGGCCTTCTTCGCGGCCTGGGACGCCAACGCATAACGCTCCGCCGCCTCGCGCAGCCGACCCGCCATGAACAACGCTCGCCCGCTAAACCGCAGCGCCTGCGGCACGTCGCCCGCAAAGTAACCCGCGTCCTCCTGCTCGCTCGCATCGTTCAGCAGCCGCGCCGCGTCCGCAAACGCGTTGACGACTTCCGCCTGCGTCGCCGGCTCATCGGTCTTCGCGCCGCCCTCCTCGTGCGCCTCCTGCGCACGCTCAAGGGCCTGGTGCCCCATCACATAAACACCAACAAACCCCTTGGTAAAACCGCCTTCGCCAAGCACCTGCGGGCCAACCTTGCGGACCAGCTCAAGCACGTGCGCCAGCTCACGTCGCGCTACCAAGTCCTCAATCGCCACGCGCATCAGCCCGCCGGTCAGGGCCAACACCAACGGGTCCTTACCCACCTGCGCCGAGAGCCCAAGCTGGATCAGCAGCCGGGCGCCGCTGACCGTCAGCGGCTGGCCCTGCTTGCCCTCACGGCTCACACGCACCGCGCGGTCAATGTCACTCCACCGCCCGCCACCCGCCAGCACAGACACACGCCAAGACAGCAGCCCATCACGCACGCCCGCGGGCGTCGCGGGCTCGCGCTCCAGCGCGTCCAGCCACGCGCTCGCTGGCGTCGTCTTGCGCGCGAGCCCAAGGCTCAGTGCCATACCCACCGCCGCGCGCGCCAGCCCCTCATCACTGAACGACTCGGTCCGGTACCCCTCGGGCTCGGTCTTCTCGCTCGGCACACGCAGCACCCGCGCGAAGATTAATACCGCCTCGCCCGCCCCTTCGTTGCTCGGGTGCATCAGCGCCATGTAATACGCGCACCACCCCGCGTAATAGTCCGCCTGAATCCGGTACCCCTGCAAGTCACGCCGCTCGTTGTCCAGCGCCACCGGGTCGCTCGCGGCCGCGTTGTCCAAAGCCGCAGTCACCTCGCGCTCACGCCGCGCTACCTCCGTGATCACCGCCATCAGCTGCGACCGCACGCCCCTCAGCTCCTCGACCGCCGCGCTGCGCTCAGGCTCGCCCGCCAGCCCCAGCCGCCACCGCTCCGCCTGCTCCTCTGACGGCCGGTATCGCTCGCGCAGCAGCGTCAGCCGCAGCCCATAGCCCCGTCCGCCCAGCCCCGTCCGCAGCAGCTCGCTGCCCTGCGCAATCAGCTCCGCTCGCCGCGCGCCGTCACTGGTGCCCGCGAGCATCTGCGCGTATAGCTTCGCCAGCCGCTCGGCCACCCGCCCACGCTCACGCACGTCCGTGAGCGCTTTGTCTGACAGCCGCGCCCGCAAATGCTCGGCCAAAAGTTCCTGCAAGCCCAGCCGCTCAAGGTACTGCTCAACACGTTCGCCCTCGCCCGCGGCAAGCAAGGGCGACTTCACCGGCGCACCCGGCACCGCCGCGCCACCGCCCTGCGCCAGTGCTGCGCTTGTCCCAGCCAGAACCACCGCGCAGCCAAGCGCCACCGCGCACCGGCGCGACAACACCGCGCAGCCAAGCGAAGGCTCGAAGCCCAGCGCGCCAGCGCCGCGCCCTCTTCGTGCCGATCTGTCCTTACCGGATTGTCGCATAGCTCACGCGTGAAAAACCCGCGTCGCGCACCGCCTGCAGCGCCATCGCCGCCGCGTCGACCGGAACGTCATCGTTGGCCCGCAGCACGATGCCCGGCTCCTTTGGCAGCTTTTCTAGCAGCGCCCGCAACGCGCCCTGCTCCGTCACCGTGTTGCCGCCAAGCCGGAACACCACTCCGCCACCCGCCGCACGCTCAACCCGCAGCACCTGCGGCGAGAGCCCCGCGCCCGCGCCCGAACCCTGCGCCTGCGTCGTCAACGCCGAGGGCAGCTCGCCCTCGCTGGGCGTCAACGTCCCCGCCATGATGAAGTACAAAAGCAGAAACAGCACCACGTCGATCAGCGCCGCAACCGGCAGGCGGATCAGCGAGACCTCCTTGCGCTGCCTGCGAAAGTTCACGGCTTGCTCCCGCCGGCACCATCACCAGTTCCCACGCCCGCGCCCGTACCCGCGCCCACACCCGCACTGTTTGTCGCCAGGCTCCAACGCGTGATCCCCACCCGCGCAAGCTCAGCCGCCAGCGCGTTGAGCACCCGCGCCGGCGCACCACGATCAGCACGGATCGTCAGCTCAAGCCCCCCGGGTCGCTTCGAGTCAAGCGCCAACGCCGAGGCGAGCTGCGAGACAGAGACCGCGGCACCATCTGCAAACCGCACGCTCCCGTCCGCCAACAGGTCCACCACCACCGACCGCTCGCTGTCGGCCCGCGCCGTCTCGCCCGGCTGCCGCGGCAGGTCCATCGGCCGACGCATCGCCTGCGCAAACTGTGAGCCCATCACAAAGAACGTCAGCAGCAAGAGCGTGATGTCGATCATCGGCGTCAGATCGAACTGCGCCTCGTCACGAACCTTGATGCGTTTGCGAAAGTTCATCGTGCCTCAGCCACCAACCTCCAACTTCCAACCTCCAACCACCACCACTCGTTATCACGCCGCCGGCGCGCTGCCCGCCGTGCCAAGCAACGCCGCACGAACAGCAGGCTTCGCTCCACCCGCTGACGGCTTCGACGCCGCCGCGATCTCACCCAGCAAACTCTCCGCCACGTCGCCCACCTCCGCGGCCACGCGGTCGGTCCGCCGCTTGAATAGCGAGTACGCGAACGTGCACGGGATCGCCAAGATCAGCCCCTCAGCGGTCGTCACCAGCGCGATGGCCATGTACCCCGCCAGCTTCTCGTTCCTGCCCGCCCCCGTGTCACCACCGATGGTGTTGAACGCAAGGACCATCCCGATCACGGTGCCCAGCAGCCCGAGCATCGGCCCAACCTGCGCCAGCATCCCGATCGCGTGGTTGACACGGTCCAGCCGGTCAAGCTCGCGCGCGCCCGCCTCTTCAATCGCTGGCTTCAGCTCAAGCACACCAAACTGGCTACGGCTCACGCGCGCCAACCCACCGCCCACCACCCGTGAGAGAAAGCTGTCGTTCTCAGGCTGCACACAGAACGCGTTCACGCCGTCGAGCCGACGCTCCGCGATCAACCGGCGCAGGCCCTCAATCACATGCGGCGGTGCCAGCGAGCTGCGCCGCAGCATGAGCGCGTTGGTCACCATCAGCGCCACCGCCACCACGCTCAGCAGCACCAAGATGTAAGAGATGATCCCGCCCGAGTGGATATACCCCAGCAGCGACCGATCAGCACCACTACTACCCCCGCCGCCCCCACCACTCGCGCTTGCACTACCGCTTGCTTGTGCCGCCGGAGAAGTTGGAAAGGCCGCCCCACCGCCACCGGCCCCGCCCTGCTGCGCTGCGCCCATCGCCGCGCCCTGCGCCAGCGCAAGCACCCCCAGCACGATCACCGCCAGCATCATCCACGGCTTCATACGCATCAGCAAGGCTCGCTCCTGATCAGTGACTTCACCCGCCGGTCATCGACTGTCCATCCATACGCCCATCAACCGCCACCACTCGCTGGCGGCGGCTCGCTTAGCCCCTCACCCAACCCCAGCCCCTCGCGCAGCTCACGCTCGATCGCCTCGATCGCCCCCGCGCCCAGGTTCATCCCGCCCGCCTCGCTCCGCGCCTCAAGCAGCGCCAGCGCCGCCAGGCTCGGGTGCTCAACTTGAAACAACGCCGGCACGTGCAAAAGCTCAACGAGCCCGCGCCGACGCTGGTCCGCCTCGGTCTCACGCAGCAAGCTGCGCCCAAGCCCAAGGTGTACCCACGCGCGCTGCCAGGTTCGATCAATCGGCGCATCGTCGGGCTCGATCTCGTTTGTGGTCTCATCGCGCCGAAGGCTCGCCAGCCGCTCGCTCAGCCGCTTGCGTGCCTCGACCCGAACCCCCGCGTCGCCCACCCGCGCCGCGACGATGTCCAGCACCAGCCCCGCGGCCTCGCCCTGCTTCTGCTCCGCCAGTTTTACCACGCCAACGCCCGATGCCCCAGCCGCCCCCAGCGCCGCTTCGCCGCCAGATTCAAACTGCGCCGCCACGCGGTACGCCAACGCGATCACCAGCGCGTCACGCCGCGGATCGCCAGCCGCGCCCCCTGCGCCAGCCGACATGATCGACTTCTCATCCGTCGCTGGCCACTCGGCGCTCGCCAGCATCGCTACCAGCGCCGGGCCCGTCAGCCCACGCCCAAACACCGGCGGAAGCTGCGGGCAAAGCCCCGTGCGTTCATCCACCACCGGCGTCAATGTCGTCCGCTGCCCAACCCACTGCGCCTTGGTCCACGAATTTGCCTGACTTGCGCCACCGCCACCACCACCACCCGCACCACCAACACTTGGCGCGTGCTCAGCGGCAACCTGCAACCACCGCAGCCACGCCAGCGTTGCGCCACCGGGGCCTTGCCGCTCCAAGCGCACACGCGTTACAACCTCGCACAGCACAAGCCCCGTCGGCCCGCGCAGCTCACCAGCGCCCAGCAGCCGCGCGTACAGCGGCTCGGCTACGTCGCCCGCCAGCGCGCCATCGCCACGTTCAATCCGCGCCACCGCGCGCATCAGTTCTTGCCCAACCTCGCCCCACGCGCCAACGCTCAGCCCGTCGCCGCGCACGTCGCGGACGCGATGCCACGCCACCACCTGCGTTGTCTGCCCGCCCGCGGCATCACGCGGCCGCATCAGCAGCCCCGCGCTCAGCACCTCTACCGGTGCCTCGACCACGCCGCCGCTGCCGCGAAACTCAACGCTCGCGTTCACGCCCTCGTTCGGCTGGCCCGCCTGAACCTGGCCCGCTTGGCCCAGAACCTGGCCCGCCGCCAGCACGATGGTCATCGCGCACGCCAGCACAACAGCCCGCGTCACCCGCCCGGCCCGCTTCGGGCCACGCGCGATCAAGGCCGCCCCCTGGGCAAACCGCCGACGAATGTGTACGTCCCGTCAGAGTCGTTCGCCAGCCGCCGCATCAGTGACTCTGATGAGTTGTCAATCAGCGCGATGCAGTGGATCGGCACCCGCCGCCCCGCCAGGTTCAACTGCCGAACCTGCCCAGGAATCTCACGGTCAAACAGCCCGTCGGTCATGAAGTAGATCGCGTCAGGCCGCGGCTGCATCCGCAAGATCATGGTGAACGCCGGCATCGGCTGGGTCCCGCCGTCCGCCCTCAAAGTATCGATCTGCGCGATCACCTCACGCTTTGATCGCGAGGTCGCGTTGTAGTACCGCACCGGCGTCGTAAGCGGGCGCGCATCACTCTCAAATGGCAGCACCACAAACTGCGCATCATCAGGCAGCCGATCGATCGACCGCCGCAGCTCGGTCTTGAGGAACTGCAGCTTCTCGCCGTCCATAGAGCCTGAAACGTCCACGATGTACGCGAACCGCGTCCCGCGCGCCGCGACATTGAGGAACGACGTTCCGCCGCCGCCGCCAGAGCCGCCCGCGCCGGGCCCAACGCCCGTGCCCGTCCCAGCGCCAGAGCCGCCGAGCCCTTCGCCGGGCGTACCACCCAGCTCAGAGAGATCGGGCGTGCCCGAGCCCCCGGGCACCTCGATAGTCGGCATCGTCACATCGCCCGCAGGCAACTCGGCCACGCCGGGCGCCTGCACCGTGGCGGGCCCCTCAGAGAGCGACGCAAGCTCAGACTCACTCATCACCGCCACGTCTACCGGCAGTGACGCGCTCGCGCCGCCGCCGCGCTCGCCGCCAGAGCCAGAGACCAGAAACGCGAACGTCACCAGCAGCACCGCGTGCAGCACCACTGAGGCCGCCATCCCGATTGCCGCCGCCCGCTGGGCGACCTGCGACCAAGGCCGCTTGGCCAGGACGGCGTCCGCATCCACGTTCACGCCAGCGCCAAGCACAGGTGCCAGTGCTGGCCCCGACGCAGGTCCGCGTGCTCCGTTGTTTGCAAGCGTCTGCTCAACCACGCCCAGGTTCCTTCAGTACAAACAATCACGCTTGGTCCGCACCCACGCCACAGCACCGCCCGGTCTAGATCGGCACTCCGCCCGCCCAAGCTTGCCCAATGGGCATCCGCCCGCCCGCCAGCAGACAGACTCGCGTGCCTTCCGTTTCGTTCCCAAACCCCCAAAGGTTCCGCCAAACCTCGCGACGCCACCCAGGCCCCGCCCCAGGCCCCGCTCAAGCCCCACCCAGGCCCCGCGACGCTGGTACACTCGATCAAGGACACGCCGCCCGCCGTCCGCCACTCGCCGCACGCCACAAACAACGCCCCCACCGCCAGCACCCGCATGACCAGCGCCGCCACCTCACAAAGCTCCCGCCCCAACCCCGCCCCGGCGCCCACTGCCGCACCTGCTGCCGCGCCCGCCGCCGCGCCTGCTGCCAACCCCGCCCCAGCGCCCGGCAAACCCGCGTACAAGCGCGTCTTGCTGAAGCTCTCGGGCGAGTCGCTCGGCGGGACCGGCGCAGCAGGGCTCGACCCGCGCGAGATGGACCTGATCGCACAAGAGGTCAAAGAGGCCGTCGCCACCGGCGTGCAGATGGCCATCGTCATCGGCGGCGGCAACTTCATCCGCGGGGTTCAGCTCACGCAGTCGCTCAAAACGATCCACCAGGCCACGGCCGACTACATGGGCATGCTCGCGACGATCATCAACGGGATGGCCCTGAAAGAGTCGCTCAAGGCCGTCGGGCTCGAAACGCGCGTGATGTCCGCCATCGAGATCAAGGCCGTCGCCGAGCCGTTCATCCGCGGGCGGGCCCTGCGGCACCTCGATAAAGGCCGGGTCGTGATCCTGGTTGCGGGCACCGGCAACCCCTTCTGCACCACCGACACCTGCGCCGCGCTGCGGGCCAGTGAGCTTGACTGCCAGGTGATCCTCAAGGCCACCAAGGTTGACGGGATCTACGACAGTGACCCGCGTAAGAACCCGAGTGCCAAGCGATTCGACCGCCTGACCTACGACCACGCGCTGCAGTCACGCCTGGCCGTGATGGACATGACGGCCTTTGCCATGTGCCAGGAACGCCAGATCCCCATCGTCGTCTTCGACTTCAAACGCCCCGGGAACATCCGGCGCGTTGTCGAGGGCCAGAGCGTCGGCACGATCGTCAGCGGGACCGCCTAACCCCCACAGCCCACCGGAGCAACAACGTGCAAACCCCCGACGACATTCTGCAGGTCGCGCAAGCGACCATGACCAAGGCCGTCGATCACCTCCGCAAAGAGCTGCGCGGCATCCGCACCGGGCGGGCCCAGCCGAGCCTGGTTGAGATGGTTCGTGTCGAGTACTACGGCAGCCAGTCAGACCTCAAGAGCATCGCCGCCATCAGCGTGCCAGAGCCCAGCCAGCTGCTTATCAAGCCCTTTGACGCGACGACCATCACCGACATCAAGAGGGCCATCGAGACCTCGGGCATCGGGCTGAACCCGATGGTCGAGGGCAAGCAGATCCGCCTGAATATTCCCGCCCTGACCGGCGAGCGCCGCAAGCAGCTCGCGACGCTGTGCAAGAAGATTTCCGAAGAGGCCAAGGTCGCCGTCCGCAACGTGCGGCGCGACGCCAACAAGCACGCCGAGGGCATCAAGGGCAACATTCCTGAGGACGAGCTCGAGACGCTCAAGACCGAGATCCAGGACCTGCTGAAGAAGTACGAGACCGAGATCGACGACGCCGCGGCCAAGAAGACCAAAGAAGTCGAGACGGTCTAAACGAGCATGTGCGGGCGGGCAGGTGCGGACGCTCAGGTGCGGGCCAGAGGTTGCGGGCGGTTCTTGCCGTACAGGTGGTTTCTTGCCGTGCTGCGTGATGAACGCCGCGCTTATGCGCTCAAACCTGTATCTGCCTCAGGATCGACGCCGAGGGGTCGGGTGGTACCGCAGGGTGGGTCAGCACTCGCGTGCGGCAGCCGCGGTCTAATGGCCTTTGGCGCGGGAGGTTCATCGTTCCAACAGGGGCGTCATTGCGTGGCGGGCTGAAGCTCGCGCGGGGTGGTAACGCCGTTGGTTTGGCCGTTGGCGTGCGCGTTCAACTCGCTGCCGGTGCCGTTGGAGCCGGGGGTGCTGGAACCGGTTGTTGGCATGTCGGCAGTGATGTCAACGGGGGCCTCGTGCTTGCTGGCGATGAGCACATAGAGCACAGGCACGACAAACAGCGTGAAAATGGTGCCGATGGACATGCCCGTGACCAGCACGATGCCGATGCTGTTGCGCGCCTCAGCGCCGGGGCCTGAGACAAACACCAGCGGCAGGTGGCCAAAGACGGTCGCGGCGCTGGTCATAAGGATGGGTCGCAGGCGAGTGAGGCAGGCCTCGTGAATGGCTTCGAGCTTGTTCTTGCCGTGCTCGCGCAGGTGGTTGGCCCACTCGACCATCAGGATGCCGTTCTTGGCGACGAGCCCGACGAGGGTGATGAGCCCGACTTGCGTGTAGATATTGATGGTCGTGAGGCCCAGGAAGGTAAAGACCAGCGCGCCCGAGAGCGCCAGCGGCACGCTGCCGGCGAGCACAATCAGCGGGTCGCGGAAGCTGGCGAACTGGGCGGCCAGGACCAGGTAGATCAGCGCGAGCGCGAAGCCCAGCGTGCCGACGAGCTGCGAGCCCTCTTGGCGGATCTGGCGGCTTTCGCCGGCGAAGTCGACGGCATAGCCGGGCGGGAGGATCTTCTTGGCCTCTTTTTCAA
>Ga0105046_10006434_pt1 | contig 18544 bp, 18 predicted proteins | sample MAT03_FD_78385 | JGI IMG/M metagenome (GOLD analysis project Ga0105046, IMG submission 78385) | Freshwater microbial communities from Lake Fryxell liftoff mats and glacier meltwater in Antarctica - MAT-03 (megahit assembly) | ecosystem: Environmental > Aquatic > Freshwater > Ice > Liftoff...
CGCGAGGAGCCGGAGGTTGCCGATGAACGACGCGAGCGAGCCGAAGTCGCCGGCCGCGATCATCCGCACGACGGCGGCGTGGATGTGCGGGGAGGCGGCCTTCGGCCGGCCGGCGACCAGTTCCGCCTCGCCGGCCGTGGCCCGCGCCCAGTAGTCGTCGGCCGCGGGCGGGCCGGTGGCGCACACCGCGTCGGCGTGGCGGCGCGCGGCCGCGGCGTCGCCCGCGAGGAGGCGCATCGTCGCCGCGTTAACCAGCGGGAAGGTCGGGTCGGGGGCGCGGGCCGCGGCCGCTTCGTACTGGAGGGCGCTGTCCAACGCCAGCGCCGGGCGCCGCGCCGGGTCGGGTTCCTGGCGGAACCGGTCTTTGTACAGCCGGCCGCGGAGGGCGACGACTTCGGACGTGAGATGGTCGATGCCGGGCGGGCCGGCGAGGCGGTCGCGGAGGAGCGGTTCGAGGGCGTGCTCGGCCGAGTCGACGTTCCCGCCGCGGGCGAACGCCAGGGCCACGAGGTAGCGGAGCTGCGGGTCGCCGGGGTAGACCGCGACGCCGCGGCGGGCCAGCGACAGCCCCTGCGCCGGGTGGCCGGATTTGACGAGCCGCTCGGCGAACTTGCGGTAGAGCCGAGGCCCGGCGGGGTCGTCGTCCCACGCCGCGGGGAAGCGGTCCGGGTGGGCCACGGTCAGCCGGTTCAGTACGGGGCCGGCGGCGACCTCGGCAAGCAGGTCTTCGAGCGTCACGGGGGTGCCTCCGCGAGGGCGGCCGCGAACGCCGCGACGAGGCATCCCGCCTCGCCGCCGTCCGGTAGCCGCACGACGTACACGCGGTTCGACGGGCGGATGTCGGCGGCCAGCGGTCGAATCCTCACCCGCGACCCGAGCCCGACCGCGACCGAGCACGGCAACAGCCCCACCCCGAACGCGGCGGCGACGTACCCGGCCAGCACCCGCCACCCGCCGACCTCGACGGCCACGACCGGCGCGGCCGCCGGGACGCGGCGGCGGAGGAGTTCGTCCCACCGCCGGCGGACGGCCGAATCCGCCTCCGGCAGGACGAGCGGCCAGCCGAGCGCCTCCGCGGCGGTCACCGGCCGGGCGGCGTCGAACGCGGCCGCCCACGCCGACCGGGCGGCGCACGCGGCGACCAGTTCGTCCTCGGCCAGCGGCTCGACCACGACCGGCCGGCGGGCGGTCTCGCGCACCGCCGCCGGCGTGTCGGTCACCAGCGCCAGGTCGAACCGGCCGGACGCCACGCCCTCGACCCGCGCCCGCCCGCGGGCGACGGCCACGCGCACGGCCGCGGCGGGGTGGTCGCGGCGGAACCGGGCCGCGGCCGCGAGCACCACCCCGCCGGCCGCCTCGTGGCCGCACGCGACCGTCACCCCGGCCGCGCGGTCGGCGGCGGCGAGGGCGGCGAACCGGCCCCACCCGGCGGCCGCCTCGGTCGCGGCCGGCAGCATCCGCCGCCCCTCGTCGGTCGGTACGAACCGCTTGCCGCGCTTCGCCAGCCACGGCCGCGGCACGGCCGGCGGGCAGCCGCGCGCCAGCGGCCGCAGCCGCTTCGACACGCTCGCCTCGTTCAGCCCGAGCTCGCGGGCCGTGGCCGTGACCGACCCGTCGAGCCGGACCAGGGCCACGAACGTCCGGCACAGCTCCGGCGTCAGCACGTTCCGCACCGGTCCCACCGGCCCCTCCGGTTCTTGCCCGATGGTGCTTGAAATCCCGCCCCCGGTGCAATCATCGGGTTTTCGGCTTCGACCGGCCAGCTCGTCCGGTATCATCGAGCGAGACCGACACCCGCCCCCAGGAGCCTCGCCGTGGCCGACCCGTTCCCGCTCGTCGATGTCGCCGTCGTCCTCATCGCCGACCCGCGCGGGGAGCGGATGCTGGCCGACTACAACCCCGGCTGGGGCAGCTTCACCCTGCCGATGACGAAGGTCGGCGAGCTGCCGCCGGCGGCGCCCGGCGGGGCGGCCGCCGCCGAGGTGCTCGGCCGGCCGGTCGCCGCGGCCGCGCTGGTGCGGCTCGACGTGGACGTGCCGCCGTACCAGCAGAGCGGCCGCGACGGGGCGTGGAAGCGCTACCGCTACCACCTGTTCGCCACCCGCCTCGAGATCGACCCGCACCCGCTGCCGGGGCACGCCGCCGTCTGGCTCACGCCGGCCGAGTGGGCCACCCACGAACCCGTGGCCCCGACCGCCCGACACGTCCTCGCCGTGGCGTCGCTCGCGGACGTGCTCGCCGCCGTCGGCGGGTGATACCCCATCAGGTTGATCCGTGTCCCGTCGGCACTTACGACTCGCGGCAACGAATCGACCGATTCGAGGCGGCATTCCCGGGAGACTCGCGCCGATGCGGACCTCGCAGGCGGGCCTCGCCCTCGTCCGGCGGACGCGGCCGGACGGCGCGACCGAGTACCTGACCCAGTGGAGCGACACCTGGAAGCGACTCGCCCTGGTCGGCGGCCACGTCGAGCCGGGGGAATCGTTCCGGGCCTGCTGCGTCCGCGAGGTGGGTGAAGAACTCGGCCTCGCCGACGGGACCGACTTCCGCGTTGCCGAGGGGTCGGTCACACCGACCTGTGAGTACCGGGCGGTGTCCGGGTCGGCCGGGGTCGAAACGCTCTACCGGGTCGAACTGTACCTCACCGAGCTCCTCACCCCCGGGCGGCGGCGGCGGTCGATGCCGACCCGGCGAACCGGTGGCTGACGGAGGCGGAGGTCCGCCGCGAGGCGGCGGCCGACGGGCAGCCGGTGTCGGCGCAGGTGGAAACCGTCTTCCGACTCGCCGGCGTGATCCCCGATCTCCGAGGTTCGACCGTGCCGACCGTCGTCTGGACGCACCGGGGTGAGCGCCGGCTCCAGGAGCACCTGATCCGCGCCGCGGGCTCCCCCGCCGGCCGGGCCGCGGCCGTCGCCGACTGCGACGACCGACTCGCCGCCGCCTTCCCGGGCGCGACCGCGGTGGTCGTGCTGGACCTGTACGCCGGGTTCCGCCCCCAGCCCGACGAGTTCATCCTCCGGGTGGACGTCCGCGACCCGGGCCGGCCGGGCACCTGCGTCGTGAAGCTGTACCCGGACGACGAGCTGCGGCAGGAGCTGGCCGCGTGGACCGAGTGCCAGCCGTCCGGGTTCCTCGGCGACGCCGTGTTCATGGCCCTGGAAGCCCGCTACCGGCCGGCCGCGCCCGGGCGGTTCGCCGCGCTCGTCTACCAGGACGCCGGGCCGCACATCGGGGCGGACGAGGTGATCCCGCTCGAGACGGCCGTGCTCCGGGCGGTCCGGTTCGGGTCGCCGGAACCGGGGTCGGTGCTCGCCGCGCTCGACAAGCTCTTCGCGCAACTCGGCCGGGTGCTGTACACGGCGAACCGGCCGGAGGACCCGAACGGCGGCGGGGTAACGCTCAACCCCGACCGCGGCGGGCCGCGCCGGCGGCTGGCCACCGCCCTCGCCGACTGGCGGACGACGGACTACGCGGTCGACGCCCGCAAGCAGGTCGGTGCGGCGTTCCCGAAGGAGTTCGACGGGTACCTCGACCCGGTCGACTACGCCCAGTTCCTGGAGGCCGAACACGCCGCCCGCCCCGCCGCCCGGGTGCTGCCGCGCACCCTCCGCGGCCGCGCCCACGGCGACCTGCACGGGCGGAACGTGCTCGTCGGGGTGGAGGACAACCGGGCCGACTCGCCGGCACTGTTCGACTACGAGCACATGTCGTGCGACAACCTGGTGGGGTGGGACTTCGTGAAGCTGGAGACCGAGCTGAAGGTTCGGGCCGTCGCCGCCCTCCACCCGACCGGCCGGGTCGCGGAACTGGCCGCCGCCGCGGAGGCGTTCGAGACGCGCCTCGCGGCCGCCACCCTCGCCGCCCACGAAACGAAGGAGTGGCCCCCCGCGGACCCCGCCGGGGACGGGTGGGACCGGCTGGCGGCGGTCGTACTCGCCGTCCGCCGGCACGCCGCCGTCCACCTCGGCGAGCGGCCCAACCGCGTCCACGAGTGGCTGCGGGAGTACCACTTCCTGCTGATGTGCTACGGCCTGTCCACCGTCGGGTTCGGGAACCCGACGCCGCGCGAGCGGGCCGCGGTTCTGGTGTCGGCCGGGGTGGCGGCGGTCCGGTACGAACAGACCCGGCCGGGGGGATCACGTGACCGACCCTGTGGACGACCTGCTGGCGCGCCGGTTCCCGAGCCACAAGGAGCTGCTCCGGGTCGCCCGGCGGTGGAACCGCAGCGGCGACCCGGACGACCTCGACCGGGCCGGGCGACTCCTGGCCGCGCTCACTGCCCCCGACCGGTACCCGACGGCCCTCCACCTGTGGTACGAGCGGGCGTTCAACCTCGGCCGCCGCCGCCGCCCCGACGAGGCCGAGGCGCTGCTGGGCGAGGTGGACCGGCTGTTCGGCGGCCAGCTCGACGAGGACGCGTACGGCCTGTGGGGCCGGCTGTACAAGGACCGGGGCCACGCCCACCTCGACGCCGGGCTCGCCCAGCCGCCCGGGGCCACCGGCCGGAAGCTCGAGTTCGAACAGGCCTACCAGGAGTACGCGAAGGCCGCCGGCCGCTACCGCCGGGCGTGCGACCTGACCGACACCGGCTTCCCGGAGGTGAACGTGGCGTTCCTCGTGTTCGTCCGGGCCGGGCTGGCGACCGCCCTGGGACTGGGCGCGGAGGCCGCGGCGCTGGAGGCCGCGGCGCGGGACCAGGCGGCCGCCCTCCTCCGGCCCGACCGGCGGTGGGAGCGGCGGCAGCCGGACGACCACGTCTGGCAGCTGGCCACCCGCGGCGAGGCGGCGGCGATCCTCGGCCGGTGGGACGACGCCGTCGCCCACTACCTCGCCGCCGCCACCCACGCGGACGCCCAGCCGTACTTCCCGCAGAGCATGGGCGACCAGCTCCGGCGGGTGACCCAGGGCCACGACCTGCTCGGCCGCCCCGCCCCGCCCGAACTGGCCGACAACCTCCCCCCGCTCCGCCCGTACCTCCGACCCGCGACCGGAACATGACCTACACCCCGCGGCCCGTGGACACGTCGGCGGTCGAACTGACCCCGGACCTGCTGGGCCTGACCGAGCGGCTCGCCGAGCACGCCCACGACGTGTGGGCGCTCGGCCGGCTGGCCCAGGGCTGGCGGTACGGCCCCGCCCGCGACGACGCGGCCAAGACGCACCCGTGCCTGGTCCCGTACGCCGACCTGCCGGAGGGCGAGAAGGAGTTCGACCGCCGCGCCGCGCTCGGCACGCTGACGGCCGTCGTCGCCCTGGGGTACGCCGTCGTCCCCCGGGGGTAGGGGGCGGGGTTTCGGCTCCGCCCGGGCGATGCTCGTCGGCCGCGGGCGGATTATTATATCGGCGTTTAATCTTGTCGCGGGGGTCGTCATGCGGCGGAGCAGTTGCACGGTCGTACTGCTCGCCGCGCTGGCGGCCGCCGGGCCGCTCGCGGCCGACGACTGGCCCCACTGGCGCGGGCCGACCCGCGACGGCCACACCGCCGAGGGGTCCGGCTGGACCGGCGGCGAGTGGCTGTCGGCCGACCCGGCGTGGGCGAAGGAGGTCGGCGCCGGGGCCAGTTCGCCGCTCGTCTTCCGCGGCCGCGTCTACGTCCACGGGTACGAGCCGAAGGAGGACGTCGTCCGCTGCCTGGCGCTGGCCGACGGCCGCGAGGAGTGGGCGCGGCGCACCCCGGCGCCGCGGCACGGCCGGTTCCACAAGGGCGAGGAGCACATGTACGGCGGCCCCAGCGCCACCCCCGAACTCGACACCGACACCGGCCTCCTCTACACCCTCGGCATCGACGGCGACCTCCGCTGCTGGGACCCCGCCGACCGCGGCCGGCCGGTGTGGGCGGTGAACCTCACCGACGCCTACGGCGTGACCCAGCGGCCGATGCTCACCAAGGTCTACCACCGCGACTACGGGTACACCGCCGCCCCCTCGTCCACTGCGACTGGGTCGTCGTCGAGGTCGGCTCCGCGAGCAAGGGCACCTACGTCGCGTTCGACAAGATGACCGGCCGGGAGGCGTGGCGGTCCGAGCTGAAGGACGAGGGCGGGCACACCGGCGGGCTGACCCCCGTCACCGTCGGGGGGTGCCCTGCCTCGCCGGCCTGACCCAGCGGAACCTTGCCGTCGTGCGGCTCGACCCGCCGCGCGCCGGCGCGACCGTGGCCGTCACCCCGTGGGTGACGGAGGGCGACTGCAACATCGCCTCCCCGGTGGTCGTCGGCAGCTCGGTGCTCGTCACGTCCGGGTACAACCAGAACGCCGTCGCCCGGTTCGACGTGACCCTGGGCGGGATGACGGAGGCGTGGCGGACCAAGTTCTCGTCGAAGGTGTGCACCCCGGTCTACCACGACGGGGCGGTCTACTACTCGTGGATGAAGGTGAGCTGCCTCGACTGGGCGACCGGGAAGAAGCGGTGGGACGGCGGGTCGTTCGCCGACGCCGGGTCGTGCGTGGTGACGGCCGACGGGCGGCTGGTGGTGTACGGGTACAACGGCAAGGTCGGGCTGGTCGAGGGGGCGGGGCGGTCGCAGGCGGAGTACCGGGAGTTGGCGGTGCGCGACAAGATCTTCAAGGCCGCGGCGTGGCCGCACGTCGCGGTCGGCGGCGGGCGGGTGGTGTGCCGGGACAAGGACGGCAACCTGGCGTGCTTCACCACCCCCGGGGCCGGGCGATGACGGACGACGCGCCGCTGCCGGAGCGGATCGGCCGGTACCGCGTCACCGCCCGGCTCGGGCGCGGCGGGTTCGGGGTCGTGTACCTGGCCACCGACGACGAGCTGCGGCGGAAGGTCGCGGTCAAGGTGCCGAGCCGGGCCGGGCTGACGCCCGAGGCCGCGCAGGCGTACGTCCGCGAGACCCGGGTGGTGGCCGGGCTCAAGCACCCGGGTCTCGTCCAGGTCCACGACATCGGCTCGGACGGCGACTTCCCTTGCTACATCGTCACCGAGTACGTCGAGGGGACCGACCTGGCGACCCGCCAGGCGGAGGCCCGGCCGTCGTACCCGGAGGCGGCCCTGCTGGTCGCCCGGGTGGCGGAGGCGCTGCACCACGCCCACGAGCAGGGGGTGGTCCACCGGGACGTGAAGCCGGCGAACGTCCTGATCGACCGGGCCGGGGTGCCGCACGTCCTCGACTTCGGCCTGGCCCTGCGGGAGGAGGACTACGGGCTCGGGTCGGCCAGCGCCGGCACGCCGGCGTACATGAGCCCGGAGCAGGCCCGGGGCGAGGGGCACCGGGTGGACGGCCGGAGCGACGTGTTCAGCCTCGGGGTGGTCCTATACGAGCTGCTCACCGGCCGCCGGCCGTTCGACGGCGCGACCACCGCCGAGGTGCTCGACCGGATCGCCAACGACGAGGCCCGCCCGCCGCGGCTGCTGGACGACCGGGTGCCGAAGGAGCTGGACCGCATCTGCCTGCGGGCGCTCGCCCGGCGGGCGTCCGACCGGTACTCGACCGCGGCCGACTTCGCCGAAGACCTGCGGCACTGGCTCAACCCGCTCAGCGGCGACGCGGCCGAGCCGACCGCCGCGGGGCCGCCGCGCCCGGACCAGCCGCCGGACGCGTTCATCAGCTACGCCAAGCCGGACCGGGCGGCGGCCCGGCAACTGGTCGCGCTGCTGGAGGAGCACGGGGTGCGGTGCTGGCTCGCCCCGGACAGCAACCCCGCCGGCGAGGACTTCGGGTCGGCCATCATCCGGGCGATCGAGGCGTGCCGGGTGGTGCTCCTGGTCCTGTCGGGGCAGGCCAACCAGTCGCGGTGGGTGGCGCGGGAGATCGAGCGGGCGACGAGCAAGCAGAAGCTGGTCGTCCCGGTCCGGATCGAGGACGTGCTCCCCGGCCCGAACCTGGAGTTGCACGTCGCGGCGGCCCAGTGGGTGGACGCCTGGGATGTCTCGCCCCGCCAGCTGGCGCGGCGGCTGGTGGCGGTGTTCCACGGCCCGCCCGCCGCCCCGCGGGACCCGTCGCTGCCGTCCGTCCCGGTCGTCGCCCCGGCGTCGTCGGCCGACGACGACCAGGCGCTGATCGCGCCGAAGGGGCCGCGGGCGTTCGACGAGAGCGACTCGGCCTACTTCCTCCGCCTCCTCCCCGGCCCGCGCGACCGGAACGGGCTGCCGGACGGCGCCCGGTTCTGGAAGGACCGGATCGACAGCCGCGACCCGGCCCTCGCGTTCCCGGTCGGGCTGGTGAACGGCCCGTCCGGGTGCGGGAAGTCGTCGCGGGTGAAGGCGGCGCTGCTCCGCCGGCTGGCCCGGACGGTCATCCCGGTGTACCTGGAGGCGTCGCCGGGGGAGACCGATGCGCGGTTCCTGCGGGAGCTGCGCCGTCGGCTCCCGGCCCTGCCGCCCGAGCTCGACCTGGTCGCGGCGGCCGCCGCGGTCGGGCGCGGCCAATACGTCCCCGAGGGGTGCAAGGTCGCGGTCTTCCTCGACCAGTTCGAGCAGTACCTCCACTCCACCCCGGTCGACGACAACGCCGCCCTGGTGAAGGCGCTGCGGAAGTGCGACGGGGTCCGCCTCCGGTGCGTGCTCATGGTCCGGCACGACTTCTGGGTGGCCGTCACCCGGTTCATGCAGGCGCTGGAGGTGCGGATCGTCGAGGGGGTGAACGCCCGGATGATCGACCTGTTCGACCCGCCGCACGCCCGGGAGGTGCTGGTCATGTTCGGCCAGGCGATGGGGGCGCTGCCGCCGGCCAAGGCCGACCTCACCCGGGAGCAGAACGCGTTCCTCGACCTGGCGGTGAAGGGGCTGGCGAAGGACGGGAAGGTGGTGTGCGTGCGGCTGTCGCTGTTCGCCGAGATGGTGCGGGGCAAGGCGTGGGTGCCGGCGACGATCAAGGCGGTGGGCGGGATCGACTGGATCGCCGGGACGTACCTGGAGGAGAAGTTCAACTCCCCGAACGCCAGCCCGCAGTACCGCCAGCACCAGGACGCCGCCCCGCGCGTCCTCCAGCGGCTCCTCCCGACCGAGGGGTCGGAGATCAAGGGGCACATGCGGCCGGAGGCGGAACTGCGGGAGGCGTCCGGGTACGCGGACGACCCGGCCGGGTTCGAAGCTGCTCCGCATCCTCGACGGCGAGCTCCGGTTCATCACCCCGGCCGACCCGGAGGCGATCAAGGGCGTGGCCGGCGGCCCGGGCCGGTACTACCAGCTCACCTACGACTACCTGGTGCCGTGCCTCCGCGACTGGATCAACCGGAAGAAGAAGGAGACGCGCCGCGGCCGGGCCGAGCTGCAGCTCGACGACGGCGTCGGGCTGTGGGAGGTGCGGCGGGACACCCGCCACCTGCCGTCGTTCGCCCAGTGGGTCCGCATCCTGTGGCACGTCCCGCCGCCGCGCCGGTCCCCGGTGGCCGCCCGGATGCTCCGCAAGGCCACCCGGTACCACCTGACCCGGGTCATCGCCGCGGTCGCGGTCCTGTTCGGGCTGTCCTACGCCGGCCACGAGTGGTGGCAGCGGCAGCGGGCGGCGGCGGCGCTGCGCGACCAGATCGTCGGGTCGGCCACCACCAACGTGCCGGACGTGGTGCGGGGCGTCGGCCAGAACCGGCCGTGGCTCAACCCGCGGCTGCGGGAGGCGCTGGCCGACGCCGCGGCCCGGAGCGACACCCGGGTGCAACTGAACGTCAGCCTCGCCCTCCTGCCGGACGACCCCGACCAGGCCGAGTACTTGTACACCCGGCTGCTCGACGCCGACCCGGCGGTGATCGGCGTTCTGGTCCACGAGTTGAAGCCGCACCAGGACGCCTTCCTGGCGCGACTGTGGGCGCGGGTCGAGGAGCCGGACGGCGACCCCCGGCCCCGGCTCCGGGCGGCGGCCGCCCTGGCCGGGTACGCCCCGAACGACCCGCGCTGGCACCAGGTCAGCCGCGGCGTCGTCGGCGGACTCGTCCGCGAGAGCCCGGTCCACCTCCGCGCCTGGCTCGACGCCTTCGATCCGGTGAAGAAGCAGCTCATCACCCCGCTCCGGGACGTCCTCCGCGAACCGCCGCGGGCCGCGGGCGACCTGGCCGCGCGCGGCCCCGCCGCCGAGGCCCAGGCCGCGGAGCGGGCCGCCCGGCGGACGATCGCCGCGAACCTCCTCCTGGCGTACTTCCAGGAGCACCCCAACAACCTGGCCGTCGCCCTGCTCGACGCGGACGAGGAGCAGTTCCCGAAGTTCTTCGCCGCCCTCAAGCCCCAGCACAAGAAGGTGCACGGGTTCCTCCTGGGGGAGATCCGGCGGACCCTCGACGGGGTGTCGGACGAGCGGGAGAAGGAGAAGTTGGCCCAGCGGATCGCCAACGGCGGCGTCCTCGTGCTGATGACCGGCGACGCCGAGGACGCCGAGTCGGTGTGGCCGCTGCTGCGGTTCCACGAGGACCCGCGGGTGCGCAGCTACATCGTGTCGCGGCTCGGCCGGTTCGGGGCCGACCCGCGGGTCGTCGCCGACCGGCTCGGCCCGAACCGCGAGCCGGAGGTGACCGCCCGGCGGGCGCTGGTGCTGGCCCTCGGGTCGTTCCCGGACGCCGCCTTCCCGCCGCCGCTGCGGGCCGAGCTCACGACGACCGTCAAGAACATCTACACGACCGCCGACGACCCGGGCCTGCACGCCGCCGCCGAGTGGCTGCTGCGGGAGTGGAACGAGGACGACTGGCTGCGGGCGACGGTGGCCGGGTGGAGCCGAGACCCGGCCAGGGGCGACAAATTCCGGGCGCTGGCGGCCGACGCCCGCCCGACCACGTGGCCGACCGCCCGCGGGTGGGTCGTGTCCGCCGAGGGGCACACCCTGATGGCGGTCCCCGGCCCGGTCCGGTTCACCATGGGGTCGCCGGAGACGGAGGTGGGCCGGCTCGCGACGGAGGCGCCGCGGCTGAAGGTGATCGAGCACCCGTTCGCCGTCGCCGCCCACCTCACCACCGTCGCCCAGTACGACCGGTTCGACACCGAGGTCAACGGCCCCGCCGCCCCCCGGGGCAGGCCCACAAGGCCTTCTCCACGAACCTGCCGAAGAGCTTCCAGGGGAGGGACCACCCGGTCGTCCGGGTGACGTGGTACGAGGCGGCGAAGTACTGCAACTGGCTGAGCCGGCGCGAGGGGCTGGAGCCGTGCTACGAGACGGACGCCAAGGGGAACGTCGCCGGGGTGATGCCCGACTACCTGACCCGGACCGGGTACCGGCTGCCGACCGACGCCGAGGTCGAGTGCGCGAACCGGGCCGGGACGCGGACGTGTCGGTACTACGGGGAGACGGAGGAGTTGCTCGGCGAGTACGCGTGGTACGAGAAGAACTCCGGCGACACGCGGAACTCGGACGAGGCCACCCACCCGGATGAACTTCAAGGGCGGCCAGCCGCTGCGGAACGTCCTGCACACGGCCGTCGCGTCCCTGCCGGCGGGCTGGTTCCCGCGGTACCACAAGGCGGCGCCCGGCGCCCCGGCCGACGACGTGCTGCTGGCCTTGCTACAGGACCTTTGCCGCCTCCCGGAGCCGGTGGTGCTGATCCTCGACACTTACGAGGACGCCTCCGCCGACGCCTGCCGGTGGGTCGAGGGGCAGTTGCTCAGCCAGGCGGGGGGGTCCGACCGGCTCCGGGTGGTGGTCGCCGGGCAGCGCGTCCCGGCCCCCGAGGGGACGCCGTGGGAGGAGGAGGCCGTCACCCGGGAACTCCCTCCGATCGACGACCTGGACGACTGGTGCGACTACGCCCGCCGGGTGCACATCGTGTCGGCCGGGCACGTCGACGAGATTTCGACCCTGGTCAAGGCGACTCGGGGGAGCGCGCGGATGATGGGGGCGATGCTGTCGAACCTGTACCCGCGGGGCGTTCCGAATGGAACTTGACGCCCTCCTCCGGTTGCTCGAGGGCCGCGCGGGCGCCCCCGGCCGGAAGACCGACCCGGGCGACCGCTTCGACTGGTCGCGGGTGCGGAACCCCGACACGTCCCCGCTCTGACGGGAGTCCCGCCGTGGTCGTCCGTACCCTCGCCCTGGCCCTGTGGGTTTACGCCGTGACCTCCGCCACCCCCCGCCCGCGGCCGGGACGCCCGCCGACCCGATCGTCGACAGCGGGATGACCGCGGCCGTGGCGTTCGACGCGCTCGACCCCGCCTGCCCGAAGGCGGTACGGGAGCGACAGGTCGTGGTCCCCGTCACCTACTGGGGGTACGACGGCAAGGTCCACCGCGGCCAGCTGGCGGTCGACCGCGACTTGGCCAAGGACGTGACCGAGGTGTTCGCGATCGCCCTCGAGCACAAGTTCCCGGTCCGGTCGGCGGTGCCGGTCTCGCAGCCGCGGTTCCGCAAGGACCGGGCGTGGAGCGACGACCTGTCGATGGCCGCGGACAACACGTCCGGGTTCAACTACCGGCCGGTCACGGGCGGGGGCGCGCTGCCGAACCACGCCCTCGGCCGGGCCGTCGACCGGAACCCGCTCCTCAACCCGTACGTCAAGGGGGTCGTCACGCTGCCGCCCGGGGCGCGGTACGACCCGGCGGCCCCGGGCACCCTGACGGCCGACCACCCGGTGACCAAGGCGTTCCTCGCCCGCGGGTGGGCGTGGGGCGGGAACTGGACGACGCTGAAGGACTACCAGCACTTGGAGAAGCCGGTCCGCTAGCCCCCGACGGAGTTCCCGCGATGACCGCCGCCTCGCCGTGGTACGTTCTGCCGTGCGCCGCCGCGCTCGCCGCCGTTGGGCCGGCCGCCCCCGACACGGCCCCGGCCGACTGGGTGTGCCCGCCGGCGCTGAAGCCCGGCGACACGATCGCGTTCGTCGCCCCGGCCGCGCCGGCGGAGATGCCGCCCCTGCTGGAGTACGCGGCCCGGCTGGAGAAGGCCGGGTACAAGGTCCGCTTCCCGAAGGGGATCGAGGGGCGCAAGAGCGGCTACCTCGGCGGCACCGACGACGAGCGGGCGGCCGAGCTGAACGCCGCCATCCGCGACCGCACGGTCCGCGGCATCTTCCCCGTCCGCGGCGGGTACGGGCTGACGCGCATCCTCGACCGCCTCGACTACGCCGCCCTCCGGGCCGACCCCAAGGTCATCACCGGGTACTCGGACCTGACCGCCCTCCACCTCGCCGTGGCCCGCCACGCCCGGGTGGTGACGTTCCACTCGCCGATGCCGATGCGCGACCTGTGGCAGGGCGACAAGGCGGAGTTCGCGTTCGCCGCCGCCTCGTTCCGGCGGGCCGTCTTCGCCGACCAGTTCAAGACGGGCGAGGTCGGGTACACGATCGCCACCCCGCCGGACGCGCCGCCCTCGAAGCTGGTCGGCGGCACGGCCCGCGGCCGGTTGCTGGGCGGGAACCTGACGTTGATATGCTCGACGCTCGGGACGCGGTACGCGATCGAGCCGAAGGGGGCGATCCTGTTCGTCGAGGACGTGAACGAGGCGCCGTACCGGGTGGACCGGTCGCTGTCGCAGCTCCGCCTCGCGGGCGTCCTGGGCGCCGTCGCCGGCGTGGTGGTGGGGAGTTTTACCAGCAAGGACGCGGCCGAAGCGGCCGGGCTGGACCGCGTCCTGCGCGAGTACTTCGGGGCCCTGAAGGTGCCGGTGCTGATGAACTTCCCGGTCGGGCACACGCCGCGGAACACCACCCTGCCGCACGGCGCGCGGGTCGAGCTGGACGCCGACCGCGGCACGCTCCGCGTCGTCGAGAACCCCGTACGGGTGGAGTGACGAGGCACGCCGTCGGTTGACCTTCGGCGTGGACGTGATCCGTGGGTTTCAGGCCAACGACCTGAAATCCTCGTCACCGCGGAACGGGACCCGACGGTAACCGAGTCGGTCGGCCGTAAGTTCAGGCCGGGCCAGGACTCGCGCCGCGGCCGGGCCGGCGGCGTCGCTCCAACGCGGATTCTTCCGGTTGAGTCAATGCTTCTGGGATGGGGTACCCCCCCCTTTCCCGGAACCAATGATCCGCGCCCGAACGACGCGGCCGTCGTCGGGTCACGGGTCAGCCCGATCCGGCACGACCGGCCGCCCCGCACGGAGCCCGCCGTGGCGATCGTCACCAAGGTGTTCGTCAGCGCCACTAGCGCCGACCTGCGGAGTTACCGGAACGCCGTCGAGGACTACCTCCTCACCCGCCGGCACATCCACCACGTCCTCCAGGACACGTTCGCCCCGGACTACGTCTCCGTGGCGGAACTGCTGCGAGAGAAGATCGAGGACTGCGACGCGGTCGTCTGCCTGATCGGGATGGCCTACGGGGCGGCCCCGGCCGCCCGCCGCGGTCGTACACGCAGATGGAGTACGACGTCGCGCGTGAACTCGGGAAGCCGGTCTACCACTTCCTCGCCGCGCCCGACTGCGCGTTCGACGCCGAGTTCCGCGACAAGCCGGAGGACGCGGCCCGGCAGAAGTTCCAGGCCGACTACCGCGACGAGGTCCGGGGGACGCTCCCGGTTCGGGAGTACTTCAAGACGGCCGACGGGCTGTGCGCGCGGCTCGGGGCGGTCGAGTTCCCGGAACCGCTGGAGAACGCGCCCCGGCCCGACCGCTACCGGACCGGGCAACTCCCCGCCCCCGTGAACGAGTCGCTGTTCGTCGGGCGGGACGACGCGGTCCGCGAGTTGGAGGCCGTGCGGGAGGCCGGCGCGTCGCGCGTCGTCAGGCCGCACGGCGTCGGCGGCGTGGGCAAGTCGACCGTCCTGTGGCACTGGCTCCAGCACCTCCGCGCGGCGGGCTTCCCGGCGCTACCGCAGGCACCTCGACCGACTCCGCGCCGGCGAGCCGATCCCCGGCCTCACCGACGACCTGACAGAAGCTGCCGCGGAAGGAGCGGATGAACGCGCTGTTCTTCCTCGGCGAGGCGCACCACAATCGCGGCAACTGGGCGGACGCCCAACGGGCGTTCGACCGGGCCGCGGCCGCGGAGCAGAAATACGCCCGGGTCTACGGGGACGACAGCATCTACACCGTCCGGGTGTTTCAGTACGCAAACTTCCTGCTGGACCGCGGCGACTTCGCGGCCGTGGAGCAGCGGGTCGGTCGGGCCACGGCGGAGTGCGAGAAGCAGCCGGACGGCCACCGCCTCGACATTGCGTACAACCGGTACCTGCTCGGCCGCGTGGAGACGCTGCGCGGGCTCGCCCGGACCGCCCCGGCGGACGCCCCCGAGTTCGCCGCCGCCCGCGACCACTTGGGCGCTTTCATGAGGGCGTGCTGGGAGCAGGCGATGACCGACGGTCGCGTCACCGCCCACCTCGGGCTGGCGGAACTGGCCGACGCGACGGGCGACGCCGACCGCTGCCGCCGGCAGCTGGCCGGCGCGACCGAGTTGTGCGAGCCGGACGACATCCGCCGCTTCCGGTGCGAGTGCGACCTGGGTTACGCCCGGTTCCACCTGTGGCAGAACGACCCGGCCACCGCCGGGGTGTACTTCGACCGGGCGGCGGCGGAGGTCGCGGCGATGAAGTACTTCCGCCGGGCCGGACTCGTGCGGGCGCTCGCCGCCGGCGCGGGCCGGCCGCCCCCGCCCGGCCTGCCGCCGGACGCCTGACCCACCCCGGAGGCCCGCATGACGACCCCGCCCGGCCCGGTGTTCCTGAGCTACACCCGCATCGACCTGGAGTTCGCCCTCCGGTTCGCGGCGGCGCTGAAGAACGCCGGCGTCCCGGTGTGGATGGACCGGTTCGAGCTGCGCCCGGGGTGCGACTGGCGGCGCGGCGTCGAGGCCGGGCTCGCGGCCTCGGCCGGGATGATCTGCGTCCTGTCGCCGGACTACGTCTCCAGCAAGTACTGCCTCGACGAGCTGGCGACGGTGGACCGGTTCAACGTGATGAACGCGGCCCGGCCGAAGCCGCTGTTCCCCGCCGTCATCCGCCCGGTCCCGGACGAGCGGCAGCCGCTCGAAATCCGCCGCCTCCAGTACGTCCACTTCTACGACCGCGACCGCGACTGGCGCGACGAGAACCTGTTCGACGAGCGGTTGCGGCAGCTCCTGGACGGCCTGCGGACGAGCGCGGGCGGCCCGCTGGCGGGCGACCCGCCGGGGCAGGAGGAGCAGTACCTCAACGGGCTGGTGGCCGAGCTCGAGACCCGCCGCGGGGTGACGGAGTTCGTCGAGCTGGCGGCCGAGGCGCGGGCCGCGGGGCCGGGCCGGCCGGCCCCGACCGACGACGAGTTCGGGTACGCCGCGATGATCGAGCCGCGCCGCCCGGCGGCCGCGCCGGTCGAGCTGGCGACGATCGCCGAGGCGGCCGGGCGGTTCGACCGGTTCGTCCTGCTCGGCGAGCCGGGGGCCGGGAAGACGACGGCCCTGCGGCGGCTGGCGCGGGCCGCGGCCCGGGAGCGGCTCGGGAGCGACCGCCTTTCGGCGGCCCCGCTGCCGTTGCTGGTGTACCTGCCGCAGTGGACGACCGAGCCGACGCCGGCGGCGTTCGTCCGCGCCCGCTGGCAGGCGTATGGGCTGCCGCCCGGCGACCCGGTCGAGCTGTCGCGGGCCGGCGAGGTGGCGCTGTACCTGGACGGGCTGAACGAGATGGGGGCGGACGGCCCGCGGAAGGCCGCGCTGCTGGCCGGCTGGCTGACGGCTCCCGACGGGCCGCGGCGGGTGACGGTCACGTGTCGGGTGCGGGACTACCTCGACCCGCTGCGGCTCGGCGAGCTGCCGACGGTAACCGTCCGCGAGCTGGACGAGCCGCGGGTTCGGCAGTTCGCGGCGAACTACCTGGGGCCGCGTGCGGCCGACTTCCTGGCGCGGGTGCTCCCGCCGGCCGGGCCGCACCGGGCGCCCGACCCGCGGCGGATGTCAACGCTGGTGGTCAACCCGTACCTGCTCGGCGCGCTCGTGTACCTGTTCGAGCAGTCGCCGGGCGGCGACCTGCCGGCGAACAACGGGGCGCTGTTCCGGGCGCTGGCGCGGGCGCTGTGGCAGCGCGAGCGGCAGCGGGGCACGGCGGGCTGGCGGCCGTTCGAGGAGGTCGAGGGGCGGTTCGCGGCCCTGGCGTTCGCCATGATCGACGAGGGTCGCCCGGTGGACGTGCCGGAGGAGTACGCGGCCGAGCAGCTCGGGGACGCGGCGCTCGTGCGGCTGGGGATGTCGGCGTCGTTCCTCCAGGCCGGCGACGGGACGGTGCGGTTCTACCACCAGTTGTTCCAGGAGTATTTCGCGGGGGTGGCGCTGCTCGGGCGGGACGACCTGGAGCGGTTCGTGGGGGCGCACGAATTGGTCGGCGGCTTCGACGGCGCGCGCAGCTATCCGTGGGACGAGCCGCTCATCGCCGCGTGTGGGATCACGAGCGACCCGATTCGCGTCGCCGAGCGGATCGGAGTCGCCAACCCGCTGCTCGCAGTCCGCGCCCTTGTGGGCGGACGGCACGAAGCGGCGTCCGTTTCTCAAACCTGTCGCCGGGTGTTGGCGCAGTTGGAGCTCGATGTCGCGTCCATCCGCAAGCACTTCCCGAACACGGACGCCGTCGAGGACGAAACCTTTGACGCGATGAAACAGTACGCCCAGCGAGTTGGAATTATGGCAGGGGGGGTTGGCGCGTCGGCCGCCGATGCGCTGGCCCACGCACTCGTTTCCCCGTCAGTGTATGTGCAATACGCCGCGCTCGAAGGACTTGTCCGCTCGGGATACGCGAACCGCCGCGCCGACCTGATCGGTGTCTTGGAGTGGTGGGGCTGTGGCGACCTCCGCCGGGAAGCGAAGAACGACTACGCTAGCGACATTCACTCCTCGGGTAGGACGTGGGGGAGGGGTTTCGCCGTGCTCGCGGCCCGCTGTCTCGCCGCGCACGGCTTGTCCGAGAATCGCCAACTCCTGCGGGACTGGTTGCGTCCGCGGATCGAGGCTGACATCGTCAACCTGGGCGAGCTGGATTACGACACGTGCTACAACCTTTGCCGAGCGTTCCCGCCTCTGGCGCCGGTCGTGTACGACGTGTTCCTCGCTTCCGGCGAAGAAGTTCAGGTCGCTCTCGCCGACCTGATTTCCAGGACGGATCGACACTTCGTTCAGCTCGTCGAGCCGTACTGCTTCCCGGAACACGAGGCGATCTCGGGCGCCGTGTCGCGCGTCGTCGAGCTTTCCCGCCTCGGCAGAGCCTCGATCACCGCCGTCACGAACCTCGTGGCGGGCCTCCTGGCACATCCGTCCGGGGCGGTCCGTGCCCAAGCCGTTGCTGCTCTCGACGGGGTTCGGCCTCAAACCGACCCCGAGCAGTTCGGCCGGGAGTACGAAGCACTCGTCTTGCCTCTGGTCGGACGGGCACTCGACGACCCGTCACCATCCGTCCGGCGCGCCGCGCTCTGGTGCGTATACAGGCGCAACGGTCGTCACTCGCAACTTCTCGGACAACTCGAGCGGCTCGCGGCAAGTGACCCGGACGACCGGGTGAAGAAATTCGCGGCCCGCGAAGCGAGACGGCTGCGGTAGACGTGTCGGCGACGGTACACCTTCCTCACCCCGTGAGCCCACCCATGACCCAACCCGCCCCCGACCCCGATGCCCCGCTCATCCCGATCGTCCTCGGGGTGGTCGGGCACCGCGACCTCCGCCAGAAAGACACCGCCGCCCTCCGCGCCGCCGTGAAGGCGGTGTTCGACGAGTTCGACGCG
>Ga0105046_10006435_pt1 | contig 18542 bp, 13 predicted proteins | sample MAT03_FD_78385 | JGI IMG/M metagenome (GOLD analysis project Ga0105046, IMG submission 78385) | Freshwater microbial communities from Lake Fryxell liftoff mats and glacier meltwater in Antarctica - MAT-03 (megahit assembly) | ecosystem: Environmental > Aquatic > Freshwater > Ice > Liftoff...
ATTGGGCTAAGCCGTCATTCCCGCGGAGGCGGGAATCCAGTGCTAAATCGACTGTCGCGTCGAGGTTAAGCCTGGATTCCCGCCTCCGCGGGAATGACGTGGCTACGTAAAGTCTTTTACTTGACGGACTACTCACCCAAATCAAGCAGATTTTGGACAGAATGACAAAATAGACCCATAAAGAGTCCTAAACAGGGCTCTCCATTTTGTTAATTCTGTCATTCTGTCCAAAATCCGTTCCGGATCTGTTGCACATTTTTAACTACTGAGACTTGGGAAATGAGAACGCGGATGACGCATGTAAAAGGGATTTTCGGATCTGATCTCAATAATTTCTGCAATCCTCTTACTTTGCGTTATCCGCGTTCTAAATCCCTAAAAACCCGTTCATGTCCGTGACGGGTGCGGATTCAGTGAACTGAGTTTTAGCGACGAGATTGTGCCCTTGAGGCTTTTAAACACTCAGCGGTTAGGCTCGCGGCCAAAGCAAAAGTCAACTCGGCGTTGCAAGTCACCATGCTTTGGTATCCTCACTCAGTTGGGCGATTCACGCTCAGGTCTGGAATTTATAAGAGGTACCATCAACATGGAATATCGTTCGTTAGGCCGCACCGGAGCCAAGGTTAGCGTATTGTGTCTTGGCTGCATGATGTTCGGCGGCAAAACCATCCCCGAGGATTCTTACACCATCATCGACCGCGCGATCGACGCCGGCATCAATTTCCTGGACACGGCCAATGTGTACTCGCGGGGCCGTAGCGAGGAAGTGACAGGCGAGGCGCTCAAGCGCAATGGCAAGCGTGATCGCATCGTGCTGGCCACCAAAGTCCACGGCGTCATGGATGACAACGATCCCAACATGAGCGGCAACACCCGCCGCAACATCATTCAGCAGTGCGAGGCCAGCCTGAAGCGTTTGCAAACCGACTGGATCGACCTCTATCAAATTCACCGCCCGCAGAGCAGCGTCCCCATCGATGAAACCCTGCGCGCGCTGGATGATCTGGTTCGCTCCGGCAAAGTCCGCTACATCGGCACCAGCACATTTGGCGCGTGGCAGGTTGTCGAGTCGTTGTGGGTGAGCAAGGAGTTGGGCCTGAACCGCTTCGTGTGCGAGCAGCCGCCGTATAACCTGCTCGACCGGCGCATCGAGCGCGAGTTGATTCCATTGGCCCAGAGCTATGGCATCGGGCTCATCCCCTGGTCGCCGCTGGCTGGTGGGTTGCTGACCGGCAAATACAACCGCGGAACGCCGGCCCCCGAGGGCACTCGCTTTGCCGACTTTACCAATAATCCCATTTTGCAGAAGCGCTGGAATGACATTTCGTTCGGCGCGATTGAGCAATATGAGGCGTATACCAAGGAGCGCGGCGTGCCGTTCTCGCACTTTGCGCTGGCCTGGTGTGCGGCCATGCCCGGTGTCACGTCCCCGATCATTGGGCCGCGCACGCTGGATCAGCTCGAAGACAACCTGAAGGCAATCGAAGTCAAAATTACGCCCGAGGATATGGCCAAGGTGGATAGCATTGTGCCGCGCGGCGGCATGGTATCGCCGTACTACGATGCCGACTTTGGGCCAAACGTGCGCTGGTAAACCGGATCAAGCTGTCGGCACTCGTCCTACAAAGGACGATGCGTGTTGCCGATAGTCTGCCTGCGCGTGCTTTGTTAATCTAAACTCAGAGATGGATCCATTGCCAAGAAGCAATGGATCCATCCTGAATGTGTATGAATAAGTTGACTTTAGATGAGCAGTGGCCGTCGTTGAAAGATAAAGCAAGCGCTTTCTTCCCTGCGTTGCAGGATGCGGATTGGGAGAAAATTGACCTTGACATTCGTCAGTTGGAGCCAATTTTGCAGGAGCGCTATGGGTATACCGGCGTGCAAGTAGATGCCGAAATTGACCGCTTTTTAGCGACTCATGGCCAGGGACACACAACCATGATGTTGGAGTCTCAGAGTGTGGAAGGCCAGCCGGGCGTTCCTCGGCAGAAGAAGTCAGAAGCCAGCAAGAATAAACTGGTTGAAAATGTGAATGACGCGCCTGATGCCGTCAAACCCGAGCATGAAAAAGGCGCAGATAACACCCAGGATTCTGACAAGAAGGAATTGCTGGAGGATCTGAAAGCCGACTCTCTCGGTGGCATGTCTCAGTTGGATAAACGCGCTAAATAGCCGTCACAACAGGATCAAACTTTGAGCATGGTCTGATTCAGACGCTCCCCCCTCAAGCCACAGGCGCAGCAATGGTGTTGCGCCTGTGGCCGTTTTCCAGGAAAGTGTTGTGACTGAGATGTAAGCAGTTGAGCACTCGTATACACTTCGCCCACTATGCCATCTACGCCATCACCCTTAATTCTGGCGAACGCGGAAATTCGTGACGATATTGTTCAACGTGGGGCTGTCATGCTGAGCCAGGGTGCCACTGCGGCGGCCGTGGCCGAGTTTGTGGCGTGCGAAGTGGAGGACGACCCCGACGAGCATTCGGTCGGCTACAGCGGCCTGCCCAATATTCTGGGTGAAATGGAGCTGGACGCCTCATTCATGGATGGCGCAACACTGAAGGCCGGCGCGGTATCGGCGCTCAAAGGCTATCGCCATCCGATTAGCGTGGCGCGGCAGGTGGCTGAGCGGTTGCCGCATGTGTTGCTGACTGGCTCCGGCGCTGCCCGCTTTGCCGAGGAGATTGGGGCAGAACGGCGCAATATGCTGAGCGATTTCGCGCGCAATGAGTGGCGCACCAAATTGAACGAGGTGGACCCCGACGGCGATGGCATGCGCGGCAACGTCATCGATCTGGTGAACCGTGCGCTGGCACCGGACCTGTTCGACCCGACCAACCACGACACCATGAACATCATCGTGCGCGACGCCACCGGCCATCTGGTCACGGCTGTGACCACCTCGGGCCTGGCCTGGAAGTATCCGGGCCGGGTGGGTGATTCACCCCTGATCGGCGCGGGGAACTATTGCGATGACCGTTACGGCGCAGCCGCATGCATGGGCCTGGGCGAGATCGCAATTCGGTTGGCATCGTCGGCGCATGCGGTGTTTCTGTTGGGAGCGGGCAAAACGATGGCCGAAGCGGGCAGCAGCGTGGTGCGCGAGATGATGCGGCTGATGGGACCAAGCACGGCCGTGAACCACATGGAGCGGGCCGATTGGGTGCGGCTGTTGCTCATCGACAAGGCCGGCAATCCAGGTGGTTTTGCCACCCGGACTGGTTTGAGTTTTAAGGTGCAAACGGTGGATGAGACCGTGCCGCGCACGATTGCTTGTGAGCACGTTCTCGAATAAGACAGCGCGCTAAGACAGCGCGCTACGAGTGCGCACTCATTGCAGGTGCCGTTTAAGCACGTGTGCCGCTGCATCCTTCATCTCCACCATGCTAGATCTTTCCACTTTTTGGGACCTTCCACGCGGCACAGTGGCCCAACCCATGGACCACGGCGGCTATAACAATAAGCTGTCTCGCGTCGATGCCGGTAACGAACACTTCGTGCTACGGGTATATGGCAACCACGCCAACCCTAAATTTATCCAGCACGAGCTCTCGGTGCTGATGGGGCTGAATCAGCAGCTGAAAAAACAATCGCCGCCACCGTTTCAGGTGCCGGTGCCAGTGATTACCAAGCGCGGCGAATTGTGGACGTTGGCCGTTGATTCACAAACCGGCGCGCGCCAGTTGATGGTGTTGATTCCGTTTATATCCGGCCAGAATCCAACACCCGGTAACACGCCGGATCAACTGGCCCAGACCACGGCGGCCGGCAAAGGGCTGGCCACGTTGTTGCTCGCGCTCAGCAAGGTGAATGTTCAAGGCATCGCCTCGCCGCCACCCTACAACGAGCTGGGCCGAATTCATCCATTGGTGCCTGACCCGCTCGAAGCACTGGGCTCGCTCGGCACGCTGGTGCCCCGGCACAAGCGCAACCGCTTGCAGGCCGTCATCGAAGAGGTGGTGGATGAAGCTGAGCAATACTTTAAACAACTGCCGCGTCAGCTTGTGCATGGCGATTTCATCACCGGCAACATTTTGATGGACGGCACCCAAGTCACCGGCATTCTGGACTTTGAGAACTGCGCCGTGAATCCGCGGGTGATGGATGTGGCAATTGCGCTGGATATGTGGTCGTGGGATGCGCTGGGTAGCGGCCAGGAGTGGCCACGCATCGAGGCGATGTGCAGGGGTGTGGCTCAGGTACTGAAGCTGCACGACGAAGAGATCGAAGCGATTCCGACCCTGATCCTGTTGCGCAATGCCAGCGTGTTAATGCACGTGATCGGCCGTTTCACTGGCAATCTCAGTCCCTATGTCGATGTCGAGATGTGGCTGGATGCGATGCTGAATATCGATGCGTGGTTGTCGCTGTATCGCAAGCGATTTGTGGATTGCATGTCGATGGCTATGAGTGCCTAGCACTTCGGCACCTGTCGCATCACCTCACAGGTTAGCCCGTAGAGTCCATATCGCTATAGGCCCTATGAGCTAACCTGTGACGTATAAATTGTTGTCTCTGCCTACGTACTGGGTGCCAATGTTTCGTTTTGCGGCGTAGATGCAGTTGCTTCGACAAGCTCAGGCAAAAGCAGCTTGCGTGCGCGCTCCAGCTCGTTCTGGTCGCCGATCAATCCCACGATGTCACCGGCTTCAAACCGGGTGGCCGATTTGGGGTTGGGAATCACCTGGCGCTGACGCAGGATGGCAATGATGGACGCCTCGGTTTTGGAGCGGATATCGGCCTCGGCAATCGAGTGGCCAATGTTTGGATTGGTGTCGCCCAACGGCACCCACGTAACCTCCATGCCGCGCACGGCACCGATCATTTGCTCCAGAGCGTGCTGCTCTTCAATGGTGTTTACATTGGAATCGTATTGATCGCGCCGCACGGCATCGCTGTATTGCTGGACCTCTATGGCCGGGTAACCCAGCGTTAACAGCGTAAACCGCAAGACCTCCAGGCCACCCTCCAGTTCTGGCAGAATGACATCGCGAGCGCCGAGTTCGGTCAGGCGTTTGATACCCGCTTGCGTCGCAGAGCGGGCGATGATGGGCAGATTGGGTGCGATCTGGCGAGCCGCAGCCACCACAATTTCGTTGGATGTTTCATCCGGTAACGTCACCACCAGGGCGCGGGCGCGTTTGAGGCCGGCATGGGTCAACACCTCAGAATTGGCAGCATCGCCAAACAGGGTTGGCACGCCCGCCTTCTCAAATTCGCTAGCCTGGGTGGCGTCCACTTCGACCACCAGGCGCGGCACCCCCAGGTGGCCGAGCACATTGACGATGTGGCTGCCCACGCGGCCAAATCCGACAATGACGACGTGATCGGCCATGTTGGCTGTAGCCGGCACGACGGTGGGGCCATGCCGGTCGAGCAACTTCCACAGGCCGGGGGCGCGTTTCAGAAACGCTTCAACCGGGTTGATGGCGCGATACATGAGCGGATTAATGCTGATGGACAGCAGCGCGCCGGCCAGGATGAGCGAGTATTGATCCTGACTCAGCACGCCCAGTGTGACGCCGGCCTGCCCGACGATGAATGAAAATTCACCGATCTGACTGAGCCCGGCGGCCACCACCAAAATGGTATGGGCGGGCCTTGAGAAGAGCACACCCATGGCCAGGGTGAAGACGAATTTACCCACCACGATCAGGGCCGTGAGCGCCAGCACTTGCAGGATGTTGGCGAACAGGTAATTCAAATTCACCAGCATACCCACGGACACGAAGAACAACACGGCGAAGGTCTCGCGAAACGGCAGGATCTCCTCGCCAACCTGATGGCTGACCGGTGACTCGCCCAGCACGACGCCGGCCAAAAATGCGCCCAGGGCCATGGACACGCCGAAAAATTCGTACGAGCCGACCGCGATGCCCAGGACCAGTGTGACCACGGTGAGAATGAACAGCTCGCGTGAGCGGGTCTTGACGATGCGCATGAGCAGCCAGGGTGCCGCTCGTGCGCCGATGAACAGCATCAGTGCCACGAACACGCCGGCCAGCACCAATGCGCGTCCCGCCGTGCTGAATACATTGCCACCCTGTGAGCCGAAAAAAGCCGGCAGCAGAACCAAAATGGCCACGGTCGCCAGATCTTCCAGCACCAGCCAGCCGATGGCGACCTGGCCGTGGGAGGTGTTGAGCAAGCCGTTGTCCATCAGCCCACGCAGTAGCACCACGGTGCTGGCGACGGAGATGGCCAACCCCAGGACCAGGCTGGCTCCGATGGTCCAGCCCCACAATTGAGTCAGGCCAAAGCCGAGCAAGGTGGCGATGACCATCTGAAGGATGGCACCGGGGACGGCGATATCGCGGACACTGAGCAGGTCCTTGATCGAAAAGTGCAGACCCACGCCAAACATGAGGAAGATGACGCCGAGCTCGGCCAACTGACTGATCGTTTTGGTGTCACCGACGAAGCCGGGCGTGAAGGGGCCAATGGCCATGCCGGCGAGTAGATAGCCTACGATAGTGGGCAGGCCAATGCGTCTTGCGATGAGGCCGCAAATGTATGCGGCAACCAGCGCCGCTGCGATATTGATTAATAACGGCATATCGTGCATCTTGTTCCTCCAACGACTGAAATGGGAATGGGATTGACTTTTGTTGAACGGGAAAACGGTGTCGTTATCTCTACGCGGCAGACATTAGCCCCATTTTGTTGAGGTGGCGATGTGATTCGGTTTGGAGGACTAAAAAGGGTATGCGCGACCTGTTGGGCGGGTGTGCACACCTCGATGTAGTTTTGCGGCAGAAATGACAAATTCATGTTAGCACACGCATTTTGAGGAGAAAAGGCTTCCTCTTCAAACACTCGGTTTTTGACATATTTTAAGGTCTTTTTAAGCTGGTCGACCGCACGCGGGAAAAAATAAAACAGGCGCATGCTGAACATGCGCCTGTTTTGCTAAACAGAGCTGAATCCGTTGCGAGTCGGTCTACTTGGCAACCTGCGCCGCGGTCGACGACACGTTGACCGGCAGCTTTGAGGGGCTGGGGCCACCGGGCACATACCACTCGTCGCCGAAGTAGCCATGCGAACCCATTTCTGGGATGTCCATGCCCTGCACTTCGACCTCGGGTGACACACGCAACTGTTTGATCGAAGCCACAATCTTCCAGAAGACCAGGGACAATGCGGTGACAACGATGGCAATCGTGATGGCCTCGACAAACTGTGAAATCAATTGGCCCACACCACCCCCGTAGAACAAGCCGGTCACGGCACTCTGCATGCCGTTCCAACCCGCCGTCTCGGGCAGGCCCTTGGCGAACAGGCCCACGCTCAACACGCCCCACATGCCGTTCACAAAGTGGACCGGCACTGCGCCGACGGGATCGTCGATCTGGGCCTTCTCCAGCCACACACTGGCCAGGCACACCAACACACCCGCTACGGCACCAATAATGGCGGCACCCAGGCTGTCTACAAATGCGCAGGGGGCGGTGATGGCAACCAGACCCGCCAGCATGCCGTTCACGCTCATGGCCGGATCAGGCTTCTTGAGCGGAGACACAAACCACATGTAGAGCATGGCGGTGATGCCGGCCAAAGCGCCGGCCACCAGGGTGTTGGCGGCGGCATTGGCTGCCAACACGCCAAAGGCACCGGTGAAGCCCAGCGAGGAGCCAGGGTTGAAACCGAACCAACCGAAGAACAGAATGATCGTGCCCAGAATGCCCAGGGGCAGGCTGTGGGCGGGAATGGTGTTGGCGCTGCCGTCCTTGTTGAAGCGGCCGATGCGCGGACCAATGGCGATGGCACCGGCCAGCGCCACCGCGCCGCCGATCATGTGCACCGGGCCAGAGCCGGCGAAGTCCACCGCGCCGTTGCCGAAGCCGGCAATGCGCCCGAAGTTCTGGAGCCAGCCGCCACCCCAGATCCAACCTGCGACCATGGGATAGATGAACATGCTGACCCACAGGCCGCCCAGCACGAAGCCGCTCCACTTGATGCGCTCGGCCATGGAACCGGTCGGGATGGTCGCGGCCGTGTCCATGAAGCACATCTGGAAGACGAAGAAGGCCAGGATGCCGGTATTGGCACCCAGACCCATCAGCATGAAGCCGCTGCCGCCCAGGATGCCGACCTGACCAAACGAGATCAGGGGCGCGGCCAGCAGGCCGGTCCAATCGCCCAAGGTGACGGGCGAGTGGGCCCATGCGCCGGCGACTGCGCCAGCCGTGCTCACCTCAGGCCAGGCAAAATTGATGCCGCCGAACTGGAAGGCGAAGCCAGTGAGCCAGTAACCGAACGCGCCGATGGCGAACACCATCATGTTCATGGTCATGGTGTGGGCGGCGTTCTTGGCGCGGGTGAAACCCACCTCAACCAGGGCAAAGCCGGCCTGCATGAAGAACACCAGGAAGCCGCAGATCAGCATCCAGAAAATGTTGACGGCGGTTTTGACTTCTGCAGCCGTCGCAGCAACACCCTCAAGCGTGGGGGGCTCGCCGCTCTGAGCAAAAATCTTGGGGGCCAAAGCAAAAAACACACCCAGTGTGCAAACTGTGCCAAGGAAGCGCACAGCAAAACGAAACCAAGGATTCTGTCGCATGTCTATAAATTCTCCTGCTCTACCTTCGGCCGATAAAAGATGAAAATTAATGGCCGTTCTGATACGTTTCTTCTGGGAGCAAGGGTTAAAAGATAAAACCAACCCATTGCTATGTGACTGGACAGGGTCACAAACTACTAGGGGATTTAGACAGGCTAATGTGCATCCTGGCACGCTGTGCGTTGTTAATGTGTGTCGGGCGGAACCTCCTAATGAAGCCTACGAGACCAAAGAAAAGCCCCCAGCGATACGTACGTATCGCTGGGGGCTTCATGACCCGTAAAGATTTCGTTAAGATAATTGTAAGGTGCTTGTAATAATCGGTCAAGGTGAATAGATACTCGAAAAATGACAGCGCCCGGCAACCATTGCCGGGCGCTGTGCTCGTTAGAAAAGTGAGTATTAAGTTTTATTTTGAGTTGTATAGGTCTTCAGATTTGCTTTTGGAATCGCGGCTGGAAGATCGTGCACGTGACACGTCAAACGTGCACGTGCACGATCTCGTCTGCCTAGTTTGCTATCTGAGCATCTATAGCTTACTTGCCGGCGCGCACCGGTGTAATCCGTGGGCTGGGCGCACCTGGGGCGAAGTTCACATCCTGCGGATAGGCGATGGTGCCATGCTCCATCGCGTCCAGCCCCTCGATTTCTTCCTCGGCCGAGACGCGCAGCCCCACCGTCTTCTTGATCACGAAGAATAGGATGCCAACGGTGATCACCGTCCAAATACCAACGGCAGCCACACCGATGACCTGGATGATGAGCTGGCTGAAGCCGCCGCCGGCAAACACGCCTGTGACGCCGTTCAACGAGCCGAACAGGCCAACCGCCAGAGTGCCCCACACGCCGCACACCAGGTGCACCGGCACGGCGCCGACTGGATCGTCGATCTTCAACTTGTCCAGCGCTTGGCCTGCCAGCATGACCAGTGGGCCAGCGACGGCACCGATGATGAGCGAATCCAACGGGGTGACATAGGCACACCCAGCGGTGATGCCGACCAGACCACCTAGCACGCCGTTGAAAGCTGCGCCCACATTAGGTTTCTTGGTCTTGGACCACGAGTAGAGCAGGGCGGTGACCGAGCCAGCGGCAGCGGCAATAGTCGTGTTCACCGCAACCAGCGCGACTGCATCGGCATTTGCACCAACGATGGCGAGCTGGCTACCAGGGTTGAAGCCAAACCAGCCGAGCCAGAGGATGAACACGCCCAGACCAAATAGAGTGACCGAGTGGCCGGGGATGGCATTGGGCGAGCCATCGGCATTAAAGCGACCCAGGCGAGGGCCGAGGGCGAGCGCGCCCATGAGCGCGGCCCAGCCGCCGACGCTGTGCACGACGGTGGAGCCGGCGAAATCGCGGAAGCCGCCACCAGCCAGCAGGCCGGTTGATTCTCCAAGCGTCCACAGCCAGCCGCCGCCCCAGATCCAGTGGCCCACCAGGGGATAGATCACAGCAGAGATGATGATGCTGTAGAGAATGTAAGAAATGAACTTGGTGCGCTCGGCCATGGCGCCGGACACAATGGTGACGGTGGTGCCAGCGAACACCAATTGGAACAACCAGAATGCCAGACGGGGCAGGCCGGCCACATCATCGCCAGTGGCGCCGACGAAGAAGCCCACGCCGCCGAAGAACCCGTTGGTGACGGTGCCATACATGAGGGCATAGCCGATGGCCCAGTAGGCGATGGTGCCCAGCACGAAGTCCATCAGGTTCTTCATCATAATATTGGTGGCATTTTTGGCGCGGGTGAGGCCGGCCTCCACCAGTGCAAAACCGGCCTGCATGAAGAAGACCAGGAAGGCGCACAATAAAACCCAGGTCGAGTTCAGGCTTCGAGTGAGCTCAGCAACAGGATCCACTTCCTGAGCTCGCACCACACTGACGACAATCAGGTTGATACCCAGGGCGGCGGCGGGACCAACAAAGCGCAGGCCGACGCGGCGTAACGTGCTCATCTGCATCTCTAAAAAAACTCCTCGAGCGGTTTGCACACGTGTAAATGTGCGCATACCTGCATCGTCAAATAACGGTTGTTTCTTCTGGGGCGCGACGAGCAGGGTCGCAAACAGGAAATAGGAGGGAGTTCAAACCTGAGTTCGCGTTCAACACCATGCGAGCAATTTGAGCAATGTCGGTGGCGCGTTTGCCAAACGGGATTCAGGCGGTGCAGCAGGGCACACTTACTTGGGTTGGGTACGGCCAGAGCTTCGGTCTGCACACCTCCACGAGCGGGTCAACAAAAAAGTCCTCAGCACGTCTCGTGGTGCTGAGGACTTCATGGCCCGTCGAGTCTTAAGTTTTATCCGTTGATTGATAAGGAGGATTGATAAGGAGTATGGCGCGTTAGAACGACGACACCATGAATGCTTATTAAACCCTTATTAATCAAGTTGCGCCAAACGCGCTGATTCGACCGCAATTGTAGGGATATCGTGAATTTGGTCAAGGTAAAAAGTCAATAATTAATAAAAAATTAAATTGAGATGAGATCGGAATGATTGAACGAGGGTGACACACGGAGATGGAAATCTGGCTCTCCCGAAACAAGCGGGAATCGTAGCGTAGGGGCAAAGCAGCGGGCTTATCGCAGGTCAAGCCCATACACGAGCCCGCTGCTTTGCCCCTACAACAACCATGATTTCCCGCCAAAACCAAGAGAGCCTTAATTGTGTTTGTCGCGGCCCAGGTGGGTGCGGAGATTGCGCAACGCTGCAAACTGCCCGCTGTCGTGGGCGAGATTGCGGCAGGGTGCCTGATTGGACCGTCTGTGTTGGGTTGGGTCACAATCAATGAGCCTTTGGAAGTGCTGGCCGAAATCGGCGTCGTGCTGCTGCTCTTCTCCGTGGGGTTGGAAACGCGCCTGGGTGATCTAAAAAAAGTGGGGCGTGTCGCGGCATTGGTTGGTGTGGCCGGGGTGGTGCTGCCGTTTGTTTTGGGCGGCGCATGGGCACTGGCAAGTGGTTTCGAGATTCCCAAAGCCATGTTTGTGGCGGCGGCTTTTGTTGCCACCTCGGCCGGGATCACCGCCCGTGTTTTGCAGGATTTGGGCGCGCTCAACCGCATTGAAGGCCGGGTTATTCTGGGCGCCGCTGTGATCGATGATATTTTGGCGATGCTGCTACTGGGCGTTGTAAGTTCGATCCAAACCAGTGGCGGGGTCAATGTGTTGGGTTTGCTGCTGGTGTTTGTGCAGGCCGTGGGATTTGTGGCCATCGTGGCCATTCTGGGCAGCCGCATCATGCGCCGCTCCTCCGCCCTCCTCGAAGTGCCAATCAATCCCTTGTCGCCGCTCACCATTGTGCTGGCCCTTTGTCTGGCCCTGGCCTTTGCGGCCTCGGTTCTGGGCCTGGCCGCGATCATTGGCGCATTTCTGGCGGGCATGATTGCGGCTGAAACCCAGCAGCGTCATTCACTGGAAAAGCAACTGGTGCCGATCATGGCTTTTCTTGTGCCGTTCTTTTTTGTGATCACGGGCACGCAGGTCAATCTGAGTGAACTGGCCAACCCAACCGCGCTGGGCGCACTTCTGATCATCGTCATACTGGCTGTGATCGGCAAGTTGGTTGGGTCTGGCCTCGGTGCGTTGTCGTTGGGTCGCAAGTCTGCCCTGGTGGTTGGCATGGGCATGGTGCCCCGTGGCGAAGTCGGCATCATCGTGGCGAGCCTGGGTCAGCAAGCCGGTGTCTTTAATGCCACCACCTATGCCCTGATCATCGCCATGTCGCTGGCCACTTCGATTATTGCGCCGCCCTTGTTGGCTAAGCTGATTGCCAGATTACCGCCGGATACGTCTGGTGCCTCAGACGACGACGTCAGCGATATGTCACTATTGATTCTGGTGGAAGAGACAGGGCACGAGTAGACTGTCGGTGCGGCCATTCTGACCGTCTATCTGTCTAGAACGGTTTGAGGAGAAATCGCATGTCTGACTCTGCCATCCACACTGCTCAATTGACGAAAACTTATCACGGCGCGCGCGGCATTATTGACCTTGATTTGCGCGTCGAAGCGGGTGATGTCTTCGGCTTTCTCGGCCCCAATGGGGCCGGCAAAACCACGACCATCCGCCTGTTGCTGGACCACATTCGCCCCACCAGCGGTCGCGCCAGCATCTTTGGAATGGATTGCCGACGCGACAGTGTGGAAATCCATCGCATCGTGGGCTATCTGCCCAGCGAATTTGCGTTGTGGGACGACCTGACTGGGGCGCAGACGCTCGAATATTTTGCCAACCTGCGCGGCCGGGTAGACCGCGACTTTATTCGCACCCTGGCCCATCGATTTGACCTGGACCTGAGCCGACGTTTCCGCGAGTATTCGCGTGGCAACAAACAAAAGATTGGCATCATTCAGGCGTTTATGCACCGGCCGAGGCTGCTCATTTTGGATGAGCCGACTGGCGGCCTGGACCCGTTTAACCAGCAGGAGTTCCATCGGCTGGTGATGGACGCCCGCGAGGTTGGTGCGACGATCTTTCTCAGCAGCCACATCTTTGGCGAGGTCGAGCGTGTATGTACCCGCGTGGGCATTGTGCGAGATGGCCGGCTGGTGCGGGTGGCGCAGTTGGCCGAGCTGGTTACAGAACGCGCTCGCACGCTCGAACTCACGTTCAATACGACGGTGGACCCGGCTGTGTTTGCCGATCTCGCCAACATCCAAAAGATTCACGTCCAGGGCAATGTCATCCGCCTGACCCTGCTTGGCGATTTGGGGCCTGTTTTGCAGCGCGCAGGCACGTATTCGCTGGTCAATGTGGTGACGCAGGAGCCGACGCTGGAGGATGCGTTCATGACCTATTACATCCCTGCACCATGAACAGCATCTTTTCGAAATCGCTCCGTGACCAGCGGCGAGGTGCAGTGTTGCTGGGTCTGGGTTTAGCCTTCATGCTGGCCGTCACGGTCATTGGCTATGTCGTTCAGTTTGGGGCCACGCCTGCCGAGCGCGCCGTTGGTCTGCAAGCCCTGTTGCCCATTATGGAGTCGGTGAAGTTACTGGCTGCTGAGCCGCTCGATATCACCACGCTCGGCGGGTTCGTGACCTGGCGCCTGTTCAACCTCATCCCGTTGTTCACCGGCATTTTTGCCATTGTCGTGGCCACTCGACTGACGCGCGGCGAAGAGGAAGCGCGCATCAGTGAGATGGTCGTGGTGGCCGCATCCCAATCTCGCACGCGAATCCTGCTGCAACTGTGGCTGGGATTGGTTACTGTGCTAGCAGTCGTCGGCGCGCTGATGGGGCTTGGGTTGTGGCTGAGTGCGCGGCCGTTCGAAGGCTTTGCCTGGGATCAGATCGGTCTGGCGGTGACCAATATCATGTGGCACGCGTTGATGTGGGGCAGCCTGGCGATGGTATTCGCACAAGTGCTGTCACGGCGTCGGCATGCCGTCGCTGTCACCTTGATTCTGATGGTGGTGTTGTGGTTCGTCTACAACTTGTCAGTCACCTTGCCGCAACTGCACAATCTGGGCGCATTCACCCCCTTTACCGCCTACGCGGCCAACCGCCCGCTCACAGCCGATTTTGTATTCAAGCCCTTTCCATATCTGTTGGCACCTGCGCTGTCCGTGTTGTTTGTGGGGGTGGCCGCGGTTCTATATTCCCGCCGAGATCTGGGCATAGGCATGTTGCCAGCGCCGCGCAACCGTGTGGCGCTGACCCACTCGGACGCGTTCTGGCTAGGCAGCCTGTTTCGCAAGACATTGCGTGACACCTTGGTATCGGCACTCAGTTGGGGCGTTGGGATGGGCTTGTTTGGTGCATTGGTAGTGGGCTTGTCAAATACTGTGATTGAGACGATGCAAAACCTGTTTCCGCCAGACTCGCCACTCGGCCACCTGTTTGGCGGTTCAATTTCACCCAATGCTTTTCTCGGTCTGGCGTTGTTCAGTTTTTTGCCAGTGCTGATGGCCGTCTATGCGATCACCAGTGTGGCCCGCTGGCTGGGTGAGGAGTCGTCGGGTCGACTGGAAATGGTGATGAGCACGCCGCACGCTCGAACTGAACTCCTGACTCAGCATCTGCTCGTGCTTGGTTTGGGAATGGGGTTGTCTGTGTGCGTGACGGGCATGTTCATCTTTGGCACGGCCGCGCGATTTGGCGTTGCGTTGGATTACGGCTATGTGTTGCGTGGGTTGGCGGCGACCTGGCCGCTGGCCGGTCTGGTGTTGACAGGAGGTGCGGCGATGGGTGCGTGGTTCAAGCGTCCGGGTGCAGTCATACCCATTCTCGCGGCACTGGTCGGCGGCGCATTTCTGATCAATCTTTTGAGCGAATTGCTCACGCTGCCTCAGGTGCTGCTTTGGACATCCATTTTTTACGCCTATGGCCGGCCAATGCGCGACGAGTGGAGCGTGGCTGGCACCCTGTTCACATTGGGACTGGCCGCCGTGTCTGGTGTGATCGCGGGGATCGGATTTGCCCGGCGAGACTTGCAACGCGGGTAACCTGGTCACGGGCTGGGGTGGCCGTGCGTGAGACTAGGTCGCGTTCTCGGGCGCGGCTCTGGCAAGGCGATTGGCCCGTAACTGCCTAAAAAACAAGGTGAGCAGGGTGATGATGGTGAGTGGGATGGCGAACCACAGTGCCACTGTGCTCAGAATATTCAGCGCAGGATGCTGAATGGCAGCCAGCACCACATAGGCAACATAGGCCAGGTAATAGCCGACAAACAAGGCCCCTTTCCCACGTGAGATGCGATTGCCAGAGAAGAAGATGGGCAGACATGCCACGGCCGTGGCCACCATGATCGGCAGATCAAAACTGATGGCGGTGGCAGGAACGGCCACTCCATTGGGTGCCAGGAGTGCAGTTGCGCCCAGCACGCCCAGGATATTGAAGATGCAACTCCCAATGACATTGCCAGCGGCGATATCGCGCTCGCCGCGCGCGCTGGCAATGACGGAGGTAGCCAGTTCGGGCAGCGATGTGCCGACGGCGATCACGGTGAGGCCGATGATCAACTCGCCCACACCCAGTGCCTTGGCCACGGCCACCGCTCCATCGACCAGCCAGTTTGCACCGATTACGAGCAGACTAACGCCAATGATCACTTGTGAAAGACTGACCCACAGCGGGGTCGAACTCCGGGCCGGTGGCGCGTACGTGTCGGAGTATTGGGCTTTCACACTGCGCTGTTCGCGCCGGCTTTGTGCCATCGCAAACAGGATGTAGCCAAGGATGCCAATGAATAACAACGCCCCTTCAAGCGGGCTGACCACGCCATCGAGCGCAAACACCCACATGAGCAAGGACGCGATGATCATCAATGGCACATCAACGATGATGAGTTGCTGTTTGATGACCACGGGGGCGATGAGTGCGGCGATCCCCAGAATAAGCAGGATATTGGAAATGTTGCTGCCAATCACGTTGCCGACGGCTAAATCACCCTGACCTGCTACGGCGGCCTGGATCGACACGGCTAGCTCCGGCGCGCTGGTGCAGAAGGCGACCACGGTGAGACCGACCACCAATGGTGAAATCCCCATGGAAACCGCCAGCCTTGATGCGCCGCGCACCAGAATTTCGCCGCCGCCAATGAGCAAAACAAAGCCAAAGACGAACAGCACCAGCGTCGTAATTTCAATGTTTGATAGCGCACCCATGTCGCAATCTTAAGCCCGATGTGCATACCAAATGGGTCCTGGCTGGCCTGTTCTGTCAGCCTATATTTTGGGATTGGTTTTCATGAAACGATTGACTCGGAGCTGGCGCACGACCAGCGTGAGCAGGGTGATGATCGTGAGCGGGATGGCAAACCACAATGCCACCGTGCTCAGCACAGCGAGCGCGGGATGCTGAATGGAGGCCAGAACCAGATAGGCCACGTAGGCGACGTAATAGCCGATGAATAGCGCGCCCTTCCAGCGCCCCATCTCGCTGCCGACAAAGAAGATGGGCAGACACGCCACGGCTGTGGCCACCATGATGGGGATATCAAAATGCAGAGCGGTGCTGGACACGACCACGCCGTTTGATCCGAGCAATGCAGACAAACCCAGCACACTCAGAATATTAAAGATGTTGCTGCCGATGACATTGCCGGCGGCAATATCGCGCTCGCCACGAATGCTGGCGATGACGGAAGTGGCCAGCTCGGGCAGCGAGGTGCCTATAGCGACAACGGTGAGGCCGATGATCAGATCGTCCACGCCCAACGCCTGGGCCACGGCCACTGCGCCATCCACCAGCCAGTTGGAGCCCACGACCAGCAGACCGACACCGACGGCGACCATGGCAATATTGAGCCATGCCGGGGTTTTGCGCGCCTCGGGTTGCGCGAAGGCCTCTTCATATTCGGCGCGCACCGCTTGTTGTTCTTTACGGCTTTGGATAACGGCAAAGGCCGTGTAGGCGATGATGCCGATGAAGAGCACGGCTCCTTCCAGGCGGCTGATTTGTCCATCGGATGAAAACAGCCACACCACCAGCGAGACCACGATCATCAACGGCACATCCAACCGGATGAGTTGTTGTTTAATGATCAGTGGCGCGATGACCGCTGACACACCCAGAATCAGCAGGACGTTGACGATGTTGCTGCCAATGACATTCCCGAGGGCAATATCGGTCTGACCCGATATCGATGATTGAATCGACACAGCCAGCTCTGGCGCGCTGGTGCAAAACGCGACCACGGTGAGTCCCACCACCAACGGCGAGATTCCCATGGAGGTGGCCAGTTTGGAAGCGCCGCGCACCAGTACCTCACCCCCAACAACCAGCAAAACCAACCCGATTACAAACAATACAAGCGTCATTATTTCTATGTTCATCAGCGCAGTCATACGGAAATATTAAGCGACAGGGAATTTTGAAAACGGCGAACCTGAGCAATTTTTAAGCTTGGATGAACACTATTTTCGAACGCGCGAGTGTGCAATCTGAAAATGGGAATTTTGACCATCGGCTCATGCGGTGATGTGCAACCCTATATGGCGTCGTGCGCTAAGCGGCGGCCCCTCTCGCCCTGCGCTTAGCCCGGCCTCATCTGGCTTTAGCTACAATCCCGCCCATGTCGAGCATCCCTGTCTCTCAATCTGAAGCACTTGAAGCACTTACTGAACCACTCACATCGCCGCCGGATTACATGACCTCGGCCCGCCGCAATGCCCTATACATTGCGTTGCTGGTGGCCTGGGTGGCCATGTGCGGCAGCCTGTACATGAGTGAAGTGCTGGAGTGGATTCCCTGCACCTGGTGCTGGTATCAGCGCATCCTGATGTATCCCATCGGCCTGATCCTGGCCCTGGGCCTGATCAAGCGCGAGCGCAATCTGCCGTATTACGCGCTGCTGCTGGCCATCCCCGGCGCGCTGGCCTCGATCTATCACATCCTGTTGCAGAAGGTGCCATATTTCACGCTCCTCGAAACCTGCACCAGCAGTGTGCCGTGCTCGGGCGACTATCTCATCCGGCTGGGCATCCCTTTCGTCACCATTCCCATGCTCGCGCTCGTGGCGTTCATCATCATCATTGTGTGCGCGGTCATCGCATTGCCGCCCAAAGAAATGCCTGTGGTGGCTGCCAGTGCGGCATCGGTCGATGAGGATGTGTTTGTGCCCCGGCCCTTGTTTTCGCCAGCCGCCATCGTCGCGCTCATCGTCATTCCCGTGGTTGCGTTGTTCGTCATCAGCGGTGCCATTCAGAACAGTCGCAAGGTCGAACCCGGCATCGCCAGTGCTGCCACCGTCAGTGCCGCCCCCGGTGAGTCGGTTGAAAACCGCGCCGTGACCCTCTACACCGAAGCCTGCTCCAGCTGCCACGGCCCGAATGCCCAGCTGATGCGGCCCGAGTTCCTGCAAAAAAGTGACTTCGAGCTGCTGGCCTTTGTGCGCAAGGGCCGTACGGCGCTGGAATCTGAGCAAGGCACCGGCCTCATCATGCCTCCCAGTGGTGGCCGGCCCGATCTCAACGATGCCGAAATGCTCACCATCATTCGCTATGCAAAAACGCTTGCAAAATAGTGAGTTG
>Ga0105046_10006439_pt1 | contig 18538 bp, 11 predicted proteins | sample MAT03_FD_78385 | JGI IMG/M metagenome (GOLD analysis project Ga0105046, IMG submission 78385) | Freshwater microbial communities from Lake Fryxell liftoff mats and glacier meltwater in Antarctica - MAT-03 (megahit assembly) | ecosystem: Environmental > Aquatic > Freshwater > Ice > Liftoff...
AGTCTAGTGATAGGCGAGTTCAGCCAAACACGGCGAGATCCGACGCCGGCAGCGGATAGACACCGGCCCCATCGCTCCCGTCGACTGCGAGCAGCTTGCGCAAGCGCTGGCGCGGGGCTTCACGCGACGGCATGACTGCTTCTTGAAGCTCGACGTGCGACGCTTCTTCGAGACGCTGGACCACGAGGTGTTGCTCGGGCAGCTGCGGCCGCTCGTCGCAGACCCTGGGCTCATGGGTCTTGTGACGCGGATCATCGCCGCGGGGGCGCCGAGGTCGGTCGTGGGCAAGGGCCTGCCCATCGGCAACCGGCAGCGGCGGTGGTAGGGGTCGGGGATGGCCGGGGCCGTGGCCGCAGGGTTTGAGTATCCCTGAGGGATGCCGCCGGTCGTGTCGGAAGGGCCCCGGGGTGCGGGCAGGGATACCCCGGGTCGTTCCGCCATAACCGGCGGTATCCCAGGGGGATACCTAAGGGTTATTGCCAGACGGCGGCGCGGTGGGGGCCGGGATGGGCTCGGGTGCTTCCGGCTTGGCCTTGGCCTTTTTGGAGGCGGCGGCGGCGGCGTTGCGGGCCCCGGCGAGGCGCTGGAGCTCGTCGAGCTGGCCAAATATCTCGCCGTCGATGGTGGCGGCGAGCTCGCTCCGGTCCGCACGCTCCGTGGCGAGCACGCCGCGGAGCTCGTAGAGCTGGGCTCACTCATAGAGGAAGCGGTCGTCGCTGAGGAGGTAGGTGACGACGGCCATCCAGGCGCGCACGGTGTAGTGCGGGTCGCGCTCGACACGGCGGGATTCGGGCAGGTCGTCGCCGCTCATCGGGTCCTTCTTGGCGCCGCAGCGGAGCCAGTCGGCCTCCGACTTGTCGGCTACCGCCTTCCTCCCCGCGGTCATGACCTCGAGGAACAACGTGTAGGTGCGCTCGATCTCCGGGTCGTCGTTCGGCAGCCGCGTCTCACCGAGCATCCGGGAGTGGCAGCCCAGTGTGCGACTGTGTGCCGTCGTGGCTCGCGGGCGAATTGACAACGCGTGGGCTCGCCGAGAAGATGTCGCCGTGCCGAGTCTCGTCGCTCTCTGGACCTTTGCGCGCAGCTCCGTCTTCGCGGCCCTACTTGTGGTCGGCGCGCTTGTGCTCGCGGGCGCCGCGCTGGTCGGCACGTCGATGCTGTCGGTCGGACACCTCGTCGGCTCCGGCCTCGCCGGCGTCGGCCTCATCGGGCTCGCGTCTCGACAGCGCCTGGACGGCATCACATGGCGACCATCGCGTGCCGTTTTTCTGGCGCTGTTCTGCTGGGTTGCGGCCGGCTATGCGGTGCAGGTGTGGGCGCACTATTGGGCTGGCGCGTTCTCGCTCTGGGACGTCGGGATCTTCGCCGACCTGCTGTCCAGCCTCGCGCTGCGCGACACCTACTGGAGCTCGCCACTTGGCGTGCACGGCTTCGCCGACCACTTCACGCCGACGCTCACGCTGCTGACGCCGCTATTCAACTGGACACCTTCGTTTATGTGGCTCATTGGCGCCAAGGTCGTGGCCATGCTCGTCTGCGCGCCGCTCCTGCATCTCATCGGTCGCGAGGTGCTCGGCAAGGGCTCGCGCTGGCTCTGGGTGATGCCGTGCCTGTGGCTCGTGCACACGCTCTGCGCGCATTTTGGCCCCAGAAGCTGTTCGTCGTCCTGGTCCTGCTCGCCTCGGTGGGGCTGTTGCCGCTGTTTCATCCACGCAGCCTGTGGTGGATTCTCGGCGCATTCTCGGTGCACTTCGTGTCGGGATTCGAGCATATGTTCGGCTTCCGCTACCACTATCACCTGGTCCCGCTGGCGTTGTTGTTCGTCGCATCGATATACGGCATCGCGGCCATCCAGAACGGCACCGGGCCGCTCGTGAGGATCGGCGGAAGGTGGCGCTCGCTTTCGATAGCTGCGGCCGTCGCGCTCGTCCTGTCGCTCAATGGGATGTTGCCGCTGTTCAGCGCACGCTTGTCCTGGCCGACCCCGACGAGCCGGGCGATCGTCTCCGAGGTCGTCGCAATCGAGAGCCAATTGCCCGCGGACTACGCGGTCTATGCCACCCATGAGCTGGTGCCGTACCTTGTCCCGCACGCGCGCCTGCGCCAGTTCAATGGCAAGCCGCAGCGTCACTCGGGCTCGTTCTTCGATACAAGTGAGCCGCACGTTGTCGTGCTCACGACCGAGCCGCTGGCGTTGGCACTCCCCGACCGCCCGGTCCTCGAGCTCATGGATGAGTACGCGGCAAAGAATGGCTATCGCGTCGAGATGCCGTCACCGCATCTCCGCCTCTATTGGTCCACGGCAACTCCATGATCCGCTTCGTCCTGCTCGGGTGCGCTTCCGGCGTCCCGCGCACGACGGGCGGCACGGTTCCATTGGTGGGACTTCAGCCTGACGGCGTGTCCAATGGCCGTCAGGTGCCGCGCGTGAGATCCCCTTGGGACAGCTCGTCCTGGTTGCGCTGCGCGTAGGTGCGGTTGTCAACCCGTGACCCGTGGGAAACCCCGGACACCCTCTGACGAGCTGTTACGCGGGGCGGGCGGCGTTGCCGCGCGAGCGACGACGTGTGAGAGGTCGTGCCATGGAATCGCTGCCGCCCGTCACACTCGCCGAGGTCGCCTCGCTTTCCGCGAAAGTGCGCGCCGAACGGGGTCGCAACGCGAAGATCGAGGTGCTCGCGGAGCACTTCGTGCGCGCGGGGCCGGAGGCGCCGATCCTGGCGGCCTGGCTCGTGGGAGATCTGCCGCAAGGGCGCATCGGGCTCGGCTGGGCGACCGTCGAGAAGGCGCTGAAGGACCTGCCGTTACCGACCGGTGCAGATCTCACGGTGGGCGCCGTCGACCAACGCTTCACGGCGCTGGCGGGAGTGAGTGGCGCGGGTTCGACGGCCCGACGTGCAACCCTCTTGCGCGAGCTGTTCGCGCTGGCTGGCGAGGTGGAGCGGGCCTTCCTCGTGCATCTCGTGCTGGGAGAGATGCGGCAAGGCGCGCAGGATGGGGTCGTGCTCGCCGCGGTCGCCAAGGCGTTCGGCGCGTCCGAGGCGCAGGTGCGGCGCGCGGCGATGCTGGTCGGGAGTCTGCCGGTGATCGCGGCGAAGCTCGTGCATGAGGGAGCCACGGGGCTCGCCGGCATCGGGCTCGTTCCTTTTGTGCCCGTGCAACCGATGCTCGCGGATACGGCCGAAGACGTCGCCGCACTCGGGCCCGAGGTCGGGTCGCTGCTGCTGGAAGCCAAGCTCGATGGGGCGCGTGTGCAGGCCCATCTGAAGGACGGCCTCGTGCGCGTCTTCTCGCGGGCCTTGAACGAGGTGACGGCGGCGGTGCCGGAGGTCGTGGCCGAGCTCCAAGGCCTGGGCGTGCGCGATGCGATCCTCGATGGCGAGGTGATAGCGCTGCGCCCGGGTGGCAAGCCGCATCCATTCCAGACGACGATGCGCCGCTTCGGCCGGAAGATCGACGACGCCGAACTGCGGCGTGAGCTGCCGCTGACGACGTTCTGGTTTGACCTCCTGCGCTTGGACGGCGACGACCTCATCGATCGCCCGCTGAGCGAACGCCGTCAAAGGCTCGCGGCGTTGCTGCCCGATCATCTGACGCCGTCGCGCACAGTGGCGAGCGTTGACGATGCCGCTGCCTTCCTCGCCGAGGTGCTCGCGGCCGGCCACGAAGGGGTCATGGCCAAGCGCCTCGACTCCGCCTACAGCGCGGGTCAGCGCGGTTCGGCCTGGCTCAAGCTGAAGCCTGCGAAGACGCTCGACCTGGTGGTTATCGCGGTCGAGGTCGGGTCGGGTCGGCGTTCGCAGTGGCTCTCCAATCTCCACCTCGCGGCGCGCGACGAACGCCCTGGCGGCGTGCACTGGGTGATGCTCGGCAAGACTTTCAAAGGCATGACCGACGCCCTCCTCGAGTGGCAGACGCGCGAGCTCGGACGGCGCGAGACCCGGCGCGAAGGTCACGTCGTTCATGTGCGCCCCGAGCTGGTCGTCGAGATCGCCTTCCAGGAGTTCGAGGCGAGCCCGCGTTATCCCGGCGGCATGGCGCTGAGGTTCGCACGCGTGAAGGGCTACCGCCCGGACAAGCGGCCCGAGGATGCAGACACGCTGGCGACCGTGCGGCGGATGTTCGAGGGGCAGCGAGCGGACTCGCCAGCAACGGCAGCCGAAGGCGATACGGCGGACTCGGCAGCAACGGCAGCCGAAGGCGATACGGCGGACTCGCCAGCAACGGCAGCCGAAGGCGATACGGGGGACTCGCCTCCGGGTGGCAGGCCGGTGTAGTGTGCCGGCCATGTTTGGTCTTCGGCGCCTCTACCTGTCCTTGCTCTTCATGCCTTCTGGTCTCCTCATCGCCTGCGATGACGACCCCGGACGCTTGTCCAACCTGGTCGAGAACCGCGCCCCGCTGCCCGATGTGGTCGGCCAGGACGGCATCGTCTTCGACAGCGCGACGCCCGACACCGCGACGCCCGACACCGCGACACCCGACACCGCGACACCCATCGACACCACGCCACAAGACACGACACCGGCCGACACCACGCCGCAAGACACGACGCCGGCCGACACCACGCCGCAGGACACGACACCGGCCGACACCACGCCGCAAGACACGACCCCGGCCGACACCACGCCGCAAGACACGACGCCTTCCGACACCGGCCCGGTGGGCCCCATCGACCTGAACGTCGGCTTCATCGGTGGCGCCTGCGACGCGTCCGGCGACTGCGACTACGACAACGGCGTGTGCATGCCCGCCAGTGACGGCTGGGAAAACGGCATGTGCACGCAGAGTTGCACGTCGACCTGCCCCGACAAGGCGGGCGCGGCCGTGACCTTCTGCATCGACGGCGACAGCGTCGGTGAAGCAGGCGGCATGTGCATGCAGAAGTGCGACTTCGCCAAGAGCGACACGGGCTGCCGTAGCGGCTACTCGTGCGCCGACGAGCTGCGCCTGAACACGTCGGCAACCAGCGCCTGGACCTGCTTGCCGGGTGAGCTCGACGGCTGCATGCAGGAACTACAGCGCCTCGGCGTACCGTTCACCGTGCCCGCGACAACGACCTACGACAGTGTCGACGGCAATGTTTGTGACGTCTTCGAGCCGCTTCGCGTCGGCCCAACCATCAACGGCGTGACCTTTCGCCCAAGTGACTTCGGCAACGCCCCGACCCCGCTCTACGTGCAGTGCGGCACCGCGCTCGCGCTCTACGAGACGACGGTTATCGCCAAGACCCGCGACATCACCGACATCGTCCACTATGGCACTTACAACTGCCGCTACATCGCGGGCACGACGACGCTGTCACAGCACTCGTTCGCCTACGCCATCGACATCGCGGGCGTCGAGCTCGCCAACGGTGACCAGTACACGCTGCAGTTCGACTGGGAGGTCGGCGAACCGGATCCGCAGACCGAAGGCGGCGAGCTGCTCTATTGGTTTGCCCATGAGATGTATGACCAGCACACCTGGAACATTATCCTCACGCCCGAGTACAACGCCGCGCATTATAACCACTTCCACGTCGATCTCACGCCGGGTAGCTGGTTTCTCTCGGAGTAGAGGCCTTCAGTCCAGGCTTCGCCATCCTTGCGCGAAGGCCGTCGTCCATCACGCGTGCGCTGTGCGTACCTCGGCGGGCGCAAAGCGCAGGAAGTGGTCACGCCCGAACGGCGTGTCGCGGCGCAGGTTGAACGCCTGCCACGGCCGCTGCATGACCCGGCCGAGTGCGAGCACCCCTGGCTGTGAGGTGCCGCCCTTCATCCGCTCGGCCCCCCGCGCGATGAGCGATGCGAGCGCTGCGCGATAGAGCGGACGCGCAAGACCGCAACCACGAAGCGGCGCTGCGACCACCAGCTCGAGCCCGCCGACGCGCCCCCAGTAGGGACTGTCCGCGAGCTCGGCGCCGAGGTGCCCGACGACCTCGTCCCCCGGCTCGCCGCTGCCACCCGCGCCGCGAGCGAGCACAACGAAGTGCCCTTCGGGGTCGGCGCGCAGGTCCCGCCCGATGCGTTCCAGGTGCCGCGGATAAGCGCCAAACCAGCACCAGGCGGGCTCGGCCGAGAACACGCGCCGATGCAGGTCGACGACGCCAGACACGTGCTTTGCCTGAAGCGGAACGAGCGCCAGCGACGCACCGAGACCGCCGCCTGGGTTGGGGCCGAGCGCGGCCAGGGCCGTGCGCGGTTCGCCGACCTGGATCACGGAATCGATGCCAAAGCCGCGGGCTTCGAGCCCGGCCAGAAGCGGCCCGTCGTGGACGCCGACTTCGATCAATGTCTCCGCCCCGAGCCGTTCGCGATGTCGATCGATCGCCGCCAACACCGGCCCAATCGCAGCGGCATCAGCCGGATCGCGGTCGATCCAACCGAGCACCACGGCGCCTCCGAACCACGCCTTGGGATCGCGGAAGAACACGACCTGTGCGATCGCCTCCCCTGCGCCATTGGGCACCCGCTCGTGCACGAGGCCCAGCGTGCGCGCACGGTCGTACAGGGTCGTGAGCCGCGCGCCCACCTCGGCCCTCTCACTGAAGCCCGGCGTCGCCGCCAGGGTTCGCAGGCGCAATCGCAAGAAGTCGAGCAACGCGTCCGGCACGGCGCCTCCGTCTCCTGCTCTCTCTTGCAGACCGCACCAAGAAGCGCCACCATTGCGCGCGACTGGGGATGTTGTTGGGGCAACGGCCATGGCCACGATTCAGGACAGAAAGCACCGCAGACTGGAAGAGCTCACGGTGAGCGCGTCGCGCGCGTTCGTCGAGTCGGGGCTACACGGGATCGCAGCAGAGGTCGTGGTCGCGCTCGACACCTCGCCGCGCATGGGGCCGCTCTATGCCAATGGCGTCGTGCAGGAGCTCGCGTCGGCGCTGCTCGCGCTCGCGATGAAGTTCGACGACGACGGCGTCGTGCCGGTGTGGTCGTTCGATGACGAGGCGCGGCACCTGGGCGAGATCAAGCAGAAGGACTACACCGGCTGGGTGCGAAAGCACGTGCCGACACCAGCCGTGATGCCGCCCGGCGAGGCGACGGTGGCGGCACGCTACGCCCCGTTGATCGATGCGATCGGGCGCCGCTATTTCCCAACAGCGTGGTCCCAGAAGGGCACCAGCCGCCAGGTCGGTGACAAGCTCAAGCGCAGCGTCGTCACCTACCCGGGCGTCAGCGAGCCGCGCGTGTGCCCAGTCTTCGTCGTCGTCGTCACGGGTGGCGATTGCGCCGACCCGGTCGAGACGACAAAGCTCCTGCGGCGCGCGAGCTTCCTGCCGATCTTCTGGCAGTTCGCCGGCATCTATTCGACTGGCGCACACGACGAGGGGCTCCAGTTCCTGCGTGGCATCGACAAGCTGCCGGACGTGAACTGCGACAGTGCGGGCCTCTTCGAGCCAGGCGATCCGGGCGACGTCGACGAACTCTACCATGGGCTCTTGAACGAGCTCCCCGAGTGGCTGGTCCTGCCGCAGGTAAAGGCGATGGTGCAGCAGTCAGGCCCTGCGCCGGCGGTCGACGACGGGCTCGACGCGGTCCTGATGACGTTGCCGCCGAACGAGGCCGCCAAACGCGAACGGGCCCGCGCCGAGCGCGAGCGACGCCGCCAGGAGCGCGCCAACATGGCCACGCTCGAGCTCGAGCAGGCCAGCGCCTGGCCGACCATCCGCACCTCTTCGGAGATCGAGTCGGCCGGCGACGATCCGGTGGTCCGCGCCCGCGGCGACGCACCTCAGCGGCTGCAGATGGGCACACGCCCCTACAAGCCCGACGACGGCGTGGCCCCGGTGCTGCCGCCACGTCGACCGACCGTCAGCTTCGCGGCCCTGGTCGAGCCTGCGTCGACCGTCGAAAGCGACGACGAGAACACGGTCGAGACCGCCCTCGAGCGGCTCGCGCGCATCCGTGCCCGCCGCAACTCGCGCAAGTCCAATTAGAGAGAGGCGGGGTCAGCGCCCTCCCAGCGCGAGCAGCGCAGCGATCGTCTCCGCGTAGCGCTCGCGCCGCCGCCGCCCAAACGACGGCACGTCCCCAAGCGGCGTGTGTGGGAAGTACGCGAGATGCTCGAGCGCCACGAGCGGCAACACCGCCTGGAGCCCGACCCCACGGGCCTCCGCCTCGCTCCGTCGCCACGCCTTCAAGCGTGAAATGCGTGCCTTGATCTGCGGGGTCGGTGGCCCCTTCTTCGGCGTCGCTGGGCTCGGCCCTGCGCCGGCGGGGCGGTCCGGCGGCTCCAGGCCCGCGTCTTCGCCAGGCTCGCTTGCCAGCGCGAGCGCCACGACCCGGCGCAGCGCTTCGAGGTCCGCGTGCACGAGGCGCGAGTGAAAACGCATGCTCGCGAGCCGTTGCAGCGCGCGCTCGGGCGCGTGCGCCAGGTCGACCAACTGCGCGTTCGGCAGGAGCCGCCCCGGCGGCACGTCCAGCTCCTTCGCCTTCAAGTCGCGCCAGCGCACGAGCGCGCCGAGCAGGTGCACCCCCTCGGGCGGCAACCCCGAAGCCCCCTCGATGCGGCGATAGCGGCGCGGGTCCGGCGTGTCCGGCGTCACGAACGGGCGCGGCGGCGGCGGCGTGGACGCAAGGGCCAGCTCGTCCTCCAGGTCGGCCGCCCGGATCCGCAGCATCAGCGCGTCGTGCAGCGCGCCGAGGTGCGCGACGTCGGCCAACGCATGGGCGACCAACCCTGGCGCGAGCGGCCGTTGCGACCAGTCCACCGAATGCGGCGGCGGCAGCGCCACGCCGAGGGTCGCCGCGCACAGCGAACGCAGCCCGGTCGCCGGCAGCCCGAGCAACACCGCGGCCTGCTGCGTGTCGACCAGCGATGCCCCCGGCGCCGCCCTGCCGAAGCTGACGTGCAGCTCGCGCCAAAGCGCCGCCAGCGCGTACTCGCCCCCGTGCACGATGATGGGCGTGCCAGCCGGCGCCCGCGCCAAGGCGGCCGTCAGCGGGTCGGGGCGACGACCCTCGAACGAGAGCGGGTCGATCGCCACGAGTGCGCCGCCCGCATTGACCTGCACGAGGCAGATGCGCGGCCGATAGCTGCGCGTCGCGTTCAACTCGACCGCGAGCGCCAGCCAGGGCGCGGTCGCGAACAACTCGGCGGCGCGCGCGAGCGTCGCGTCGTCGTCGACCAGGAGGTAGTCACTGCTCATCGTCGCCAACATCGCGGCTTGAGCGGTGCCGGTCAATCGTTGAGGTCACGCCTTGAACGCGCGGTTCAGATCGGCAACACTCCCCGGTGCGTGGGCAGCCTCACTCAGGGAGCGCTCAGTATCGCCCTGGCTGCCTTGGCCGAGGCATTCGCTCACGCGTAAAGGTGGAGGCGCCCCATGGCGAACGTTGGCAACAGGTGTCGTGTGGGTCGCCACCTGGTGGTCTGTGGTGTCTTTTTCATGCTCGCCGCGAGCACGCTCGGCGCGAGTGCCAGGGCCGAGCTGCGTATCACCGAGGTGATGGCCGACGGCACCGGCGGGAGCGAGCTCGACGAATGGATCGAACTCATCAACGCCGGCACCGGCCCGGTCGACCTGGCCGCGTACCGCATCGGCGACGAGGAGACCGCCGGCGACACCGAAGGCTTCTATGCCTTCCCCGCGGTCACCATCGAGGCGGGTGAGATCATCATCGTCGCCCGCAGCGGCAGCGCGTTTGCGGCGACGTTCACGCCCGCGCAGGGCACCAAGGTCTTCGCCGCGGCCAATCCCGCCGCCGGCTTCGGCCTCACCAAGGACCTGGCCCTCGGCAGCGGCGAGATCGGGCTCGTCAACGGCGGCGACGAAGTCCTGCTCTTGAAGAAGGTCGCTGACGCAACCTACACGCTCGTCGACGGCATGTCCTACGGCGGCGCCAGCGCGGTCACGAGCTACACCCCGCCCGGCAGCGCCGCGGCCGCCTTCATCGACGCCCGCGTCACGACCCTCCCAGCCCCGCTCGGCAGCCTCGCGCGCATCTCCGCCGCCGTCGACACCAACACCGCGGCCGACTGGACGGTGCCCGCGGCCGCGACCCCCGGCACCGCCCCCCTCAACATCTGCGGCAACACCCAGGTCGAGACCGGCGAGACCTGCGACGATGGCAACGACGACTCCGACGACGGCTGCTCGAGCGCGTGTGTGACCGAATGCGGCTTCACCTGCGTCGGCGTCGGCCCCGCCTCGTGTGGCGAGGACTGCGGCGACGGCGATGTCGCTGGCCTGGAAGAATGCGACGACGGCGACGCCCTGCCCGGCGACGGCTGCGACCAGAGCTGCCGGATTGAGGTCGGCTTCGCCTGCCCCGAGCCCGAGCCGCTCTGCGACGCATCCCCGGTGACCCGCTCCAGCTGCGTGCTCGACCCGTGTCTGTTGCCGTTGCTCATCACCGAAGTCCACGCCGACGGCCTGAGCGACAGCGCCTCCGAGTGGTTCGAGCTGACCAACGACGGCAGCCTCGCGATCGACCTCTCGCCCTGGTCGTTCTCCGACCAGACGACGCTCGGCGCCGCCTCCGAAGGCGCCATCCGCTTCGGCCAGGGCATGACGATCGCCGCCGGCGACTCGATCGTCGTCGCCAATAACGGCACCAACTTCAAGTCCGAGTTCGGCATCACCCCCGACTACGAGTTCGGCTTTGACTCCGCCTCGACCGCGCCCTACCTCCGCCGCACCAGCGACTGGGCCCCCAGCACCGACATCCAGCTCAACAACGGCTCGGACCAGCTGCTGGTCGCCTGCGCCGGCGTCATGCGCGACATCCTGCGCTGGGGCCCAGCGCCGACTGACACCCTCACAGTCCGCGCGCCCACCTCCGACTACTCGGCCGTCAACCCGGCCGCCGGCCCCGTCACCTTCGAACGCCTCGACAACGCGCGCAGCGGCACCGCCGCCGACTGGTCGATTTCACTGTGCCCCTCGCCCGGCACGTCCCCCAACCCGAACGCCCCGCCCGAGGTCGCCGCCGCGCTCGTCACCGCCCCAGCCGGGGTCGCGACGACGTTCGCCCTGTCCGCGACCGACCCCGACGCCGACCCGCTGACCTTCGCGCTCGACACGACCGGCCTCGTCGGCACCCTCGTCGACCTCGGCGACGGCCTCGTGCGCTACACCCCGCCGGCCGGCCCCGGGCCGCTGTCGACCAGCTTCTCGTTCACCGCGAGCGACGACTGCTCCACCTCGAATCCGGCCACCGTCGACATCGTCGTCGGCACCGCGAGCTGCGACGCGAAGCTCACCTCGATCCGCATCACCGAGGTGCACGCCGACGCGCGCGTCGACAACGACGGCGAGTGGATCGAGCTGTCGAACCCGACCAATACGCCGATCGACCTCGGCTTCCTGCGCCTGGGCGACGAGGAGTCGCAGGGCGGCAGCGAGGGCATGGTCGTGTTCCGCCCCGGCACCCTCATCCCAGCCAACGACGCGGTCGTCATCGCATTCTCGGCCAGCGCCTTTCGCAGCGACTGGGACCTCGTCGCCGACCGCGAGTGGTATCGCGACTCGGACGGCGTCGACAACGAGCTGCCGCGCGCACTCACCTGGTCCGAGGGCGCCCTCCGCCTCGACAACAGCGCCGACGGGGTCTTGCTGCTCGGCTGCACCGGCAGCGTCATCGACGCGGTCTACTGGGGCAACGAGACCCCGTCCGGCACCCCGGCAGAGGCCGCCTGGACCGAACGCGTGCGCGCCAACCCGCCCTGGGACGGCCTCAGCGCCGCCGGCCCCGCGACGTTCGCGCGCCGCGACCCGGCCGTCGACACCAACAGCGCGGCGGACTGGTTCCGCCAGCGCTGCCCGACCCCGGGCGAGCCACGCGCGAATGCCGCGGCACCCATCGCAAGCGACGCGACGTTCGCGCTCGCGACCACCACCACGTTGAACAACGCCTTCATTGCAAGCGACAGCGACTCGACCTCGCTCGTCTACAGCGCCACCGCCAGCGCCGGCACCGTCACCGTCACGGCCGCCACCGGCGCCTTCACGTTCACGCCGCCCGCCGGCCAGAACGGCACCTTCACGATCCTCTTCGACGTGAGCGACGGCTGCGGCACAGCCGGCGGCACGGTCAGCGTGTGCGTCGCCGCGAACCCAGCGACCTGCGATCTGTCGTGCTCGCCCGACAAGCCCGACCTCTGCGACGCCAAGGACAATGACTGCAACCCGGCCACCGCCGACGGCTCCGGCGAGCCGACCTTCGGCCAGCCCTGCGACTCCGCAGCCGACGTCGACCTGTGTCTTGACGACGTGCGCACCTGCTCGGGCGGCTCGCTTGGCTGTTCGAACAGCGTGACCGGCGACCAGAACCGGGTCGAAGCCTGCGACGCCGCCAACGTCGACGAGGACTGCGACGGCGGCGCCGACGACCTCGACCCGCAGACCAACGCGACCGGCAAGCAGGCCTTCTATCGCGACGCCGACGGCGACGGCCGCGGCCAGAACGCCACGACCCAGCTCCGCTGCGACGCGGGCGGCGGCTACGTCGCTGACGGCGGCGACTGCGACGACAACCCGGCCACGTGCGGCAACCGCTGCAGCCCCGCGCTGACCGAGGCCCAGGCGCTCGGCAACTGCAGTGACAACCGCGACAACGACTGCGACGGCCAGACCGACACTGACGCCTCCTGCGGCCAGGACATCCTGTGCTACCTCGACCGCGACGGCGACGGCTTCGGCCGCTTCTCGAGCGAGGTCGTCATCACTGGCTCGGCCGCCGATCTCGGCTGCCCGGGCTACAACGACGGCGTCAACCCGCCCGGCTCGTGGGTCCCCAACGGCCTCGACTGCGACGACGATCCGACGGCCTGCGGCGCCGACTGCAACCCCGACGCGATCGATGGCTGTGACGACAAGGACAACGACTGCGACCCGAGCACCGCTGACGGGTCCGGCGACCCGACCGTGGGCGCCGCCTGCGACGCGGTCGCCGACACCGACCTATGCACGGACGACCGCTCGAGCTGCCAGGCCGGCACCATCGTCTGCGTCAACCTCGCGGCCACCGATGCGGCTCAGATCGAAGTCTGCGACCCGCCCGGACCACCCGCCGAGCGCGACGAGGACTGCGATGGCGGCGCCAATGACGACGACCCTCAGGGCCCGCCCGCGAGCGCCCCGTTCTGGTACCGCGACCAGGACGGCGACGGCTTTGGCAGCGCCGCCACGGCAATACGCGCGTGTCTCCAGCCACCGGGCTATGTCCTGGAAGCCAACGATTGCGATGACAATCCGGTCACCTGCGGCGCGGCCTGCCACCCTGGCGCGGCCGACGTCTGCGATGGCAAGGACAACGATTGCGACACGACGACCGGCGACGGCTCGAGCGACGTCACGGTCGGTGCCGCCTGTGACTCCGACTCCGATGCCGACGCTTGCCTCGACGAGGTGAGCGTGTGCGCATCCGGCCGCGTGAGCTGCCCAAATGACCCCGACGGCGACACGACGCGGGTCGAGATCTGCGACCCAGCCAACAACGACGAGGACTGCGACGGTGGCGCCGACGATGACGACCCCGACGGCCCGCCGCCCGGCACGGGCACCTGGTACGCGGACCGCGACGGCGACGGCCACGGCGACCCAGCCAGCGTCAAGACCGCCTGCGACGCGCCCGCCGGCTACGTCGCCACGGCCGGCGACTGCGACGACGACCCGACCACCTGTGGTGCTGCCTGCAACCAGGACCGCGACGAGTCACCGGCCAGCGACGGCGTCTGCGCCGACGGCTTCGACAACGACTGCGACGGCCTGACCGACACCGATCCCGGCTGCGAAGGTGGCACCCGCTGCTACGCCGATCGCGACCAGGACAGCTTTGGCGACGACCTAACGTTCACGACCATCCCCGCGGCCGATGTGCCGGCCGGCGGGTGCGTGGCCTGGGACGACGGCAGCCACGCGCCTGGCTACTGGACCGCGACGGCCGGCGACTGCAGCGACGACGATGCGGCCATCAACCCCAACGCCGCCGAGATCGTCGGCAACGACCGCGACGAGGACTGTAACGGCGCGGTGCGTTGCTGGGTCGACGCCGACAACGACAACTTCGCTGCCGACGACGCGGCCCAAGCGGATGCCGCACCCGACCAGACCTGCGCCGACGCCTTCCGTCTGGCGTCGTTGCGGGGCGATTGCGATGATCAGCTCGATGCCTGCGGTGCCGCCTGCAGCCCGGCCGCGGTCGAGATCTGCGACCAACGCGACAACGACTGCGACGACCGCAGCGACGAAGGCAACGCCTGCGGCGCGGCGCTGGTCGGCGTCGTCGGTGGCGGCGAGGGATGTGCCGGGACCGCGCCGACCTCAGGCCTGGCGTTCATGGCGATGTTGTTGGCGTGGGCGCTGAGCCGGCGCCGAGCGAGCCAGCGCGGCTGAGTTCGGCGCGGGCGTGGGCGTGGGCGTGGGCGTGGGCGTGGGTGCAGGCGAGGGTGTGGGCGTGGGCGTCGGTGCAGGCGAGGGTGTGGGCCCAGCATAAAAAAGGGCGGCCCGAAGACCGCCCTTTCATCTCATCGCCGAGCCGTGAGGCTCACATCACTACGGGGCCGGCATGGGCGCCGGCGCCGGGGTGACGTTGGTCAGCGTAAGGCGGACCTGGGTGGTGAAAGTCGCGGCGACATTGACCTTCTCGGGAGCAGCGGTCATGCCCCACTCGGCGCGCTGGAGGTCCTTGGCCTCGCCTTCGATCACGATGGCGCCGTCGGCCTTCTTCTCGACGACCTTGAACTGGATCGGGATCTCCTTCTTCATGCCGTGGAGATCTACCGTCGCGGTCGCGTCGTAGATGTCGGCGACGTTGGCCACCGGCTTCAGGCGGTCGACCGTCACGGTCGCCTTGGCGAACTTGTCGGTGTCGAGGAAGTCCGGCGACTTCACGTGCTTATCGCGGTCGTCGATGCCGGTCGTGATCGACAGCACGTCGACCTCGATGACGGCCTTGGCGGTCTCGAGCTTGGTCAGGTCGACGTTCGCCTCGATGACCTTGAAGGTCTTGAAGTCAGCCGTGACCAGGCCCTTGGCCGCGTCGTGGTGGTTCACGATGGCGCGGATGTAGTCGACGGGCGGCACGGCGGCCATCGCGGTATCGGGGGCCGCCAGCGCGGCGTCGGGGGCCGCCATCGCGGGGGCGGTGTCGGGCTCGGCGGCCTTGGCCGTGTCGGCCTCGGGAGCCATGGCGGCGTCGGCGACGGGTGCCGGGGGAACGGCCTTCTTGCCGCAGGCGGCGCCACCCATGAGTGCGAAGGCGGCGAGAGGAACGAGGTACTTGGCAAACAGCTTCATGAGGACTCCTGGTGGATCGACATCGATCCGGACGACGCGTGGGCTACTCTGCCCTCGCAAGGTTTTCTGTGGGTCGCCAAGCGGGCTCGACGGGCCCCGACCCCTGGACGGGGCGCGTCATAACGCACCGCGTCGTATCTCTGCTAATATATTTCGCATTCAGCCCTGCTCAGGCCGGACTAGCCCTTCAGTCCAGGCTTCGCCATCCTTACGAAGGCCTTCGGCAGGATGGCGGAGCCTGGACTGCAGGCCTCCGCCTGCCGCCGGCGTGCCTATAGCGCCGCTCACTGGGCGGCTCCGGGCACTAGCACGAGGCGCGCCGTCAACGTGATGTCGTCGGCATCGAAGTTCTTGCGATTGAGGGTCGTGTCCGCGATGGCGAGCTTGAAGCTCACGGTCACGAGCAACGCCTCGGGGGCGGTCACGGTCAGCTCCTTGCGTTTGGCCGCATCCAGCACCACGAGGGTGCCCGACATGGCGACCGACAGCGACTTGCCCATGAGCCCGAGCTCGCCCATGGCGGCGAACGTGTAGCCCGTCGGCCCTTCGCGCACATCCGAGATCTTCGCGAGGCCGAGCGCGATGGCCGGGAACTTCTCCGCCTCGAGGTAGCCCGCCGCGTGCCCGTTGCGCATGTCGACACCGGTCTGAATCGACGCCGCTGGCACCTCGAGCTTGCCCCGCGTGTTCGCCAGAACCACCGGGTCCAACACAATCTCGCCTTTGGTCGGCGTGAACTTCGCGTCGAACTCTTCGCCACCGGCCGAGATGCGCGCGACGACCAGGGTCGCCGGCACGTTGTCGACGACCCAGCGCCCGCTCGCCACCGGCAGTGGTTTCGCCACGCTGACCGGGGTGACCGTGCCCGGCCCGCTCGTGGGCGCCGGAGCGGCCGGAACGACCTCAGCCGCGCTCGGCAGCAAGCGCACCGCGTCCGCTGGAGGAAAGCCCGACAAGAACGCCCAGGCCGGCAGGACCGGCGCCACCATCGCGACCGAGGCGCCCATCAGCGCCAGCACCTTCACGGTCTTGAACAGCTTGGGCCGCCGCTCGCGGTTCAACCGGAACGTTATCACCATGAGCGTCACCGTGCCGAGCCAGAGACCGCCCGTCAGACCGAGCCCATCGAGCCCGAGCCAGACCCAGCGGCTCTCGGTCGCGACCCAGCCCAGCGTCGCATCCGGCACCCAGAACGAACGCGCGATGTCGCTGTAGACGATGCTCTCCCCCTGGAGCAGCCACCGCGCGAGCCAGCCCGCGACCCCCAACGCACCGAGCGCCACGCCGATCATCATCCAGCGCGACGACAGAGCGCCAAAGCGCTTCTCAGCCCCGAAAGCAGCGTTGCCCATCGACCCATCCTTCGCGCGACCATCGCGACCACGAAACGGCGGTGTACCGCGAAACGTTCTACGCACCCACCATGATTTTTTTCGATGGTTGCGCTCAACTGTCCAGATATCAGAGCAACTGCCTGATCGTGGACGGTGCGCAGCAGCCTACGCACCCGCCTGGATGCGCTGGCGAGTACCGATCAGCTAGCGAAGGCCCGCCTTCGGTCGGGATGCCGGGACGACCTGGAGCCCGCCCTGATGCCCCATGCTCTCCTCGATGCTCGCGCGACCGGGAGCAGCGGCGCGCGACCAAGGCGAACCGTGCGGTTGCTAGCTGACCGTCATCATGGGCAGATGTTGGCCTTGCCGGGTGTGGCCGTCTCGCTCAGCACGAAGTCGGTCGTGTTGTCGTTGCTGTCGCTGCCGTTCGGGCAGCGCGAAAGAGTCTTGTTCGGGGCGTCACCGCTCTCGCTGTCGGCCGGGCTCAAGGGCACGCCTTCGCCGTAGGCGAGCAGCGCCGCCGGCGAGTTGGCGGGCGTCTCGTAGAGGACCGCATCGACGACCAGCGAGCCCGCGACGGTGACGATGCGCACGCCGTCGCGCGCGCCATTCTGGATGTTGTCCTTGGCGGCCGCGAAGCGCACAACGGTCGCCTGACCGTCGACCGACACGGGTGCTGTCGCGATGACCGCGTAGCCCTTGGCCTTGATCGAGCCGCTGAGATCGTAGGTCTTGGCGACCACCGGGGCGTCGGCGGCCTCGCCGTTGATGGTCTGGATCTGGAAGCCGGCCAGGTCGAGGGCGCTGTCGTTCGGGTTGTAGATCTCGATGAACTCGCCGACGTCGCCGGCCGCGTCGGGCTGGTCGTAGTCGAGCTCGTTGATGATGAGTTTCACGAGGCCGGCGAAGCCAGTGAAGGTGCCGGCCTGCGGCGTGGCGACAACGGGGCGGTCGGCGATGTCGGTGACGCTCGCGGCGATCGAGACGACGTAGGTCGTGCCCGCGGTCTGGGCCGAGGTCGTGAGCTTTACGGTGTTGCCGGTCGCGACGGCGGCCGACACGCTGAGCCCATTCGAGAGGGTGAACTGGCTCGCGGCATTGGTGATCGAGGCCGGGTCGACGGCCTTGTCGAACGCGAGCAGCACCTCGCTGGCGCTAGCCGCGGTGGCCGACGCGAGCTGTGGGCCGTCGCAGACGGCGAAGATGTCGAAGTCCTCGTAGACCGAGGGCTGGGTCTGCGTGAACGACCCATTCGTCGAACGGAAGCGCCAGATGACGCCGCGGCTCACGTCGACGAGGCAGCCCTTGCCGAGCGCCTGCGCCGCGACCAGCGTCGCCGGCAGCCGCAGCTTCAAGCCCTCACCGCCCACCGTGACCCCGTCGGTCGTGATCTGCGCCGACACGAAGCCTTCACCCGCGAAGGCGAAGTCGCCGACGATCTGGGCCTCGAACGAGACGTGCTCGTTGGCGAGCGCGTCGTAGCCGGTGACGAGCTCGACGCCCGAGACGTCCTGAATGAACAGGTCCGCATCGCCACCGCCCGCCTCGACGTCGAGGCCGGTGAACGTCGACACAGACATCACGCCCGCGGCGAGGGTCACCTCGGTCGCTTTGAAAGACACGATGTCGTTGCGCACGATCAGCGCCGCGCCGGTGTGCACGACGAATATGGCGGGCCCGTTGCGCTCGCCCTGGATGAAAAAGCCGGTCGGCTCGGCGCCGATGACCGGCTTGGTCATGGTGACCGTCGCATTGTCGACCTGGATGGCGACGGCCAAGGGCGCGGTCGCACCGGTCGCGGCGTTGATGAGCGCGGCGATCTGGGCGGAGGCGCCTTCGGGCACGACGGCGTCGCCGCTCGTCTCGGTCTCGGCCGGGGTCGTGTCCAGCACGGTCGTGTCGGGCGTCGTCTCGCCCGGGGTCGTGTCGGCGGTGTCGCTCGCATCGCCCGTATCCATCGTAGTGTCGCCCGTAGTGTCGC
>Ga0105046_10006440_pt1 | contig 18538 bp, 18 predicted proteins | sample MAT03_FD_78385 | JGI IMG/M metagenome (GOLD analysis project Ga0105046, IMG submission 78385) | Freshwater microbial communities from Lake Fryxell liftoff mats and glacier meltwater in Antarctica - MAT-03 (megahit assembly) | ecosystem: Environmental > Aquatic > Freshwater > Ice > Liftoff...
GAGACATCACACTGTCGGGCTGACAGGATTTGAACCTGCGACCCCTTGACCCCCAGTCAAGTGCGCTACCAAGCTGCGCCACAGCCCGTGGCATTGATTTTCAGTTGTTCGGGCCCACCGAAGAGTGGTAAACCCCTTGACCCCCAGTCAAGTGCGCTACCAAGCTGCGCCACAGCCCGTGACAACTGGAATAGCTTAGCGTGTTCACACAAAGCGAACGGACAAACTGCCTCCCGGCAAACGATGTCGGGGGAATACGCAAGGGTGTTCACAACGTTTACTTCTTGGCGAGCCGGGCCGCTCGCGCGTCGCACACTGCACCGATCGACAGGACCCCTTGGCAGAATCAACAATTCCCCCGATTGAGGTCGCGCAGAGCGCAGCACAATCAAGTCCCCTCCCACCTAACGCTCCCGAGCACCGCAGCCGAAACCGTCTCGTCATCAATCTCATGCTGGTGGCGACCTTCGTCGTGTTCCTCAACGAGACGGTGATCGGTGTCGCAATCCCCCGGGTAATGGAAGACCTGCGAATCGAAGCAAGCACCGCGCAGTGGCTCTCCACCGCGTTCATGCTCACCATGGCCGTCGTGATCCCGACGACCGGATTCTTGATGCAGCGTCTCAGCACGCGCACCGTCTTCATCCTGGCGATGAGCCTGTTCAGCCTCGGCACCGCGATCGCCGCGATCGCCCCCGGTTTCGAAATTCTGCTGGTCGGTCGCGTTGTTCAGGCCAGCGGCACGGCCATCATGTTGCCGCTGCTGATGACCACCGTCATGACCCTCGTGCCACCGCACGAGCGAGGAAAGACGATGGGAAACATCTCCATCGTGATATCGGTCGCACCGGCCCTCGGCCCCGCACTCGGCGGGGTCATTGTGCAGGCGCTCGACTGGCGCTTCATCTTCATCCTCGTACTGCCGATCGCCCTGCTTGCCCTCGGACTCGGCATCATGCGGGTACAGAACGTGAGCGAACCCCGCCCCGTGCCATTCGATGTGCTTTCCGTCATCCTGTCGGCATTAGCCTTCGGTGGGCTGATCTTCGGATTATCGAGCCTGGGTGCTGCAGTCGCCGGCAACGCCGTGCTCGCACCGTGGATACCGATCACCGTGGGCAGCGTCTCGCTCGTGCTGTTCGTGCTACGCCAGATAGTGCTGCAGCGCGGCGAACGAGCGTTGCTCGACCTGCGCACATTTACGTCACGCGGCTTCAGCGTGGCGATAATTTTGATGGTCGTCATGATGGGCGCGCTGTTCGGCACCATCATCCTGCTGCCGATCTACACACAGGATGTGCTCGGACTCGAACCCGCCGCCAGTGGACTGCTGCTCGTACCCGGCAGCCTGCTTATGGGCATCGCGGGCCCGTTCATCGGGCGGCTCTACGACAAGGTCGGGCCGCGGCCGCTGATCCTCCCTGGAGCGATCGTGGTCAGCGTCGCACTCTGGGGGCTGACGATGCTCACTGCTACGACGCCCTGGGGCTTCGTGTTGGCCGCACACATCGTGCTCAGCGTCGGACTCGCGTTCATGTTCACGCCGCTGTTCACGTCATCGATGGCCGCCCTCAACCCACGGTTGTACTCACACGGCAGCGCAACAATCTCGACCGTTCAGCAGCTAGCCGGAGCCGCCGGCACCGCGCTGTTCATCGCGCTCTACACTGTGGGCGGCTTCAATGCGACCGCAAACGGCGCCAGCGAAGTCGACGCCCTCGCGGCCGGAGTGCACACGGCGTTCATGGCCGGCGGATTCATCTCTCTGCTCGCCGTCGTCGCCGCGTTCTTCGTACCTAAGCCCGTTGAGTTTGACCACGCGGGTGCGGGTGTTGGTTCGGGTGCCGAGGGTGAGGGGTTTGGGGGGCGCTGATCTCGACTTCGCTCGATCACCGGGGGCGCGCTCGATCACCGGGGGCGCGCTCGATCACCGGGGGGCTCGATCACCGGGCTAGCGCTTGCGCTTCTCGCGCACCCGCATGTTCACGTTGATCGGGCTTCCCTCGAAGCCAAAGATCTCGCGCAGGCGACGGGTGATGAACCGCCGATACTGCGGGTCGAGAAATCCCGTCGTGAAGAGCACAAACGTCGGCGGACGCGACGCTGCCTGCGTTCCGAACAGGATGCGCGGCTGCTTACCGCCGCGCACCGGGTGCGGGTGCTCGGCCGTGAGCTCGGCAAGCAGTGCGTTGAACTTGCCGGTCGGAATGCGGGTGTCCCACGACTCGAGCGCAAGCTCAAGGGCCGGAACCAGCTTCTCGAGGTGACGCCCCGTCTTCGCAGAAATATTCACGCGCGGCGCCCACGTGACGTGTGAGAGGTCCTGCTCGATCTCCTTCTCCAGGTAGATTCGGCGCTCATCGTCGAGCAGATCCCACTTGTTGTAGGCAAGAACCAGGGCGCGACCCGACTCAAGCACCAGGTCGATGATCTTCAGGTCTTGCACGCTGATCGGCGCGGTGACGTCGAGAACAACAACAGCCACCTCCGCCTTCTCCAGCGCGGCAGAGGTGCGCAGGGTCGCATAGAAGTCGGCACCCTGCGCCAGATTCACCCGGCGACGGATGCCCGCAGTGTCCACAAATCGCCAGAACTTGCCGCCCAGCTCGATCTGCTCATCGACCGGGTCACGCGTGGTGCCGGCGAGCTCATTGACGACAACGCGCTCTTCGCCCGCCGTCTTGTTGAGCAGGCTCGACTTACCCACGTTGGGACGTCCCAAAATCGCCTCTCGCGGAGGCCTTCCTATTTCTGCTTCGGCGACCGCCGAGATCTCGGGCAGGATCGTGAGCACGTGGTCGAGCAGGTCTGCGACGCCTCGACCGTGCACGGCCGAAACCGCCCACGGTTGGCCGAGGCCTAGCGACCACAGGCCGGCGGCTTCCGGCTCCTGGTACACGTCATCCACCTTGTTGGCGACCAGAATCACGGGCTTGTTGGTGGCGCGCAGCATGCGCACGACGTGCTCGTCGGTCGAGGTGGCACCGACCGTGGCATCCACGACAAAGAGAACGGCATCGGCGAGATCGATGGCGATTTCGGCCTGCGCTGCAACGGACGCGTTGATCCCCTTGGCGTCGGGTTCCCACCCACCGGTGTCGACGATGGTGAATTTGCGGTTCTGCCATTCCCCCTTGTAGTTCACGCGGTCGCGCGTGACACCGGGGGTATCTTCAACGACGGCCTCGCGGCGACCGATGATGCGGTTGACCAGTGCCGACTTTCCGACGTTCGGGCGACCCACGATGGCGAGCACCGGAAGCGCCGGCAGGTACGTGATGCCGTCGACGTCGTCCGCTGACGAATCGAGAATGTCGAGGTCTTCCTCGTCGAGGTCGTAGTCGCTGAGCCCCGAGCGCAGTGCGCTGGCGCGCTGCGCCGCCTCGTCTTCGTCAATCGTCTGGATGCGCTCGACGAGGGCAGAGTCGAGCTCCGGAAAGTCGTCGTTCTCGTCCGCCATGGCGTGTCCTTTGTTACGGTTGCGTGCTCGATTGCACGAGACTCACGACAGCCGCGATGGTCTGTTCGAAGTCAAGATCGGTGGAATCGACGGTGGTCACACCGTCGGCGGCGTTCATAAAGTCCACAACGCGAGAGTCTTGTGCGTCTCGGGAACTGAGTTCCTGTGCGGTCTTTTCGGCCGAAACTCCTGAGAGTTCAGCCGAACGCCTCCCCATTCTAGCTTCCTCGGATGCCGTGAGCAGAATGCGCACCGCAGCGTCGGGCGCCACGACCGTCGTAATGTCGCGCCCTTCGACGATAATCCCCGGCTTTGTGGTCGACGCGATCGTGCGGCGAAAGAGCTGAACCATGTAGTCGCGCACGTCAGGAACCCGGGCGACCGAGCTCACGACCGACGACACGCGCGGTGCGCGGATCGCCTCGGTCACGTCGTCAGAGCCGACGCGCACGAAGTATGTGTCGGGGTCGATCCCGATCGAATACTCGAAGGTGGGCAGCGATTCGATCACGTCGGTGGGTCCGAACGTATCAATGCCCTCCTCGATGCACCGCCACGCCAGCGCGCGGTAGGCCGCTCCGGTGTCGAGGTAGTCGAAGCCCAGCTGACGGGCCGCCGCCTTCGACACGCTCGACTTGCCGCTTCCGGCCGGTCCGTCGATTGCCACCACTGTTGTCATGCGAATGCTCCCGCGATCTTCCATCCACGCGCTCCCAGCTCGGCGGCGAGGCGCTCCTCAACTTCGGGTAGCACGGAGATTTCCGCGAGACCCACCTGCGCACCGGGCGAATGCTCCAGCCGCAGGTCTTCCATGTTCACGCCAGCCTCACCGATCTCGGTGAGCAGTCGCGCAAGCTCACCGGGCCTGTCATCCACCATGATGACGAGCTGGCTGAAATGTTTGGCCTGTCCGTGTTTGCCCGGGATGCGGGCGACCCCCGCGTTTCCGCCGGCCAGGGCATCCGCTACCGTGCGTCGGGCACCCGGGGCGTCAGGTTTGTCGAGGGCCGCGAGCACCGCGTCGAGGTCATCCCGGTAGGCACGCAGGATCTCGGTGACGGGCACCGCGTTGGCCCCCAGTATTTGCACCCACAGTTCGGGGTCGCTCGCGGCGATGCGCGTGGTGTCGCGCAGGCCCTGGCCCGCGAGGGCGACGGCGGTGTCCGGCGCGGCAGACAGTCGGCGCGCCAGCAACGTCGCCACTACCTGTGGCACGTGCGAGACCAGCGCGACGCTCGCGTCGTGCTGCTCGGCGGTCATTGTCACGGGCACGGCGCCGAGTTCGAGAACAAGGTCTTCGATGAGTCGGCGGCCGGCCGTCGAGCCCTCGGTAATGACCCACGGGCGACCGACGAAAAGATCGGCGCGCGCGGCGATGGCTCCCCCGCGTTCGCGCCCGGCAAGCGGGTGCGATCCGATGTAACGGGAGGCGTCGGCGCCGGTGGCGGTGACATCGGCCAGGATGCCCGACTTGACGCTCGCGACATCCGTGACGATCGCTCTCGGCCAGGCAGCCAGCTCCGCGGCGACGACGTCTGCCGTCACATCCGGCGGCACGGCGACCACAACGAGCACCGGATCATCGCCGGGGGTTGCCGCCCGCCCTGCACCGTAGTCGATCGCGAGGGTCACGTTGGCGCGTGATGCATCGTGCAGGATCACGTCAACTCCGCGAGCACCGAGGGCATGGCCGATGCTGGCGCCGAGCAGCCCGGTGCCGACGATGCGCACCTGGCCGGAAATGCGGCTCTCGGTCACTCTTCTCCCCGGTGCTGTGCTGGTGCCGACCGCGAAATGGTCAGTAATTCGCCGAGTTCCACCTTAGTGAGGTCGCGCACGCGACCTACCGGCAGGGTGCCGAGGTGCAGCGGCCCAAACTGGCGTCTCACGAGTTCGATCACCGGATGCCCGACCGCATCCATCATGCGCCGAACAATGCGATTGCGCCCCGAGTGCAGGGTGAGCTCCACCATCGTCTCGCCCTGAGACGTACCCCCGAGAGCCCGCGCCTTATCGGCCTTGATGAAGCCGTCTTCGAGGTCAAACCCCTTGGTGAGCTTGCCGATGGTCTGGGCGGTGACCGCGCCCTGCACCTTCGCTATGTACATCTTCGAGACACCGAACGACGGGTGCGCGAGCACGTGGGCGAGATCGCCGTCGTTGGTCAGTACGAGCAGGCCGGAGGTCTGGGCATCCAGTCGCCCCACATTGAAGAGGCGCTCGTCATAGTCGCGCGTGAACTGCCTGAGGTCGGGGCGACCGCTCTCGTCGGCCAGCGAACTGACCACGCCAACGGGCTTATTGAGCATGAGGTAGCGCTTAGTGGTGTCGGTCTGGATCGCCGTGCCGTCGACCGTGATCAGGTCGGTCTGCGTTACGCGCCGGCCGGGTTCGTCAACAATCTCGCCATTGACCGTCACTCGGCCCTGAGCGATGAGGTCTTCGGACACCCGACGCGACGCGACGCCTGCTGCCGCCATTACCTTCTGCAGGCGCTCACCCTCCGGGTTGGGCGCACCGAATGGGCTATCGCTCGACATCGAAGCCGTCCGATCCGTCAGAGAGTAGCGGAGAAATGTGCGGAAGTTCATCGATCGAGTTGATGCCGAGTTGAGTCAGCAGCAGGTCGGTCGTCTCGTAGTGGATGGCGCCGGTCTCGTTGTCGGTGAACGCCTCGGTGATGAGGCCGCGGCCGAGCAGCGTGCGCACTACCGAGTCGACATTGACGGCACGAATCGAGGCGATGGCGCCGCGACTAATCGGCTGCTTGTAGGCGATCACCGCGAGGGTCTCCAGGGCTGCCTGGCTGAGCTTGGTGGGGTTCTGGGTCAGAACAAAGTCGCGCACGACGTCGTCAAACTCGGTGCGCACATAGATACGCCACCCGCCGCCCACCTCGCGCAACTCGAAGCCGCGGCGCACGCCGCCGCCGATTCCATCGAAGTCGGCCACGAGTCGTTCGATCGACTGGCGCACGGCGGCGACCGGGCTGCCGAGAGCGGTCGCCAACGACACGAGGCTCTGTGGTTCATCCGACACCATCAGGATCGCTTCGAGCGCGCGCTCGACGTCCGTCGCGCTGCGGGCGGATGCGGTGTCAGTTTCCATAGTCGGCTCCGAGGTTGGCGAGGCTGTCGTCAGACCAGTGATCTGCTGTCCAGCGGATGGTGAGCTCTCCGAGTGGTTCGAGTTGCTCGAACGCGACCGCTGCCCCCCGGTACAGCTCGAGCACAGCCAGGAAGCGCGCAATAACGACGCCCTTCTCGTCGGCACCGGCGATCAACTGGCGAAAGGTCATGGGTTCGCCGCGACGCAGCATCGCGACAACGTGCGCGGCCTGCTCGCGGATGCTGACAAGGGGCGCGTGCAAATGGTCGAGACCCACGGTGGGAATTTCCCGCGGCGCCATCGCCAACGCGGCGAGCGCTGCAAAATCGTCGGGGGTCAGCGTCCACACGAGTTCGGGAGTCTGCTTGCGGTACTTCTCCTCCAGTCGCACCGCGCGAAAGTGCCGCGTCGACTCGGCGTCGAGGTGCGACGAGAACCACTGGGCTGCCTCTTTGAAGGCGCGGTACTGCAACAGTCGGGCGAAGAGCAGGTCGCGCGCCTCGAGCAGAGCGACATCTTCGGCATCCACCAGTTCGCCCTGCGGCAGCAGGCCTGCAACCTTGAGGTCGAGCAGTGTCGCAGCTACGAGCAGAAACTCGCTGGCCTGGTCGAGCTCGTCGTCGGAGTCGAGACCCTTGAGGTAGGAAATGAACTCGTCGGTGATCTTCGACAGCGAGACCTCGGTGATGTCGAGTTTGTGCTGGGAAATGAGCGAGAGCAGCAGGTCGAACGGACCGCTGAAGTTGCTCAGCCTGACGGAAAAACCCGCAGCATCCGACTCCAGCTCGCCGATCTCGTTAGGCGACTGCGCCACGCGAGATCAACTCTCTGGCGAGCTGGCGGTAGGACTCCGCCGCCGAATGTTCGGGAGCGAAACTCGTGATGGGCGCGCCAGCGACGCTCGCGTCGGGGAACTTGACCGTGCGGCCGATCACAGTCTCCAACACCTTGTCACCAAAGGTCTCGACAACCCGCTCGAGCACCTCGCGGGAGTGCAGGGTGCGAGCGTCGAACATCGTCGCGAGGATGCCATCGAGTTCGATGGCGGGGTTCAGTCGGTCACGCACCTTGTCTATAGTCTCAACCAGCAACGCAACGCCCCGAAGCGCGAAAAACTCGCACTCGAGCGGGATGAGCACACCGTGCGCCGCGGTGAGGGCGTTGACGGTAAGCAAACCAAGAGACGGCTGGCAGTCGATCAGGATCACGTCGTACTGGTCGCTGACCTTGCGCAGCACCCGGGCAAGGATCGTCTCGCGCGCGACCTCGTTGACGAGGTGCACCTCGGCGGCCGACAGGTCGATGTTCGCGGGGATCACGTCGAGGTTCGCGAAGTTGGTGTGGATGATCGCTTCGGCCGGGTTCTTCACCGTGCCGAGCAACAGGTCGTAGATGGTGGGTACGTCGTGGGTCGGCACGCCGAGCCCCGCCGACAGCGCGCCCTGGGGGTCGAAGTCGATCGCCAGAACCTTGCGACCGTACTCGGCTAGCGCGGCGGCGAGGTTGATCGTGCTGGTGGTCTTGCCGACCCCGCCCTTTTGGTTACAGAGCGAGATGATGCGAGCCGGACCGTGTCCGCGCAGTGCCGGAGGCTGCGGAAAATCCGTCTGCGGACGGCCCGTGGGGCCCATCAGTGCCTCGAAGCCCGGCAGAACCGCCGAATCATCCCGTTGCACCGTCATTCCAAAAGTGTACGGCGCGCACGCGGTAGTGCCCGGGCGCACGCGCGCGCCCGGCGCAGGGTCACCTCGATCAGAGGTTGAAGGTTGCTAACGCGCCCGCGGGTGCGCGACGGTGTACATGTCGCGCAGGGTGTCGGCCGTCACCATCGTGTAGATCTGTGTGGTCGCAACCGAGGAATGCCCCAGAAGTTCCTGCACCACGCGCACGTCGGCACCACCGGCGAGCAGGTGAGTGGCGAAGGAGTGCCGGAAGGTGTGCGGCGAAATGTCGAGGCCGAGCTTCGCCCGCTCAGCGGCCGCACGAATGATCAGCCACGCGTTCTGTCGGGAAACTCGCCGCCCGCGCAGCCCCAGAAACAGCGCGGGCGTCGAGATCCCTCGCACCGAGAGCGCCGGGCGAGCACGCACGAGGTAGGCGTCCAGCGCCGTGCGAGCAAAGCTTCCCACCGGCACGATGCGCTGCTTGCTCCCCTTACCGAACAGGCGAACGACATCGCCGTCGATCACGTCATCCACGTTGAGTGCCACAGCCTCAGACACGCGGGCACCCGTCGCGTAAAGCAGCTCGAGCAGCGCTTTATCGCGCAGTGACTGGATGTCGTCTCCGTCGGTCGCCGCGAGCACCGCCGCCATTTGTTCGATCGAGATGGCCTTGGGAAGCCTCATGCCGAGTTTCGGCGGCTTTGTATCGGCCGCGACATCCACCGCGACGATGCCCTCGTCAAGCAGGAAGCGATGGAATCCGCGCACCGACGACAGCATGCGTGCCATCGAGGACGCCGTGAGTGGCCGCTCCGGCCGCGTGCGCAGGTCATGTGCGAACGCGCTCACATCCGCGGTCGAGATCGTGGCAGGGTCAGTGACGCCGCGCGCCGCCAAGAGCTCGCAGTACGCACCCAGGTCGCGGCGATAGGCCTGAAGTGTGTTGATCGACAGCCCCCGCTCAATAGCGACATGGCGAAGGTAGCGATCGACTGCGGTCGCGACCGCCACCTTTTCGGTCATGCGCGTGGATGCCGCGTCCACGGTGAGTGCGGATCCCCGAGTGTGTGCCACCCACGGGCCCGCGCCGCCGCCGCACTGAGCACCGCGATCGCAAGTATCGAGTTCTGCAGGTCGCGCGACAGCACCGCATCCACCACGTCATCCAGTGGAACCCAGCGAAGCTCGATCCCCGCCTCCTCCTCGGTGCGTGCAAATGTGACGGGCACGGCGCTCACGCCACGCGCGAGAAAGACGCGGATCATCTCGCTGCTTCCGCCAGGCGAGGTCATGAACTCGCTCAGTAACATCCAGTTTTCGGCAACCAGGTCGGCTTCTTCGGCGAGTTCTCGTTGGGCGGCAACCAGCGCGGGCTCCCCCGCGATGTCGAGAAGCCCGGCCGGCAACTCCCAGTCACGCATGCGAATCGGGTGCCGATACTGCTTGATGAGAAGCACGCGGTCGCGTTCGTCCAGTGCCAGTACGGCTACCGCTCCCGGGTGATCCATGTACTCGCGGGTGATCTGGTTACCGTCGAGCTCAAAAGTGTCGCGGCGAATGTTCCACACGCGCCCGTCGAACACGATCTCGCTCGAGCTAACCTCGGGTGCGAGGGCATCGTCAGACAGGAAGTCAGACATCGGACGGCTCGGCAACCTCAAAGAGGCGGCTCGCCTGCTGGCGCTCGAGCGCCGCACCGATCAGGCCGCGGAATAGCGGGTGGGCGTGGTTGGGGCGTGAGCGCAGTTCGGGGTGCGCCTGCGTTCCGACGTAGAAGGGGTGAACGTCGCGGGGCAGCTCGACGAACTCGACCAGCGTGCGGTCGGGCGAGATCCCCGAAAACTTCAGGCCGGCATCCGCGATTTGCTGGCGGTAGGCGTTGTTGACCTCGTAGCGGTGGCGGTGGCGCTCGGCGATGGTTGACGCACCATACAGCTCTTCAACAATCGAGCCCGGCTCGAGAGCGGCCTCGTATAACCCCAGGCGCATCGTGCCACCCAGGTCTCCCCCGGCAATGATGTCGACCTGCTCGGCCATCGTCGCGATCACCGGATACTCGGTGTCGGGGTCGAACTCGCTCGACGACGCACCAGCCAGACCGACGACGCCGCGCGCGTACTCGATCACCATGCACTGCAGGCCGAGGCACAGCCCGAGGGTCGGGATGCCGTTGTCACGGGCGAATTTCAGCGCGCCTAGCTTGCCCTCGATTCCGCGAACTCCGAAACCACCGGGAACGAGCATGCCATCCAGATCCGCGAGCATTTTCGCGGCGCCCTCGGGGGTTTCGCACTCGTCAGACGGCACCCACCGAATGATGACTTTGGCCTGGTGGGCGAATCCGCCCGCCTTGAGCGCCTCGGTCACCGAGAGGTAGGCATCGGGAAGGTCGATGTACTTGCCCACAAGTCCGATCGTGACCGTGTGTTTGGGGTCGTGCACGGTCTGTAGCAGTTCGCTCCAGCCGTCCCAATTGACCTCGCCGGCCTCGAGGCCCAGCTGGTCGATAATGTACGCATCGAGACCCTGGTCGTGCAGCATCGTGGGGATGTCGTAAATGCTCGGCACGTCGATCGCGTTGACGACGGCCGCTTCATCCACGTCGCACATCAGGGCGATCTTGCGCTTGTTGCTCTCGGAGACGGGCCGATCTGAACGCAGCACGAGCGCGTCGGGCTGAATACCGATCGACCGAAGGGCTGCAACCGAGTGCTGGGTGGGCTTGGTCTTCTGCTCGCCCGACGCGTTCATGTAGGGAACGAGCGACACGTGCACAAAGAACACATTCTTGCGACCGAGCTCATGGCGCACCTGTCGGGCGGACTCGATAAACGGCTGGCTCTCGATGTCACCCACCGTTCCACCGATTTCGGTGATGATCACATCGGGGCGTGGGTTGTCGTCAGCAAACGGTCCGGTGGCTTGAAGGCGCATACGGCGCTTGATCTCATCGGTGATGTGCGGGATGACCTGCACCGTGTCGCCGAGGTACTCGCCGCGACGCTCCCGCGCGATCACCGTGGAATAAATCTGGCCGGTCGTAACGTTCGCGGCCTGGGTGAGATTGATGTCGAGAAAACGCTCGTAGTGCCCGATGTCGAGGTCGGTCTCGGCCCCGTCGTCGGTGACAAAGACTTCGCCGTGCTGAAACGGGTTCATGGTGCCCGGATCCACGTTCAGATAGGGATCGAGCTTCTGCATGACCACTCGCAGGCCGCGAGCGGTGAGCAGGTTGCCGAGACTGGCGGCTGTAAGCCCCTTACCGAGGGAGGAAACCACCCCACCGGTAACGAAAATGTGCTTTGTCACTGCCGCGTCCGTTTTATCCACCACGGGGTTTCATCGTATCCCACGCCGCCGACGCATTGGCCCGACTCGCGGTGTGCTGGAAGCGAAACGAGCCCCCGAACTGGGTGGTGGCCCAGAAACCCACCGGAAACCCACGGCGGGCGTTCAGTCGATACAGTTCAGTCATGAAGCCTCGCCCGACACGCGCGCTTGCCGCCGTGACAGCCGCAGTGTTGTCGCTTCTTCTCGCGGCCTGCGCCGGGGTTCCCCTGTCGGTTGCCACCAACACCTACCCGTCGGTGCCGCCGGGTTACGCCAAAACGGTCAACCTGATCAGCGCCGAACCCATTGCCGTGTGGGTGCACGGTGACACCATCCTCGGCGTGATCACGGTCTCGAGCGAGCTGTGCCCGCCGGTGCCAACGGCGATCAGTGCCTCGGATGCCACGACCATCGCCCTCACGTTCGTGAAGTCGCCCAACAGCCCCTGCAGTTCCAGCATCGCCCCCACCACCCACGAGTTCAAGATTCCTGAGGGGATCGACGTGACCGCCGAGGTCACCGTGAATATCCATTTCGATTTCGACGGTGGTCAGGATTACGCCGTGGTAGTTCGAGGCTAGCTGTCGAGAGACCGCGCGGTCTCGATCAGTTCGCGCGCGTGCGCCAGAGCGCTCTCGGAGTCGGGCAAGCCCGACAGCAGCCGCGCCATCTCTGAGATTCGCTCGTCGCCATCGAGCTGCTGAACGCTCGACGCGGTCACAACTCCGTCGCTGTCTTTGAGCACCCGAAGGTGATTAGTGGCAAACGCGGCCACCTGGGCGAGATGGGTGACCACAATGACCTGGGCGGTGCGGCTGAGCTGGGCCAACCGCCTACCAATCTCGATCGCGGACGCTCCGCCGACCCCGGCATCCACTTCGTCGAAAATGAAGGTGGGCACCGGATCACTGCCGGCGATCACGACCTCGATCGCGAGCATCACGCGCGAAAGTTCGCCGCCCGACGCCCCCCGGCCGAGCGGGCGCGGCTCGGCACCGGAGTGCGGCTGCAGCAGAATCGTCACCTGGTCTTTGCCGGTGAGCGAGTAGTCGGAGCGATCCTCGACCGTGACCGTGACCGCGGCATTCGCCATGGCTAGCGCGGCGAGTTCGCCTGTCACCCGCGCCGACAGCTGTGCGGCACTGTCGGTGCGCACCGCGCTGATGCCCGCGGCGAGGTCGATGACGCTCTGGCGGTCGAGATCGACCTCGGCCCGCAGCGTCTCGATGCGGGTCGTGTCGTTATCGAGTTCGAGCAGCCGCCCGCTCCCCGCGTCGAGATAGTCCACCGTCTCGTCGAGGTTCTGTCCGTATTTGCGCACGAGGGCGGCAAGCTGCGCGCGACGCTCGTTCACCATTTCCAGCTCGCGTGCGCCATCCGCATCCAGCCCACCAAGATAGCTGGCGAGCTGCACCGAAATCTCGTTGATCGTGAAGGATGCCGCCACGATCGCCTCCGCGATCGGCCCGAGTGCCGCGTCGTGGTCTGCCACTCGCTCGAGCTGGCGACGGGCGGTGCTGAGCAGCCCGACCACGTCACGGCCCTCGTCAGAACTCTCGGACGACAACAGTTCGTGCGCCTCTGCCGCGGCCATGCGCAGGTCTTCGAGGTTGGTGAGCCGATCGGCCCGTTCCGTCAGTTGCCGGTCTTCGCCGCGCTGCGGCGACACGGCCTCGATCTCGGCCATCGCGACTCTCAGGTCGTCGGCTTCGCGGGAGCGACGATCGCGCTCGGCGACCAAGACATCGAGCTCACCCTGATTGGATTGCCAGCGGCGATACACCCACTGGTACTCGCCGATGAGCACCGCAAGGGGTTGCCCGGCGAATCGATCGAGTGCCTCGCGCTGCGCCGTCGCCGATCTCAGTCGCACCTGGTCCGCCTGGCCGTGCACGACGACCAGTTGCTGACCGATCTCACCCAGCACGCCGATGGGCGCTCCCCTGCCGCCGACCACCGCGCGGCTTCTCCCCTCCTGCGAGATGGACCGCCCGAGAATCAATTCGTCGCCGTCGAGTTCACCGCCGGCGTCCCGCACCCGCTCAGCCACCGCACCGTTCGGATCGATCTGCCAGCGGCCCTCGACGACGGCCTGGTCGCTTCCCGACCGGATGGAGGCGCTGTCAGCGCGCTCACCCAGCAGCAGGCCCAGTGCCGTGACGATCATGGTCTTGCCTGCGCCGGTCTCCCCCGTGAGTGCCGTGAAGCCCGGACCAAGCGGCAGGCGCGCCTCGCCGATAACTCCCAGGTGGCGGATCGAGATTTCTTCGATCACGACCGGATGCCGTCTTCACCACTGGGTCCGCGCCATCCGTAGACCGGCAGGTTGAACTTGTTGACCAGGCGGTCGGTGAACGGCCCCTGGCTCAGCCGCGCGAGGCGAACGGGAATGGGTGAACGGCGAACGACCACGCGGGCGCCGGTCGGCAACTCGTGGGTACGGCGCCCGTCGCACCACAGCACACCCGTGCCCTGGGTGCGGTCGAGCACCTCCACCGCGAGCGCGGAGTCGGGGCTCACCACGAGAGGACGGCCAAAAAGCGCGTGCGGGCTCAGCGGCACCAGCAGCAGCGCGTCGAGACTCGGCCACACCACAGGTCCGCCGGCCGAGAAGGAGTAGGCGGTCGACCCGGTGGGGGTAGACATCACGACTCCGTCGCATCCGAAAGACGTGAGCGGGCGACCATCGACCTCAATTACTACCTCAAGCATTCGCTCGCGGCTGGCCTTTTCGACGGTTGCCTCGTTGAGCGCCCAGGTCTCGAAGATAACCTCGGCTTCGACCTTCACGCGCACCGAGAGGGTCATGCGCTCTTCGACGAGATAGTCCTTCGCGAGGGCCCGGTCGACCGTTGCGGCGAGCTCTTCGCGCTCGCTTTCGGCAAGGAAACCGACGTGCCCAAGGTTGACGCCCAAGAGTGGAGCCGAGCATCCCCTGGCCAACTCGGCCGCGCGCAGGATCGTGCCGTCGCCGCCCAGCACGATCACCAGTTCGAGGTCGAAGATCTGCACGGAATCGCCCAGCAGGTCGATGGGGGCGAGGTCGTGAGCCTCGGCCATGATGTGCGCGTACTCGTCTGCCGATAACACCGGCGTCAGCCCGCCCGCGAGGAGCTGCCGGCACACGGTTATGGCCGCCTTGAGAGTCTCGGGGCGTCCGGTGTGAGCGACAACAAGGATGTGCCGGTCTGATGTCACGATCGCATCCCTTCGTGGTCAGGCAACGGCATTCAAGAAATCGCAGAGACCTGCTGTAACCATTCTGTCGGATTGCTGCCGTGTTCTCCGTTCAACCAGACCAGATACTCATGGTTGCCGGCGTTTCCCGCGATTGGGGAGGGCAAGACGCCCGCAGTCGGCAGTCCCAGATCCCACGCGGCCCACAGCACGCCATTGACGGCGTCCTCGCGAAGTCCGGGCGAGGTGACGATTCCCTCGCGGATGCCCGTACGGCCCACCTCGAACTGCGGCTTCACCAGCAGCACAAAGTCGGCTCCGAGCCCCACGGTGGTCACGAGCGCGGGCAGGACAGTGCCGAGCGAGATGAACGACAGGTCCCCCACGACCAGGTCGGGTAGCTCGGCGATTCCGGACTCGGCGGCAAGGCTCTCCGCAGTCATGAACCGCGCATTCGAGCCCTCAATCACTACGACACGATCATCCGAGCGGATGCTCGGCGCCAGTTGCCCGTGACCAACATCGAGTGCGATCACTCGGCGCGCCGCGCGCTCAAGCAGCACCTGCGTGAACCCCCCAGTGGACGCGCCCACGTCAAGCGCCAACCGACCCGAAGGGTCGACGGCGAACCCATCGAGGGCCGCGACAAGTTTGTGGGCGGCGCGACTGACGTAGTGGTCGGTGGCCGCAACTTCGATCAGCTGGTCGTCGCGCACCTTCGCGGACGACTTCACGACCGCCACCCCGTCGACCGTCACCAGACCGTCGGCGATGAGCTGCGCCGCTGCCGTGCGCGATCTCGCGAGTCCGCGCGCAGGCAGAGCGGCATCCAGTCGCGATTCAGCCATGGACGGCCGGGGTATCTCCACCCGCCAGCCGGGCCTGCAGCTGGTCGTGCACCTGGGTGAACGCCGTCGCTCGCTGGTCGAGTGGTTGATCCTCGATCACACGCAGACGCGAGACCAGGGCATCCGATTCGGTCACAGGCTCGTTGGCCGGTTCGTTCTCCATGCTCACGAATATAGTTCTGGCGCGACGTCGAGGGCGTAAATGGCCAGCCCAGTGTTCCAGATCGTTGCGCATCCCGCGCGCAGCAAGTCAATTCCCGAGCCGTTGTCTACGGTGATGACATTGCCTGCCAAGCGCACCGTCGCGTTACCGACGGTTGTCAGGGTCGCACCGTCCACGTTCTCGACAACCGTTGCGGGATACGGCTGGTGGAGCCCCCGCAGGTCTTCAAGAATGTAAGTCGGTCGCTCTTCGACCCGCGCAGCCAGCAATTGCTTGGCCTGGTCGATCCCGGTCATGACGTGCACCGAGGGGATGCCCGCCCGGTTCGCCCCGAGAGTGTCCGTGTCAAGGCGGTCGCCGATCATCAACGCCGATGTGGCCGCGAAGCGACGAACCGCAACCTCGAAGATGGCGGACTCGGGCTTACCGGCAACGATCGGCAGACGACCTACCGCGGTGTGTACGGCAGAGACGAGAGTGCCGTTGCCTGGCGCGATCCCTCGCTCCTGCGGAATCGTCCAGTCGGTGTTCGTGGCAACCCAGTGCACATCGGGTTGGGCGTCGTAACCGCTCAGCGCATACGTCGCCTCGGCCAGGTGAACCCACCCCACCTCCGGCGAGAATCCCTGTACGACGGCAGCAGGCCGATCCTTCGCCGACCGCGTAACAATGAAGCCCGCTTTGCTGACCTCGTCGGAGAGTCCATCGCCGCCGACCACAAGCACCGCGGAGCCGGCAGGCACGAGAGTGGCAAGAACTAGCATTGCCGCCTGGGGCGACGTGACGACGTCGGCCGGATCCACGCGCAGGCCAAGTTCGTTCAGATGGGCTGCAACCGAAATGTCGGTGCGGGACGCGTTATTCGTGATGTACCCGACCCGAATCGACGGGTCAATCGCGTTTATGCTCTCAACGGCATATGGCAGCGCGTGGGGTCCTCGATAGACAACACCGTCGAGATCCGCGAACACCGCATCCACGCCGTCGAGCAGTGCTTTACTCATCGTCGACGGTGTTGCCTTCGGTCGGCGCCACAGGCTCATCGTCGAGTTCCTCCTCAATCACTTCGATCATGTCGTCTTCTGGGTCGCCGTCTTCCAGAGCCTCTGCAGCAACATCAGCACGGTCATACCAGACGCGCGCCTCGTCCTCCCGGCCCAGTTCCTCGAGCACGATGGCGTACGCATCGAATAGGCCTGGGCTGTAGGAGAAAGCCTTGCTCGGGTCCAGCTGCGGGATCTGCAACTCGGTGAGTGCGGCATCCGGATGCCCGAGATCCAGCCGCGCGCCGGACATCGCAATCGCGAGCTCGACCTGCACCGGCACAGACAGTGACCCGCGGGGCACGGATCTTCCGAGCTCAAGCCCGCGCTCGGGGCGCCCCAGCCCCCGCTCGCTGTCGACCATCATGGGCAGCTGGTCATCACGTCCCGTGATGCGACGGTAGGTGCGCAGCTCGCGAAGCGCGAGTGCGTAATCCCCCGTGGCATAGGCCGTGATGGCCAGGGTCTCGCGAACAACGCCGATCCGCCCGGCACGGCGGGCTGCAGAGATCGCGTGCTGGTGGGCGAGTGCCGGATCGTCGTCGATCAGGCGAGCGGCCATCACCAGGTGCTTGGCAACGCCTTCGGCGTTTTCTTTGCTCAGGGTTTTCAGTTCGTTATGCGCCACGCGATCGAGCATCTTCGGCGTGACGTCTTCGGGAACCTCGGGCGCCTCGTGGTGCTCACGAACGGAGCGTGTGCCAAAAGGATCGCGATCTTCAGGGGTTTCACGCTCACGCGCGTCGCGATCGCCGCGAGCCGGCGCGCCGCCCTTCGTCCACAACCGCTTCTCGTCGGGCTTGCCACTCGAAGCACCACCATTCTTCCACGGTGGCTTGCCTTCGGCGGGCCGACCCTGGTACGGAGGCTTTCCCTCAGCGGGTTTGCGGGCGGGACGACCGTCGTTGGACCGTCCTGATCCCGGTCGATCCCCTGTGGGGCGACCGTCGCGCCTAGGCGTATCGCTCACTGTGCTCCTCTTTCTGAGATCTCTTCTGGGTCGATCTTCGCTGACTTCGTCGACTACGACCGTTAACGCAAAATGGCCACCCCACAAGGGGTGGCCATCTTACAAAGAAGTCCGGCGGTGTCCTACTCTCCCACAAGGTCCCCCTTGCAGTACCATCGGCGCAGAGAGTCTTAGCTTCCGGGTTCGGAATGTAACCGGGCGTTTCCCTCTCGCTATGGCCGCCGAAACACTATTGATTTATGAAATCAGTTTCTGGCCAGTTCAGTCGAGAACAGAGTTCTCTCCCTAGCTGGGCGCAGTTCCCGACCGTAAATCGGGAACCACAAAGTGGACGCAAGCATACTCATTACCCTCGAAGGGTGAGTGTTATCAATTTATCGGCTTATTAGTACGGGTCAGCTCCGTGCGTCTTTAGTCCGCACTTCCACATCCCGCCTATCAACCCAGTAGTCTAGCTGGGAGCCTCTCGACTAAAAGTCATGGAAATCTTATCTCGAAGCCGGCTTCCCGCTTAGATGCTTTCAGCGGTTATCCGTTCCGAACGTAGCTAATCAGCGGTGCTCCTGGCGGAACAACTGACACACCAGAGGTTCGTCCATCCCGGTCCTCTCGTACTAGGGATAGCTCTTCTCAAATTTCCTGCGCGCGCAGAGGATAGGGACCGAACTGTCTCACGACGTTCTAAACCCAGCTCGCGTACCGCTTTAATGGGCGAACAGCCCAACCCTTGGGACCTACTCCAGCCCCAGGATGCGACGAGCCGACATCGAGGTGC
>Ga0105046_10006444_pt1 | contig 18527 bp, 18 predicted proteins | sample MAT03_FD_78385 | JGI IMG/M metagenome (GOLD analysis project Ga0105046, IMG submission 78385) | Freshwater microbial communities from Lake Fryxell liftoff mats and glacier meltwater in Antarctica - MAT-03 (megahit assembly) | ecosystem: Environmental > Aquatic > Freshwater > Ice > Liftoff...
AAACAAATCAGTCCGTTGGGTTCTTGCGCTGCTTTGTTCTTGTTTTTTTTGATCAAAGGTTTGCTCCAAAACCAAAGGTCTTTGAGTGGGGCTACTGCTCTTGATACCACTACATCAAATTGTTGGTTCTTGATATCTTCTGCCCGACTATGTTTGGTTTGAATGTTTGTTAATCCTATTTCCTGCGCAATTTCTTTGATGACGGTCAGCTTTTTGTTGACACTATCTACCATGTGAAAGTTGACTTCCGGAAAAAATATGGCCAGCGGTACCCCGGGGAAACCACCACCGCAACCAAGGTCCATCACTTCGCTATTTTTCCTGAATTCAAATTGAGTAGCAATACTTAGAGAATGTAAAACATGGTGTAAGTAAAAGTTATCAATGTCTTTTCGGCTGATCACATTTATTTTTTCATTCCAGCTGCTGTACAAATCTTTGAGTGCAGCAAATTGTTTTTGCTGCAAAGGCGCAAAGTCGGAAAAATATTTTTCAATTATTTCCATGTTTGTCTTGGTTTTTTAATCAGCGTAGGAGCGAAAATGATGTAATAAAAAAACATCCAGATATCAAAAATAAGGGCGAATGGAATTAAATCTTTTTCACCCATTTTTTTCATTGTTTTGGCATATACGATCATTTGAAACAGCCACTTGATGCCCAATACCAATAAGCTCCATTCCCAACTGTAGAAAATAGCAGCCGTTACCAATAGGGGATAAAATAAAAAATTGCAAATGGCATACAAAGCCAGTAAGAACTTGTGCAAGGGTTTATAAAATTTAGAGGTGCTGTAATGCCGTCGTTTTTGTTTAGTCCATTGCGACCAGCTTTCAGCGGGTACACTCAACGTGAAACTTTCAGGGTCAATATTTATTTTAGTATTGGTTTTGGTAGCAGCCATATTGATGAACAAATCATCATCACCACCCGCAATGTGGTTGTGTGCAGAAAATCCTTTATGCCGAAAAAATATTGCTTTTTTATAAGAAAGATTTCTACCTACCCCCATGTATGTCATGCCTGCGAGGGCGTAACTCATATATTGCAAAGCCGTATGAAATGTTTCCCAACGAATCATTTTATTAAGCAATCCTTTTTTCTTGTGAAAGCCGCCATAACCTAACACTATTTCTGTATCTTCCTCGTAAGTATGTTGCATGCTGGAGATCCAGTTTTCGGTAGCAGGTACACAATCTGCATCAGACAGTAAAAGAATTTCATGTTTGGCTGTTTTGATGCCAATACTCAGCGGGAATTTTTTTCCAGGAATCATTTTTGCTTCCTGGGTAAGTTCAACCACATTCATCTGTTTGAATTCTTTTTTTAATTCTTCCAGGATGTATTTGCTTTCATCATAAGAATTGTCGTTTACTACAATTACTTCGTGGGTAGAGTTGTATTGCTGCACCAACACACCCGGTAAATTATTGGCCAGATTGGCTGCTTCATCCCGGGCACAGATGATCACGCTAACGGCATTGGTTCTGGAGTGAAGTTTAGGTGTTGGTTTGTAAAATGCCAATCGGCTGAAAAAGTAAGTGTAATAAAAAAGTAGAGTGGATGCCACCAAACACAGGCATATAAATACAATGAGCTGCCAATGCAGCAATAGCAGTTTAGGTAGGTCCATAACTGCAAAAATACAGGTTCGAAGTTTCCCCGCAAATGAATGAAGCAGATTGTTGGCGGTTATTTCTATCAACACCTCAATTGGTGTTGTTAATAATTATCTTTGCCCTCTTTTAAAAAATAACATGGCAGCACTTAGTTTTTCCATTTCACATACCGATCCAGGTTCCAGAGCAAGGGCTGGTTTGATCTGTACCGATCATGGGAATATAGAAACCCCCATTTTTATGCCAGTGGGAACAGTAGGATCTGTGAAAGCGGTTACCCAGCAGCAATTGATCGACGAAGTGCAGGCCCAGATCATATTGGGCAATACCTATCATTTATACCTTCGGCCCGGCTTAGAGGTGTTGGAAGCGGCGGGCGGGTTGCACCAATTTAATGGTTGGCTGAAGCCTATCTTAACCGATAGCGGCGGCTACCAGGTATTTTCATTGGCAGGCCAGCGTAAAATAAAAGAAGAAGGAGTTGTATTTCAGTCGCATATTGATGGCAGTAAACACCTGTTTTCTCCGGAAAGGGTGATGGATATCCAAAGAATCATTGGCGGAGATATTATCATGGCATTTGATGAATGCCCGCCTGGTGGCAGCGCATACGACTATGCCAAAACCTCCATGGAGCTAACACACCGTTGGCTCGACAGATGTGTTCAACGGTTTAGTGAGACTCCTGATAAATATGGATATACCCAAAACTTATTCCCGATCGTACAAGGAGGTGTTCACCACGACCTACGCAAAGCATCCTGCGAGTTCATTGCCTCTAAAAATGCTACTGGCAATGCTATCGGCGGTTTAAGTGTGGGTGAGCCCATTGAAACCATGTACGAGATCTGTTCGCTTTGTTGCGATCATCTGCCTGCCGATAAACCACGCTATTTAATGGGAGTAGGTACCCCATGGAATATTTTAGAAGCTATTGGCATGGGCATAGATATGTTTGATTGTGTGATGCCTACCCGCAATGGCAGAAATGCGATGCTGTTTACCTCCAAGGGTGTTATTAATATCGATAACAAAAAATGGGAAAAAGATTTTTCTGTTTTAGACGATGGCATTGATTGCCCAATCAGCAATTATTATAGCAAGGCTTACCTGCGCCATCTTATGAAAAGCAAAGAATACCTCGGGCTCACCATTGCCAGCATACACAACTTGGCCTTTTACCTTTGGTTAGTGAAACAGGCCCGTTTACACATCCAGCAAGGCGATTTTGAAGGATGGAAAACACAGATGGTGGTTCGTTTGCAGCAGAAATTGTAGTGGATAATTTATTGGGTGTGGGCAATATTGAAACGAAATGAAAGTTATATCTTGAGGTCATTCTTCACCCTCAAATGCTCAACTATGAAAAAATTGGTATTGGTAAGCTTTTTTGCAACAGCTTTCGCAGCACAAATGCAGGCCCAAACCCCGGTGGTGCAAAATGCCTTACAGGCCAAAGATGCACAAGTAAATGTAACGGTTACAGATTTTAAGCATGTGCCACTACCCCGTGAAATCATGATCTTTAAAAGCAATTTTAACCAGCGGGAATACCAGGGACTGACCGACAGTACGGGTCGTTTTTCGGTTCGGTTGCCAGCAGGCGACAAATACGAGATCTATATTTTGGGTTTCAAAGATTCTACCTCTTATGATATGATGGACATCCCCGATCCTGGTCCAAATGCATCTTATAAAGAACCCTTTACACTCAGTTTTCAATTTTCGCCAGCAAAAACTTTTGTGTTGGAAGATGTAAACTTTGAAACAGGTAAGGCGGTTTTAGAGCCAGAATCTTACACTTCTCTGAACGAACTGGGGGCTTATCTCGTAAGAAAAGTGGACGACCGCATAGAGATTGGAGGCCACACCGATAACGTAGGTACTGCCGCCAATAACCTTAAATTATCTATGGAAAGGGCCACGGCAGTGATGAATTACATGGTTTCAAAGGGGATCGATCCTGCCAGGTTGGAAGCAAAAGGGTATGGAATGTCGGTGCCTGTAGAAAGCAATAAAACTGAAGAAGGAAAAGCACAGAACAGGCGCACTGAGGTAAAAATTCTGGATTAATTCTTTTGAAAAAAATACAGTTATAATAGAGGTCAGTGGTAAACTGACCTCTATTATAATATTGTAGACTAATCATTCACAGATTTATGGAACCAGTGTCGATGTTTTGAGTCGGGTGGTACTATTACTATTGCCTATGAGTGTAGAAGTGATTATGCTATTGCTTTCTATCAAACCGTGGTTTGGCGCATAAAAAATATTAATATCGGTTGTTAAAGCGCTTGCGGGTATTCCTGCTGCAGCTAATTTGGTGGATACGCGAATCACATTGTTGTAAGTGGTGTTATTCACTACTTTGGTCAAACCTTTTTCTTCAATTTTGTGGGTAACGGTTATAGTTATCGGTAAAGGGAAGCCCGGCACTGTAATAGTATAGGGCTGAGACCAGGTGGCACCTACTGCTGCGCCAGATTTCAGGTAAAGGTTTTCCACATTGAGATTGGCTCCTGCGGCGGCTGGCAGGCTGCCAAAAGTAAAGTGGTCAGTGCCTGAAACATGGTAATATTCACTTCGCCCATTGGTGCTATTGGTGTACACATGGTAGTTTTTACCATTAACGCTACTGTCTCTGTTGGTAGAAGTGAGTCTGTAGGTTGTAGTAGAAACGGGAGGCAAATTGTTGATGACCTCGTAATTCCAGGTGCTGCCTGCTTTCGCATTCATGTAAGACCCGCTGTTTGGGTCTGGAACCGGATCCTTATCTTTGCCGCAGGAAACTGCAAAAAGAGTACAAAAAAGACCGAGATAAAGTATTTTTTTCATAGTTGATGATGTTTATTATGTAATAATAGGAAATTTTGTTCAGAATTTAAATAATTACTCTTATCTTTGCGCTCCCAAATTTATGGCTAAACAGGCACTTATTAAACAAGACGGAGTTATAATTGAAGCGTTGAGCAATGCAATGTTCAAGGTTAAATTAGAAAACGGCCACGAAATACTGGCTACCATTTCAGGAAAGATGAGGATGCACTACATCCGTATTTTGCCTGGCGACAAAGTTGGGGTAGAGATGAGTCCTTATGACCTTACGAGGGGCAGGATCATTTTTAGGTACAAATAATTTTAAAAGGCTGTTAGCATGCTGGCATCCATTCGCAAATAGATAAAAACAATAACAATGAAGGTAAGAGCTTCAATTAAGAAACGGAGTGCAGATTGTAAGATCGTAAGAAGAAAGGGACGTCTGTATGTGATTAACAAAAAGAATCCACGTTTTAAGCAAAAGCAAGGATAAAACCGGTTTTGGCCGATGGTTGGTAATGATTGCCAGCAACGGTCAGATAAACCACATCAAATATCAAACATCTAAAATAAGAATATGGCTCGTATTGCCGGTATAGATTTACCAAAAAATAAAAGAGGCGAAATAGGTCTTACCTACATTTACGGTATTGGTCGTTCTACTGCTGTTTATATCTTAAACAAAGCAAACATCGACGTAAATAAAAAGGTGAATCAGTGGAATGATGATGAACAAACTGCTATTCGTAACATCATCAACGGTGAGTTCAAAACTGAAGGTGCTTTGCGTAGTGAAACACAAATGAATATCAAGCGTTTATTAGACATTGCTTGTTACCGTGGTTTGCGTCATCGTAAAGGTTTACCCCTTCGTGGTCAACGTACTCGTACTAACAGTCGCACCAGAAAAGGTAAACGTAAAACAGTTGCCGGCAAAAAGAAAGTGGCCAAGAAATAATTATTTATTACGAACTACGGATCATGGGTTTCGGATCGCAGCTTAACTGCGCACGACATTCATCATTCGTATTTCGTTGTTTATACATGACTGATTTTCTTCACCAGCGCCGGATCGCGAAGTCAGGCAGGAGGGTTGGTGCAGGACCTGAATTTTCAGGTTAGTATTTTTTAAGATTACCTATATTTAAAGCAATTATGGCAAAGCAACAAAGCGCAAAATCAGCTTCTAAAAAAAGAGTGGTAAAAGTGGACAGTCATGGCGACGCACACATCACCGCAAGTTTCAACAACATTATTATCAGTCTTACCAACAAACAAGGTCAGGTAATTTCCTGGTCAAGTGCTGGTAAAATGGGTTTCAAAGGGAGTAAGAAAAATACACCTTATGCAGCTCAAATGGCGGCAGCAGATGCAGCGAAAGTTGCGTTGGATGCAGGCTTGAAAAGAGTAGACGTATTGGTGAAAGGTCCAGGAAGTGGTCGTGAAGGTGCTATCCGTTCTTTATCCCAAAACGGTATCGAAGTGTACAGCATTAAAGACGTTACACCTTTGCCACACAATGGTTGTCGTCCACCGAAGAAAAGAAGAGTTTAATTTTAATTCTCAGTACTTAGTACTAAGTACTCAGTACTAAGTACTCAGTACTAAGATTAAGGTATTCATACAATTATTTTAACCGGGTGTAACATTCATTTTAAAAGGTCTTTACAATGTTACATCGTCACTAAAAGACCACACAAACAATTATGGCACGTTATACAGGCCCCAAAACAAAGATCTCCAGAAGATTCGGAGAACCCATCACAGGCAATGGCAAGTGGTTAACCAAAAACAGTAACCCTCCTGGCCAGCATGGTGCTACCAAAAAGCGTAAAACGCTGGGTGAATATGCCTTGCAGTTGAAAGAAAAGCAAAAAGCAAAATACACTTATGGTTTGCTGGAAAAACAATTCCGTAAAACATTTGACGAGGCTAACCGTAAAAAAGGTGTAACAGGTGAAAACTTAATCAAATTGTTAGAAGCGCGTTTAGACAATACCGTTTATAGAATGGGTATCTCTGTGAGTCGTTCTGGTGCACGCCAATTGGTGAGCCACAAACACATCACCGTAAACGGAGATGTATTAAACATTCCTTCTTATAGCTGTAAGCCAGGGGATGTGATTGGTCTTAAAAACAAAAGTGCTGCTAATACTTCTATCACCAGCAACCTGCGTGGTAAAAATCCTAAATTCAGCTGGGTAGATTGGAGTGAAGCAGAACTGAAAGGTACCTTCATCACCTATCCTGAAAGAGAAAGTGTTCCTGAAAATATCAAGGAGCAATTAATCGTTGAATTGTACTCTAAATAATACCTGCTCCTGTCTCTTTTATAAGATACCCTTGGAGTTTATGAATTTATAATTACTAATAAGCTTTGTGCCTCCAAAGGAGCTGCGAGGTTAAAACAACATACAAATGGCCATTTTCAATTTTGTTAAACCAGATAAAATCGTTCTTCAAAAAGCAAATGATTTTGAAGCTCAGTTTGAATTTCGTCCGCTTGAACCCGGATATGGTGTAACTATTGGTAACGCTTTGCGCAGGGTGTTGCTGAATTCGCTGGAAGGTTATGCAATCAACGGTATCAACATTTCTGGTGCAGACCATGAGTTTGCTACCGTAAAAGGAGTAACTGAAGACGTAACAGAAATCATCCTCAACCTCAAGCAAGTTCGTTTTAAGGCCAAAGTTGACCATGATGTAAACAATGAAAAGGTTACATTGTCGCTCAAAAATAAAACGGAGTTCACCGCTGGAATGATTGGCGAGGCTTCCCCTGCATTTGAAGTAATGAATCCAGAATTGCTGATCTGCACATTAGACAGCAGCGCAAAACTAGATATCGAAATCACTATCGGAAAAGGTCGTGGTTACGTTCCTGCAGAGGAGCATAAAGAAAAAAGTTCTCACTTCGGATATATTCCCGTTGATTCTATCTATACACCTATCAAAAACGTAAAATACGTTATTGAAAACACAAGGGTAGAACAACGTACCGATTTCGAAAAATTGGTTATGGAAGTTGTAACAGATGGCACCATTCATCCGGAAGAAGCAGTGAAACAAGCCAGCCGTATTTTAATACAGCACCTGATGATCATCACCGACGAAAACATCACATTCGATACCAAAGAAGATAAAAAAGAAGACCTCGTAGATGAGCAAACTTTGCAACTGCGCAAGATGCTGAAAACTCCATTGGAAGACTTAGATCTTTCTGTAAGAGCATTCAACTGTTTGAAAGCAGCCAAAATCAACTCATTGAGCGAACTGGTACAATACGAACAAGAAGATTTGATGAAGTTCAGAAACTTTGGTCAGAAATCTTTAAGTGAAATTGATCAGGTATTGCATGAAAGAGGTTTGAGCTTCGGCATGGATCTGAGCAAGCTGAAATTAGATGATGAGTAAGATCATCATTTTGAAATCGTAATAAAAATTTACTGATACACCAATCATTGGTTGATCAAATTCACCAAGTACCTCACAAATCCTGACACGGTGTGAGGGAATATAAAATTAAACGTCATGCGTCACGGAAACAAAGGAAATAAACTTAGCAGAACAGCCTCACACAGAAGAGCATTGTTGTCTAACTTGGGTTGTCAGTTGATTACTTACAAAAGAATCACTACTACTCTTGCAAAGGCGAAAGCATTGCGTACTTACATCGAGCCGCTGATCACCAAAACAAAAGCAACAGAAAGCAAAGAGTCGATCATGCACAATCACCGTATTGTGTTTAGTTACCTGAACGATAAATTAGCAGTAAAAGAATTATTTACCGTAGTGGCTCCTAAAGTAGCCGGTCGTCCTGGTGGATACACCCGTATCATCAAATTGGGTGCGCGTGTAGGTGATAATGCCGAAATTGCGATGATTGAGCTGGTAGACTTCAATGATGTGTACGGTAAAACCGCACCAGACGCTGCTGAACCAGCTAAGAAAACACGCAGAAGTGGTAGTGCTAAGAAAAAAACAGACACCGAAGAAGATGTGGCAACTGCAGAAGTTGTAGCAACAGAAATTAAAACATCTAAGAAAAAAGCCGCTAAAGCTGATGATCTTATGATCATTGAAGGTATAGGACCCAAAATTGCCGAAGTGTTAACTGCGGCTGGTATTGTAACTTTTGCTGATCTTGCTGCGACTACTGCAGAAAACATCAAAGAAATCATGGATGCATCTGAAGGAAGTTTTAATGCTGCAGACGCTACCACATGGCCAGAACAAGCCCAATTGGCTGCTGATGGTAAAATGGATGAGTTGAAAGAGTTGCAAGAAAAATTAAACGGCGGTAGGGAAGAAGCGTAATATGCAAAAACTTAATTTATATAAAAGCAAACTTTAAACAGTTTGCTTTTTTTTGGACTTTTTTACACCAACAAATGTTTTTCTTTGCAGCATAATTTAAAAAGATGATCAATAATAAAGCAATACTGATATTGGCCGACGGAACCATCATTCACGGCAATGCTTTTGGCAAAACCGGGACAGCTACAGGAGAGATATGTTTTAATACCGGAATGACAGGCTACCAAGAAGTGTTTACAGATCCCAGCTATTATGGCCAAGTGGTTATTATGAATAACGTACATGTAGGTAATTATGGAGTAAACCCTGATGATGTGGAAAGCAACGGTGTGAAAGTAAAAGCGGTAATTGGCCGAAACCTTGAAGAAAAATATAGCCGCTTTCTTTCCAATAATTCTTTGCAGCAATACTTGGAGGATCAAAATATTGTTGCAATAGACGGGGTTGATACAAGGGCGCTGGTAGCACATGTTCGTACAAAGGGTGCTATGAATTGCATACTGTCTTCTGAAGAAACAGACATTGAGAAATTGAAGAAGCAACTGGAGGAAGTCCCGTCTATGGATGGCCTGGAGTTGGCCTCTGTGGTAAGTACAAAAGAAAGCTACACAATTGGCGAGGAAAAGGACGAGTTAAGAATTGCGGTGCTGGATTTTGGTGTAAAGAAAAATATACTCACTTGCCTGGCGGAAAGAGGCGCTTACGTAAAAGTATTTAATGCTAAAACATCTTTTGCGGAGTTACAGCAATTTAATCCCAACGGATACTTTATCAGCAATGGCCCCGGCGACCCGGCGCCAATGGATTATGCCATCAGCACGGTTAAGCAAATTCTGGCTGCAAATGTGCCGCTTTTCGGAATCTGCCTCGGGCACCAGTTGCTTGCACTGGCAAATGATGTACCTACGTTTAAAATGCACCACGGCCATCGTGGCTTGAACCATCCAGTTAAAAATATTCAAACTGGGAAAAGCGAGATCACAACCCAAAACCATGGTTTTGGGGTAGATCCGGAAGCAGTGAAAAACAATGCCAACATTGAGATCACGCATGTAAATTTAAATGACAATAGCATTGAAGGTATTCGTATCAAAAATAAAAAAGCTTTCTCCGTTCAGTACCATCCTGAAGCCACACCAGGTCCACACGACAGTCGATATTTATTTGATGATTTTATAGAGCTGGTTCGAGGGTAAAAGCGGTTACATCAACCCTTTTATTGAATTAATTTTTTGGAAACCCTGTTTCTCACAAACAATAAAATGGAAAAATGATGTTGGCTTGTTAAGTTTTTGAAAGTTGTTTGTGCAATACATAAGTTGCGATCACTTGTTACTTAAACCTTTCAGCTGTACATTCGTGTTATGAAAATAGCAATCATCAACGGTCCTAATTTGAACCTTATTGGCATTAGGGAACCCGATGTGTATGGCCATGAAACTTTCGAAGATTTTTTAGACAGCTTGAAAGACAAATATCCGTCTGTCACTTTCACTTATTTTCAAAGTAATATAGAAGGGGAGTTGGTCACTGCTTTGCAGCAGTCTGGTTTTTCTATGGATGGAATTGTGTTCAATCCAGGAGGATATACCCACACTTCTGTGGCTATTGGAGATGCCCTTGCTGCTATTCCATGCCCGGTGGTAGAGGTACACATATCCAATATTTTTGCGAGAGAAGACTTCAGAAAAATCTCCCATGTTTCTGCAAAGGCCGTAGGGGTGATCAGTGGTTTGGGTTTGAAGGGCTACGAATTGGCCGTTGGATATTTTGTAAATTAAATGCGATGAGAAACCTTGGGTTTAGTTTACCCTCGGCTAATGCTGAAAGATAACACCCGATTTTGTTGGGCTTTTCCTTCTTCATGCTTTACGAATAAATCGGTAGCTATTTTTTTTGTTTTAAAGTAAGGCCCATTTTCTTCTAAGGGCACGTACTTCCTTTTTTAGCATATCCATTCCTTTCATCTGCGACTGAATAAAATTATTGTCTTCCAAAGTACCAATTACTTCGTTCATTTCTTCCATTGATTCGTACACCATTTTCCTGTAAGGATTGCTGTAATCTTTAGCCCTTGACTCGTAAATGCCCTTGCACAACCATTCTTTTGTTTTTACCGCTTCATTTAAAAAGCCGGAAAATGACGACGGTGTAAATTGACGAGAGGTGATACCCACAATTTCCAACAAGCTATTATAGGCATGTTGCCATTTATCTTGCGGGTACCTATCGCCTTCGCTACCATAAAAAATATGTACGTCATCCCAGCTATTAATCACCCCTTTTTTTACATTTGATTTGAATTTTTCGATGGCCGATTTTCTGATCAACTGACTGCCGATGTTCATCCACTCTTCTCTGGCTAATTTGGCCGACAAAGTTTTTTTGAGTTCTTCAAAGCTTCCGATCTTATTGGCTTTGATGTGTTCGAGCAGTTGCGTCACTGCATAATATTGGATCAACTCCCGGTAGATACAAATGGCTTCTTTTACTTTTACAATTTGCGTGGGTATGGTACTGTTTTCCCAACCTTTTATTATGGCAGTACCATCTTCCTTCACTTCCAATTTTTCTAGTAGACTAACGGCATGAAATAATTCATTGATGGTATCCGGTGCGAGGTAATCATATTCTATGAGTTGTATTTTTTCTGTTCTTTTATCGCGGTCTTTGTACTTCCAGGCATTGCGTTCCATTGCATACATGTTGTACATAAACCAATAGGCCGGCATTACTACTAGTTTGTTGTTGCTGGTATCATTGCTCACTAATGAAAAGGGGATAGGAATGTTTAATTCATTAGTATAATCACCTTTTGCAATAATGGTAAAGGATGCAAATACAGAATTGTGTTTTAGACTTACACAAAGGCCTGGCCAGAACCCTCTGCCGGCAATAATTTCACCATCTGCACTTCTGCTATTGTGGTTGCTGCCGATGGTAGCACCGGCAGCTATATTACTTTGCCCCATCACCAGTGCTGCACACAAAAATGAATTGTTGTGGTGTTGCTCGTGTGAAGGAAAAATAAGAGTATTTAGTACTTCACAGCAAGAGATGGTGGAGTTGTTTCCCAGGTAAGAGTTGATGAGCCTGGCACCATATTTTAATTGTGAGTGCGAAGCCATAACAAAGCGAACAGCTTTGGCTCCATAAAAAATGCGGCAACCAAAACCAATGATACCATTTACCAATTCGCAGCCCTCCCCAATTTGTGATTTGCGGTCGGCGTCGCTGTTGAGGGTTACATTTTTAATTTTATTGGCACCTTTTAAATAGGCGTCGCTGCCAATGGTTACATCTTTGAGGATACCACAGTTTTTAATGACTGTTCTTTTACCAATTTTTCCGTAATAGCCCCTTTTATTATCTATTTTTTTTTCAGTAAATAATTTAAACTTTTCCAATAATAAGTCGTCGGAACGAAATTTGCTCCAGAGAAAAGCATCCCCGGAAAGCATCCCGTCGAAGGGGAGAATACTGCGCCCACCATTTTCATTGCATACCTCCACCCAAGTACGTACTTTTTCTGATTCCCCTTCTTTGATAATCCCGTTTCCAAATTTAGAATGATCAGTTGTCGCCAACTCATTCACATTTGCAATCATCACGTCGTCTTCGATGATGAAATGGCTAAGGTAATTTACATTGTCTATACAAATATTATTCCCCAAGTCGCAGCTGATGATGGTACTGTTGTATAATCCCACAGCTAATCTGAGGTTGTGAAACTCCCGGTAAAATGGTTGTAAATCTCCAATACGATTAAGCCCATAAAACTTGCAATTCTTAATAAGCTTGGCGTCAAAATTATTGGTCACTAAAATATTATTCCAGTTGTCGGAGGTATTTCTGTTCAGCACCAGTGTTTCAATCTGAGCGGTCGTTAAGGGTGTGTAGTGCAAGCCAGAGTTGTTCTGAATGTTGCGAAGATAGTATTCATCCTTACCCTCAGGAATATATTTGCTATCGATAAAATGGTAACCTAATTCTTCTACAGGATGTGTTTGAATAATGTTCATGGTTTACAGTAAATTATAATTATAACATAACGCAATCTGTGTTTCTCCACCCTGATTAAAGGTTCTACAAACATACAACAAGGTAAGGGATATTCATTACAACTATCAGTTCGGGCTGTATCGTCCAGCATACACATTTATTCGTTAAATAAGTATTCGAAGCCTTCAGGTTAAAGTAATTCCGCTACCCAAAACGTTGGGTGTAATTACTGAGCTGTTTTATCCATTCCACTCAAACAGAAAGTTATTTATTTGTTCTTTTAAATAATCCCTTGCGATCATTGATACAGCAGTAAAACAGCTTTCGTGCTTAGCATAAATGCTGCCTGATAGGATATTTAAATTGGAGTCCTAATGATTTGGCAAAAGGCCAAATTTTTTCATCTGGTGGTGCATGATTTTAAACCACAAAGGGGGGAACAGGGCAAGAATGATCATGCCAGGATAACCAGTAGGCATTTGAGGTGCATGATCGATATTTCTAAGAATTTGGTATTTGCGAGATGCTAAATAATGATGGTCGCTATGTCTACTCAACTCAAAAAGCATCAATCTTCCAATCACATGATTGCTGTTCCAACTATGATTAGGCATCACTCTTTCATAAGAAAGAGAAGTTGTTTGGTTTCTATTAAGGCCATAATGCTCAATATAATTTATAGTCTCAAGTAAGGTGGCGCCAATTATTGCAGCGGCAATAAAATAAAATAATATTATTAATCCAAAAAACCAACCGATCAAGAATAAAAAAGTAGCCTGAATACACTGAAATAAAAACATTTCATTCATTAAAATTGGCCATTTGTTTTTCTTTTTTCTAGAGTCATTTATGGCAATATGCCAGGCGCTTAAGTAGGTTCCTTTAAAGGTTTGAATCCAAAATGCATAAACAGTTTGATTGTATTTTGCAGTACTTGGATCTTCGGATGTAGCAACATGCTTGTGGTGCCCTTTGTTATGTTCTATGAAAAAATGCATGTAGAGGCTACTTAATAAAAGAGCCTTTGCAATAAACTGTTCAAATTTATTTTTTCTATGTCCTAATTCGTGTGCTACATTGATACCAAAAGTACCACATAGTAAACCCATTCCAATGATCTTGCCTATAATATCAGTTGTTTCATTTTGTTGATTGATGTGGGTCAAGAATGTGTAGAGTAAAAAATATTGCAGAGGAAGTGTGAGCCATAATAGCAGGTCATAAACTTTATTGGACTTAGCCATTTTTTCTTCTGCTTCATCTAAGTTAGAACCATCTGGCTTGATAAACAATTCAATTATAGGAACAAAAAAAAACGCATAGAGTAAGGGTGTCCAACAATAAAACCCATTGCGTGTAAAACATAGATAACCTAAAAGGTACAGTATAAAAGTTGCGGTATATTTGAATATTTTTATAAATTTTATCATTGTTGAATTTATTTTAAAATAGCATGCTTACAAATATTTATTCAATGAAGTTATTCAACTGTAACACTTTTTGCTAAATTTCTGGGTTTATCTACATCAATGCCCTTTGCTATTCCTGTATAATAGGACAGTAGTTGTAATGGAATCACACTTAAGATGGGTGCAATTAATTCATCAGCCGGAGGAATCGCAAAAACATGGTTGCTTAGGGTAGGACTCACTGTATCACCTTCAGTAATAATAGAAATGATTTGCCCTTTTCTGGCTTTGATCTCCTGCATATTGCTAACAATTTTTTCGTGGTAAGAATCTTTTGTGGCAATAAATACGACCGGCAATTTTTCATCTACCAAGGCAATGGGCCCATGTTTCATTTCTGCGGCCGGGTAACCTTCGGCATGTATGTAGGAAATTTCTTTCAACTTCAATGCACCTTCTAAGGCTATTGGAAAATTGTAGCCACGGCCCAGGAATAAAAAGTCTGATGCATCTTTGTATTGAAGCGCGATGGTTCGAAGTTCTTCTGCATTTTTCAAAATGGCATTCACTTTTTCGGGAACGTCCTGTAATTCAATTAGCAAGTTCCTGTATCGCTCTTCGGTGATGGTTCCTTTTTTGTGAGCAATCTTTAGTGCAATCATCATCAATACGGCTAGTTGGCCTGTAAAAGCCTTAGTAGAAGCCACTCCAATTTCATGGCCTGCGTGTGTGTAAGCACCAGCATGCGAAATTCTGGCAATGGAAGATCCTACCACATTCACCACTCCAAAAATGAATGCACCGTTTTCTTTTGCTTTTTCCAATGCCACCAATGTGTCAGCAGTTTCGCCACTTTGTGAAACAGCGATGATTACATCACCTTTGTTGACGATTGGATTTCTGTACCTGAATTCAGAAGCGTATTCTACTTCTACTGGAATTCTGCATATTTCTTCGATAATATACTCTGCTACGAGTCCAGCATGCCAGCTGGTTCCACAAGCCACAATCACTATTCTGCTGGCATTCACCAAATGATCCATATGTTCTTCAACACCACTCATGGTAATGGTTCCTGCGACTGCGTCTAGCCGTCCGCGTAAGCAATCGTAAATAGTACTGGGTTGTTCGAATATTTCTTTTAGCATGAAATGTTCATAACCACCTTTTTCGATCGCCGCCAGTTCCATATCTAATGTGGTGATGTACGGTGTAATTTTTTCATTACCCAGATTTTTGAGAATCAATTCGTCGGGTCTAACGATGGCGAGTTCATAATCGTTTACATACACTACTTCTTTGGTATATTCAATAATGGGAGATGCATCGCTTGCGAGGAAGTGTTCGCCTTTGCCAACGCCGATCACCAACGGACTACCTTTGCGGGCGGCGATGATGGTTTCCGGATCGTTTTTATCTACTAGCAAAATACAGTAAGCACCCGTTACTCTTTTCAAAGCAATGCGCAAAGCTTCTTCCAATGAACAGTTGTTGCTTTGCTGAATGTATTCTATAAAATTGAGTAGTACTTCTGTATCAGTGTCGCTGGTAAAAGTGTAGCCTTTGTTGAGCAACTCATTTTTCAGCAAATTGTAATTCTCGATAATGCCATTATGTATCATGGCAAAATTGCCGTTGGCAGACGTGTGGGGATGCGCATTTCTGTCGCTGGGTTCACCGTGAGTGGCCCAGCGGGTGTGACCTATTCCAATATTTGAATCCAGATTTACACCCACCAAAGCTTCTTCTAATTCGGCTACTTTTCCTTTCTTTTTGTGTACCGATAATTTACCGTCTTTGATCAATGCCACTCCGCTGCTGTCGTATCCCCTGTACTCAAGCCTTTTGAGCCCTTTTAATACAATGGGGTAAGCTTGTTTTGGACCGGTGTAACCTACAATTCCACACATATATGGTTCTTTATTTTATTATTAAAGATTTAAGTCACAATATTATCGAAAATTATGGCTGTTTGCTTTTTTTGATTTATTTTATGCACCTTAAATGACAATATTTATGATGAAGCACTTTAGTTTATTGGCGGGTTTTTTTCTGATAGGTAGCATGTTGATTGGTATGCCTGGCAGCGCACAGAATTATCTTGCGGATCAAACAACCTTGTATGTGGTTCGCCACGCTGAAAAGGATACTGGTAATAATCCAGTTTTATCTCTAATGGGCAGGCAAAGGGCGGGAGATTTGTATCGGGTATTTCAACAAAGGCCTGTGGATTTGATCTTGGTTTCCCAGTATCGGAGAACAGGTATGACGGGAGATAGTATACGAATCTATCGAAACATTGAAACGCTGCCTTACAAAGCAGATGCCAATGGCGACGATCTTTTTAATTTGATTGCTTCTTTGAACGGGAAATACAAACATATCCTAGTGATTGGGCATAGCAATACGGTTCCTGTAATAGTTCGAAGGGCAGGAGCTACAAATTACTCAGTGCCAGAGCTGCCAGATGCTGCTTACGACAACTTATTTACAATTACAGCGAAAGATGGAAAAATAAGTTGGAAGCTGGAAAAGTTTGGGGTGCCATCCACTCCTGCAAAAGAAGATATTCAGATGAATATCTTACAGTAAAATTCCTTTCAGGAAAAAGTAGGCTACAGAAAAATACAATACAATACCTGTTACATCTACCAGCGTTGCTACAAATGGCGCTGATGAAGCGGCAGGATCCAGTTTCATTTTTTTAAGAAACAAGGGCAGCATAGAGCCTACCAGGCTTCCCCATAACACAATCCCTATTATCGAAACAGACACCGTGCTGGCAATGAGTAGCCAATAGGCGCCGTAGTTGTAAATACCTAGTTGTTGCCACGTGTACACCCTTAGAAATCCGATAATACCCAATATTAATCCTAGCATAAAACCAGAGATCAACTCTCTGCGCAACACTTTCCACCAATCGGTGATCCTGAGCTCTCCCAAGGCCATGGCTTGAATGATGAGGGTAGAAGCTTGTGAACCACTGTTACCGCCACTGCTCACGATGAGCGGGATAAACAGAGCCAGCACTGTGGCAGATTCTAACTCTACCTGAAAATATTGCATGGCAGATGCTGTGAGCATTTCTCCAAATAATAAGATGATGAGCCAGCCCACTCTTTTTTTGATGAGTTTGGGAATGCTGATATCGAGATATGGTTCTTCTAACGCTTCTGTTCCACCAATTTTTTGGATATCCTCTCCAAATTCCTCATTGGCAATCCAGAGAACGTCATCAATGGTAACAATGCCTAAGAGAATATCATTATCGTCGGTAACGGCAAGGGCTACACGGTTATTCATTTTAAAAACTTCGTTGGCTGTTTCCTGATCGTCGTTCACATTCAACGCGATAAATCTGCCATCCATCAATTCGCTCACTTTTTTATCGGGAGATGCCAGGATGATGTCTCTGATTCGAATATCATCTAACAATGCTCCATTTTCGTTGATCACATAAATCACGTCAATCGTTTCGGAGTTGGTACCGAACCTCCGAATAGTTTCAATCACTTCTTTTACCGAATTGTATTCATACACGTACACGTAATCAGGATTCATCAACCTGCCGACGCTGTTTTCTGGATAACCCAATAATTCAAGGGTAATTTTTCTTTCATCCGGGCCCAGGGTTTTAAGGAGTTCTCTCACGGCGGCTGTGGGTAATTCTTCGAGAAACGATACACGATCATCTGCAGGCAATTCGTTTAATAGTTCTGCAGATGTAAATACCGGCAGATCTTTGATGATTCTTTTTTGTTCGCTAAGATCGAGGATTTTAAAAACGCTGGCAGCTCTGTGGATTGACAGGTGGGCCATGATCTGCGTTTCAAATTCCTTATTGTCGTAAATAAGATCTGCAACATCACTGATGTTCTGATTGTTCAGAAACTCTTTGATAGCCAGCTTGTCTTCCGAGGCGATGACTTCTTCGAATTGTTGTTGAATAGATATTTCGTCTAACTCATCGATCATGCTTTCAAATCATTATTTTCGTTGAACGCAAATTTATCGATTAAAAACCAAGGGGAATGATGTTAGGTGAATATTTATACCTGGAACAATCCAAAAACAAAGGCAGGGCTGTTTTTACCAACAGGGCATTGGAGCCTGATACCATTGTTGAAATTGCTCCGGTGATTGTGATGAGCAAAGAAGAAAGGGTGCATTTGGATAAAACATTGTTACACGATTATATTTTTGAATGGGGGGCCAATAAAGACGAGTGTTGTATGGCACTTGGCTTGATACCGATGTATAACCATAGCTTTGAGAGTAATTGTGAATATTATATGGATATGGAAGAAGCCTTGATGATGGTGAAAACAGTGAGGTCTATTTCAGCCGGCGAAGAATTAACCAT
>Ga0105046_10006446_pt1 | contig 18525 bp, 11 predicted proteins | sample MAT03_FD_78385 | JGI IMG/M metagenome (GOLD analysis project Ga0105046, IMG submission 78385) | Freshwater microbial communities from Lake Fryxell liftoff mats and glacier meltwater in Antarctica - MAT-03 (megahit assembly) | ecosystem: Environmental > Aquatic > Freshwater > Ice > Liftoff...
ATTTTCGCGTTGAATGAAGTACCAGGAAGAACGTTGGCAACGCCAGCGTTTTGCGACAACGCGATTCACCTGCAAACCGACGAGTTTCTGTATCGAGTTGGTCTAGAAACTAGAAACTAGAAACTAGAAGCTAAATCGCTCCATTGCGGCGCCGGACGATCCAGCTTGTAATCCATGCCCCTAAGATCGCAAACATTACGATCGGTCGATCCCATATTGTTGTTCGTATGATTTGGGGCGGTCGGTTTTGATAGAGCCGTTGCTCGAATCGGTCTACAATCGTCCCAACTTGATCGAGCCTCAAGGCCTCACCGCCACTGATCATTGCAATACGCTTCATCAAGTCCGGACGCGAGTCTGCTTCGAGCTTTTCGAACCATGGGTCCCGGACTTCAATCGCAGTGTCTGCCAACACTTCGTCCTTGTCGCCTTGAACAACGCTCGCCGAGAAGTACCCTACGTCCAAAATTCCAAAATCGACGCGAAACATCTCGGGCTGGTCTGTTGGGATCGGCACAAAACGTTTCGGCAACGAATTCTCGTCGCGAACCAAAAGCACGGCGCAATTCGGCTTACCGTTGGCGTCCAAGAAATGTTCTTGATCGCGGACAAGCAGCGATGCCGTAACTTTGTCGCCAGTTAAAAACGTTGCTCTGTCAGGTCGAATCGCAATGCTTTGGCCCGGCATAAAGTCCTGTTGCGAGATGATCCATTGCACAAGCGACTGCCACAGCGTCGCGTAGATTTTTTCTTTGTCCGCGAACTGAGGCGCTAAGAAAGCCCATCGCCACATCCCAGCCCCCTCAACCACAATCGTCTGACCGCTTCCGACCGGTTGATACGTCACAACTGGAATATTTTTTCCCGTTGAGTCGGAGATGCTTTGTAACAACACTTGAGGTAGTCCCAAGCGAGGCGTTGGTTTATTGGCAGTCGACAGCGATGGCAATTGAGAAAGTGGGTCCCCCTCGATCGTCAAGGAATCAAAGACTGCGGAATCAAAGCCATATTGGCTAATTTTTGTGCGAAACCGCGACTCCGCTTGTTCGCTCCATTCGATCGGAAGCATCGCATTGAGTTTCGCGTTCGCTAATCGGACTGGTTCCCCGCGAGAGCAAACCAAACAGCCACCTTTCGTGTTGATCCATTCTATAAGGTTTTGAAGACCTCGGGGAGATAAGAACACTTCTGCATCTCGTCCCAAGATCACGACCCGAAATCGCTCGAGAGCTGCCATATCCTCAAGCGGCGACTCCAACTGATCGAGAATCATCCAATCGGTGGCGACATTTTCGACAGCGTCTCGAATATCGATTTCAGGCCCTTCGCTTGTCGAGGCAGGGTCCACTTTCTTAAGCTCGGGCCGCGGATACTTCTTTCGAAGGAAACGCTTATCGCTGACTCGTATCAAGCTCGTCAGCTGCATCGTTGGATTGGTACCGAGGTTGGCGGCTAGGAATTTGCTGTCCCAGTAGGGTTTGCCTTCGAGCAGAATCGCACCGATCGGTTCATCGAGTCGTTGAACGAGGACGGAGGTCTGGTTGTCTAAATCAGTTGCTTCGCCCGCGATCGGCGTCGCCATGATCCGAAAGCGTGTCAGCCGTTGCTCAAGTGGTCGGTCCATGACAAAGCGGATTTCTTGATTGGGTTCTTTCCCTAAGCGAATGGTGCGAGTCTGAACAATCTCATTGCCCTGCATCAATGCTACCTGGGTCGACTTTCCCTCCAAGCCGGAATGACCGACACGGATTTTCAAAGACAACGGGTGATCTACGAAGGCGATCATGCGCGGGCTGCGAGCAGCCAGCGATAAGTTCTGGGCTCCAACTTGTTTGCCCAGCGTTACCGTGTAAATAGGAATGTCTAGCGACTTGGCTTCGTAAGCAGCCGAGAGAACGGAATCGACACTGCCAACATTGTGTGCTCCGTCGCTGATCAACACGATGGCTTGTCCTGATTCGATATTGTTGCGAATCCCTTCCCGCAAGACGGAGGTCAAATCGCTTCGATGACCACGTGGCGAAGCTCCATCCACGTTGCTTGACGGTTTAGTGTTCGGTTCTGTTACAACCAACGGATGAACATCGGAATCAAACGCACTCTTGCGCACGTCAACGGTATCTGTGCTTTCGCCAATCTGGTCTGCCGCAACGATCGCAGACTGCTGACGCGTTTGATTGGGCCTGTCCTCGACGTCGGAAATCTCCATGCTCATAGTTTGATCGACGTATACCGAAACAAGTGGTCTCCCTGGTGTAGGTGGAATTTCCTCAACCCATGTTGGATTGAGTGCGATGAGCAGCGGTCCAACCACACTAAGCCCGAGCAATACCGTCAATATCGATCGACGAATGGCGCCGAGGGATTGATCGCGACGAAACCAATACGCGGCCAACGAAGCCACGCAAATCAATACCAAACACCACCACAACAGGATTGGAATTCGGGGTTCGAAACTCCAGAAGGCAAGCATCATGCAGAAAACCACCTCAGCGTAATGATCTCGCTGGCCAAACCGAGGATGCAGGCAATGATCAACCAATTCCACCACTGGTCGGATTTTTGATCCGCCGATGTTGCGTCGCGAAACGTGACCGTACGATTGCCAGCCATTCGACCTTGGAGAACGTCAGCCGACAGCGTCTTCGGGTCCGACTCGGCGGCCGGCGCGGAGATGGCGGTTGCGATGGCTGGTTCGCGTTTATTGAGCAACTGATAAACACCAGGACCGGCAGGATCCGACCAAGCCCATACGAAGCTATTCTGCGCTGCGTTCCATTCCCAACTGCCAAAGCTTTCAGCCAAGGACGATCGCTTGTCGGCGGATTCTGCTACCAAGTTCGCTGCTTCGGGAATCGAGCTTGAAAGTTGTCGAATGAGTGGCTCGCCACCAAATGCCTCCGGGCTGGAATTGCGGTTGCTATAGGTTGCGTTGATAAGCTCGTTCAAGACCGGGAAAAAGCTCGGCTGGGAACACCAATTGCTTTCGTCTAAGTCGGCGTTGAGAACCGCCACAGTCCCTGCATCGCAACTGGTCAAGAACATGAAAGCAGACGAATCACTCAACTCCGCGACGATTTGATCTCGTAGTCCGGTCTCGAGCGCACGCGAAGCGAGTCCACCACCGATACGAGTCGTTTGCATAGCCGCATTTGCCTGTTCGCCGAAGATTTCGAAAGGAGGCTGACGCGAACGAACTTCTCGAACGAACAAGTCTTTTCGTTTGGTGTCATTGTCGGGCGGGACAAGCTGCACTGGTGGTTGGTAGCCGCTGCCCATTGCTGTCGAAAAGAGATCTAAATTGACGGCGTCAACCTGCTCGCCAGCGATATAGAGCAACCCTTTGCCTTTACGAACTCGCGATGCGATCGCATCGACAACGGAACGATCAAGCGCACCGCTACGGTGCACTAGAAAGATGTCAGCTTCGCTCAAGTTGTTCGCGTTAACTTTGTCCGGTTCGAGCGTAAGAATTTGCCCGGATTGACTTTTGCCTTTGTCGTCTGAAACGTGTTGGTCACTGCCACTGATTATTTCAAGTGCCTGTCGCAAGAAGAAGGAACTCATTGATTCTTTTTTGCCAGAAGATTTTGAGATTAGAATAACCTTCGGTGGTTGATCTATACGAAACGCAATGGGCCGAGCGTCGTCGGCGGGAATCGCATCGTTGTTGCCTTGCAGTTGGACCCAACCGGTTACCCATTGCGACTGCAAGAACCTCATGGGTGTGGTTACGGTCTCCACGCTTTGTGCGCTGATTTTGCCAGTGACTGTCCTTTGGATTTCACCTAAATCAACGTAAGCTTGAATCTCTGCCGTTTGGTCCGAATAGTTGGCGATGTCAAACTCCAGGATCACATCGGAATCAATGATTGCTCTTCCCGAAACGCGGAAACCGGTTATCGCAATGTTGGACACAATTTCGGATGAAACGGATTCCAGTTGTATTTTCGTTGCCGTTGGAATAGCGTCCAGGAAAAGGTTGCTCCAATTCGAGCGTTGAAAATCGCTGACGACGATGAGTTCGGTTTTGGCGGCAGATGATTGCGATAGCATCGATCCGATGACGTTCATGGCTGACTTGACGTCTGCCTTTTCGCAACGCGGCGAAGCGGCCCGGACCTCTTCACGGAGGATCGCAAGGTTTGGAGAAACCGACTGGAAGGCCGGCCTAGCTTTAGCGCCGACCAAAACAACATTGGCTTGCAGATTGGGCGAGTACTCCAGATACTTCAGAGCGAGCGACTGTGCTTTCGCCATGGCCGTCGTGCCTGCCGACTTTGCCGTCATGCTTTGGCTAACATCGAGCACAATGACGCGCGCGGTGGCATCGTCCGGGATTGCTACGATAGCTTGCGAGTTACTGAGCCAAGGTCTAGCGAGCGCCATCGCAAGAAGCCCAACTGCAAGCATTCGGAGCAGGAGAACAATCAAATCCCTTAGTCGACTGCGAGATCGCTTTTCTTCGATGACTTCGCGGAGGAACCGAATGGTTGCCAAAGGATAGGTGATGGGCCTAGGCTTTGTTAAGAAATGCACGGCCACGGGGATCGCCAACGCGCCTGCCCCAATCCCGATTGCCCACAGGTGCAGAAAATTCATGTCTCGGTCGGCATAGTTGGGGGTACTAGTGGTCAAAGCCCGCAGGACAGTTCAGATAGTCCTAATCATACCGTCCATTTCAAACTCAGGTTGCGACCTAAAACCATAACTTGAATCGGAATTTTCCATGAAAAACGGGGCTCGCTACGAAAAACGGACTAGGCTGAACTCGTCAGATTCGTCTGTGCGCGTTAGCTTTAACGCCTTATGCTCCGTCCTGACTAGATTCTTGGGTCGCCACTGTTGTCCAGCCGAAAATTAAACCTACCGAACCGCTATTTCGCCACGTCATGGCCAGCAATAGCTGTATGGTTAACCGTTGGACTTTGTCTTGCATTGCTGTACGTTTCAATTCGGGGGAGGTCCGTCGAATCGGTATGGCGGGAAAATCAAGTTACGATCGCCGGATCTGATTTGTTGGCCATTAAGACACTCTTTCTGATCACAAGTCAATTGGAATTGGATTCTCGCTCCAAGGCTGCCATCGAGACGCTGACAAAAGAAGGAGAGTTGGTTTGGTCTACGGCGTCCGCTGACTTGGTTGCGACCGAGATTATTGGCGGGCTGCAAGTGGTTCGAAACTGGAGCATCGAGCCGAACGGGTACCGGCGGCTAAAATTGACATGTCGAACGGACCAAATTGGAGACTTGGGAAACGAACTCACCCTGGTGCGTCGATTTGCGGTTAGCGACATGGCTTCGCTAAGTTTGTTAGATCGGCTCGTTGCTTGTCTGATTTTTTTGATTGCGATGGTTCTTGGGTGGTCGCATGCCAAAATAATCCATGACCGAAAACGCTTAATACACTCGCTTTCCGACTGGTCGAATCAGTTTATTCAAACTTCGCAAAACTCGGCGCTGTCGTTTGCCAGCCATCCCGATATGGTGGAAAGCATTGACCCTGGGATAGAGAGAATTCTGCTGCGTGCGACTGAGGGTATGCAAAAGAGACTTGAGGCGGTTAAGCACTCCGTCGAGCAGTCATCGAGAGTCATGTCGGCCATGCCTGTCGGAGTCTTTGCCTTTGATCAAAAGCTAAAACTACTTTTCGTGAACCGTGCAGGTAGAGAACTTCTCGGGTTGGGGGCCAAATTTCAATTTGGCCAAGATCTGATTGAAGTGATCAGACAGCCAATCGTCGTCAACCTCATTCAAGAAGTCTCTGCAGAGCCGCAAATCCAGGAAGCGGAATTAGAACTTCCGCTCAGTAAAGTAACGTTACGGCTTCGAGCGCACCCACTATTGGAACCAGAACAATTGACGATGGCAGCGGCCTCGAGCGGTGTCCTATTAACCGTTACGGATGAAACGCGTCTCAAGCAACTGGAAAATGCGCGACGCGACTTTACGGCAAATGTTTCGCACGAGCTGAAAACCCCACTCTCCGCCATCAAAGCTTACGCCGAAACGCTGCTTATGGGTGCTCTCGAGGACGAGGAGGCAAGCCATCGCTTTGTCGAACGCATCGCCGAACAGGCGCATCGACTGGATTCGCTCATCCAAGATTTGTTGCATTTGACGAAATTGCAATCCCAGCCGGACAAGCCCCAATTGTCCAATCTTTTACTCGATGATGTTCTCAAGACTTGCGTCGAGGAACATCGAACAATTGGGCAAGCTAAGAAAATTACCATCGACGCATCTGGCGTCGAATCCGATTGCCGCGTGGAAGCCGACTTGGAGTCCCTTCGTACTGTCATCGGAAATTTACTCGGGAACGCCGTGCGATACAATCAACCGGAAGGCTGGCTCCGAGTTTCAACGCGTCTCGAGCCAAATTATATTGTCTTGATTATAGCTGATAATGGGATTGGAATCCCGCCGGAAGATTTAGACCGCATCTTCGAACGTTTCTATCGCGTCGAAAAAGCGAGAAGCCAAGACGCAGGTGGAACTGGCTTGGGACTGTCGATCGTTAAGCACTTAGTTCAGGCTATATCGGCGGAAATCCATGTGTCGAGTGTTCTTGGTAAAGGCAGCTCATTCGAGTTGCGACTAAAACGTGCCAATACAACCGGACGAACACGAGAAGGTCAAGATCGATGAATATATCGGAAATGAAATCGGAATCGTCACAGCCAAAGCGTTCTAGACTTTTTACTCGGCGACGAATGTTGGCAGGCTTAGCGGCCGCGGCAGCCGCAGTTTTTATCGATATGCGATTTATCGAGCCCAATTGGATTGGAGTCGGCCACCATCGCGTTCCAATTCTTCCCAACGGTTCTACCCCCATTCGCATCTTGCAGTTGTCGGATCTGCACGCATCCAGTGAAGTCTCACTTGATTTCATCGAACATGCCATCAACCTGGGCTTGCACGAAAAGCCCGACATCATTTGCTTGACCGGCGACTTCATCACCGATAGCTGGGACGAATGGAACGCCTATTCCAAAATCTTGGGGCAGCTAACCGAAATGGCGCCGACCTATGCCAGTACTGGAAATCATGACGGCTGCCAATGGGCTGCAAGGTTTGGCGGTTATACCAGACCGACCAAAGTAATCGACATGCTTGAGAAGGCAGACATTCACGTTTTGATGAATGATCGCAAGGAGATTGTCCTTCCAAACAAAGCACGATTCGAACTTATTGGCTTAGGTGACATTTGGGCGGATGACTTTAAGCCTCGGTTGCTGGAGGACACTAAGCAAGTCGATGTGCCGCGAGTTCTATTATCCCACAACCCGGACACCAAGGACTTGATCGAACGTGCGGGTTGGGATTTGATGCTATCCGGACATACGCACGGTGGACAATTGACTTTGCCATGGGGAAGCACACCCTTTGCACCGGTAATAGACAAGAGATTTGTTCGCGGATTGCATCAGTGGAAGAACCATTGGTTGCACATCACAAAAGGAGTAGGCTCCTTGCGCAAAATGCGACTAAATTGCTTCCCTGAGATCAGCGTAGTCGAGTTGGTTTCGGTGTAATAGAAACGAGACCTTGAATGATTTTTGGGTAGCGGAACTCGCCAAGAGTTTCGGTCTGCACCTAGAATTTCCCTTGTGAAGTTGCCGAAAGCCTTCGCGGCGTCCGCTACCGAAGCACAAAGGAGACATTGCCGTGGCGATGCGTTATAAACGCATTCTCTAAAAATCAATCATTCTTATGAAGTAACTCAGTAAGCACTCCAAAATGCTGTTACCCTCGGCGACGAGACATTGTACTAGCCAAGGCTTTCGGTGATGTCATAGCTAGGGTTCGAGCAGCATACCAAAACTCTGGCGAGTTCCGCTACCCAAAAATCAAGGTTGGATGTAGCACGAGGCTACTCTAACTTCTTGATACTCGAATGTTCAGTCAAGCATGCCGCGCCGTCTTTAACGATGATGAGATTCATTACGCTCTCGCCTTGATGCAGGATTTCTGGGTGCGTTAACGTAATCGCGTCAAGTTGAAAAACAGTTCCATCGTCGCAGCCAACAAGCAGTCCGCTTCCGTCTTGAGTCCATGCAATCGATCGTGGAGTGTTCTTGAACCGCTGAAACCGAACCATACGTCCTATGGAAGGTTGCCAAAAACGAACGGTCCGATCTTCGCTTGCTGAAGCCAACAAAGGTTCGCCGTTTTTGGCATGTACCACTAACTGGTAAGCCAAAGCATGAACCGCACCTATAGGTTGCCGAAGGACTTTGGATGGCAAACCTGAAGCTGAGTCCCACACGACAATCGTTCGGTCTGCACCCGCGGTCGCTATTTGCCCGTTTGACAGATAAGTCGCCGCGAACACTGGACCTGAATGACTCTTCATGGTAACGTGCGAAGCGGTCGCATCGATTTTGCACACTCTACAATAACCATCCCAACTTGACGAAACCCACTCTTGTCCGTCTGCTCGCCAAGCAATTGCATAAACTACATCTTGATGTTCGCTCCAAGATCGAATCAGTTCTAAGTCGGGCCAACTTCGCAGCTGAACGACGCCAACCGAGCCTGGACTTCCCCCTGCAACCAACAAATGTCTACCATCAGGTGAAAAGGAAACGTCGTGGATGCTATCCATTTCTAGAGGTTTGATTTGCTTGTTGTCTAGTCTTGGCCAGTCCATCATCATGAGTCCATGCTGAGAACCTGCAATCACCCGTTGGCTATCGGCAGAGAAAGTCAAAGCTGTGATGGGGGATTGAGCAGTGGCGACGTTTAAGTGTGCGACTAAACATGCAACCCAAACCCCAATCGAGAAGCGATACAAATCGAAGCAGTGTCGATGGTTTTTCATGCCTTTTTGTATCACATGTCGTGTCAATTCCTAAACCAGCTCCGAGATGAAATGGCCACCTTGATTGATGCGAATCGGACGACCGTCTGGCGTGACCAACTCACTATCCGGATCGATTCCCAAAAGGCGGTAAATCGTGTTCGCTAGATCTGCGGGGGTAACAGGACGCTCCAGTGGACTTTCACCCATGCGATCGCTTGCTCCGATGACTTGTCCTCCCCGCACACCTCCTCCTGCAAGCACTACGCTAAATACGCGTGGCCAGTGATCTCTTCCGCCGCCAGTATTTAGCTTAGGCGTTCTTCCGAATTCTCCCATGGCCACAACCAGCGTTTCGTCCAACATGCGTCTCTCATGCAAGTCACCAATTAAGGCAGAAAAGGCCTGATCGAACGTTGGCACTAAGCCCACTCCTACTTTCGCGCCGCTGAACCCATCTCGCAACGACAAAATCAAATTTTGGTGCGTATCCCAACCCGACTGCAATACGGACACAAGCCCGACTCCACGTTCGACCAAACGCCGAGCTAGCAAACAGCTTTGCCCAAAGGTGCGATTTCCGTAGCGCGTTCGAGTCGCCTCGCTTTCTTCCTCAAGCCGGAAAGCAAGCTTCGCCTCGGGGGTATCGATGAGGCGAAACGCCTGCTCGAACAAAGGGTCCAAGGTAAGTTCGTCCTCGGATAGCGACTTGTCCAGGGCGTCTATCTCCTGCAAGAATCGGCGTCGGCGCTTCAATCGATCACGATCAAGTCCAGGAAAATAGTCGAGGTCCTTCACTTGAAAATCAGGTCGGGACGGATCGCTTGCGATCGAGAATGGCCCGAATCTCGAGCCTAAAAATCCAGCTCCCATGCTCGGTCTTGATTCGGGGACGGCGATGTAGTTTGGAAGAGGTTCTGCGGAGCGGCGTTGATGGGCCAGCACCGAACCAAAGCTGGGATGAACGACCGGTGAACCTGGCTGGTAGCCAGTCAGCATGTATTGATTGGCTATGCCATGCTCACCCAATGGCGATGTTACCGAACGTACAATTGCAAGTTTATCCGTAACTTCGGCTGTGAGCGGTAGCAACTCCGACAATTCAATACCAGGCACAACGGTCGCAATCGGCTTGAAAGGTCCTCGAACTTCGTCAGGCACATCTCGCTTGGGATCGAAGGTTTCTAGGTGACTCGGCCCTCCATCCAACCAAAGCAAAATACAAGACCTCGCTTTGCCATTTCGGACTGTCGGTCTCGCAGTTGCAGACTTGGGGGCCAACAACTGTGAACTGATCCCTAAGGAAACGAGGCTGCCGATTCGCAAGAAATCGCGTCGTAAACTTGCCTTAGCTACGCCTATTCGATTTTGCACGATTTACCTTTCTGAGCACTTCCGCACTTTTCATTTAGGGCATTTTTTTTGCTTGCTCCCCTCGCCCCTTTTACGGGAGAGCGGATGGGGGTGAGGGGTTTTGCACTCGACAGCCGAAGGTCGTAGTGGATCTTGTTAAAGATCCTTTTCACGGGAGGGTCTTTAACAAGACCCACTACCCTAAAATTAAGAAGTAACAAAGCGCTAGCTCCCAAACAGCTAATATAAGAAAAAAAGTGCACACATGCCTAGTGATTTGCCGCAAAATCTTCGGAACTAAGGACGGCCCAAACGAAGTCTTCTAACCATCGTGATTCGGCATCACGTGACAACCCTTTCAATTCACCAAGCCAAAGGCTTAACTGTGTATTCGTAGGCTTCCTAGCCAACGCTCGCTCAAAAAATTCCGTGATGATTTCCTCTGCGGGCTTGCCGTTTGAAAGGGCCCTTTGCAATCGACCATCGCGATCTGCGATCCGTCGATTGAGAAGCCCACCGTTGATAGCAAGCAACTTGGAAGCAAGCCCCTGCTTTTGGCTGGGAGACTGGCACGTTTCACTTCGGGAACAACGCCCCAACGCATCCAATTCAGGAAATGGCATCGCAGGATCGAGCATCTCGATCGCCCGTTTTCCGTTCTGGTTTGAGCGAGCTTCGGGTGCGAGTAAAACATCCTCAATGGCATCCAAAAGAACTTCCGGCAACAGAGGCCTAGACATAGAAGCACCGTACCAAACTTCAAGCTCTTTCGGATCGGATTGGCTGCCTCGGGCTCGCGAATACGCATGGCTGTTGGCTATCCAACCCAAGGTCCGACGCAAATCGTAACCGTTCGAAGTAAAATCTTTTGCTAACAAATCCAATAACCCAGGGTGTGAAGGAGGGTTGGTCTCTCGGAAATCATCCACCCCGGCAACCAATCCACGCCCCATCATTGCATCCCAAAGCCAATTCACGGTCGCTTTCGCAAAGTGCGAATTGTCCTTATGCAAAAGCCAATTCGCAAACTGCTCCACAGCCGAATCCATCTCTTCCAAATCGCGAACGCCCGGAATGCGAGGAACGGCCTCTTCACCGGTGCGCAGGTTTGTGACTGCCCCGCTCTTTTTGACTTGCACGAATCGACCTCGTTCGAATCTTGAGAAGATCGCGGCGAGCCCATGATAATCATCTTGGGTCCAGCTCGCGAAAGGATGATTGTGACAGTTGGCACATTGAATGCGGGTCCCCATGAACACACTGCCAACAAGTTCTGCCTGCAACCGTGCATCCTTGGGCGTACGTGTGAAGTTCGTGGAACCAACGACATGGCTATCACCCGTCGCGGTTAACATCTCGCGAACCATTTCATTGTAGGCACGCCCGCTATCGAGCGAGTTCCGTATCCAGTGGCCGTATGCGGCGGCAGCTTGTGGCTCTTCTGAAGAGCCACGCAATCGAAACAAACGGGCCAGCCTCAAAGACCAAAACTCCGAAAAGCCTTTGCTCGCAAGCAACTCGTCGATCTTTCGTTCGCGACGATCTGCGTTTGACATCGACTCAAATTCGCCCAGCTCTTCAAGTGTTGGCAATCGGCCTGTCAAATCAAGCCGCAATCGGCGAAGGAACGAACGGTCGTCAACTACCCTATTTGCACCCAGTTCAAGTTTGTCGAGCTGAGTTTCAATCTCGGTATCTACGAAATCTCTCAAACGTACAGATTGCGACGCGATTTTGCGTTGGCTTTGGTATGGAAGCAGCACCGACACGGGAACGATTTTGTTCCAAAATCGAGCGGTTATGATGTGCTTGCCAGGCCGATGGCAAACAGCCCGCGACGGACCTCCAATGATCTCAATCGACGCGGGATCGTCGGAGTGAAAAATCGTCCATGCAGAGACCTCGACTTCCTCCCCATCCGAGAATTGAGCAAAAGCTTGCAACGCTATCGATTGGCCTAGCATCGTCGCGATCGCTTCATCAGGGACGACCCGCAATCGTTGAAGCTGCCTTTCGAGTCCGCGTTTTGCTCCCTGTTCGAGCCAACTGCGCAAAATGGAAACGCTTGATGAATCATCTTCGAATACTGTTCCGCCGCCATGGTCCAGGATCCCCAACGGCTTCGTTAATACTAAGCTTTTGGCTGTGTCAAATAGATTGACCCGCCTCCCTTCTGCGAATCGCACCATTGCCGAGTAGTCCGCATCGGGGTTGCTTCCAAAGAGAGACAGATGGAATCCGCCCCGTCCGGAAGCGGCACCATGGCACGCACCCGCGTTGCAGCCCGCATGCGTCAGCACAGGCAAGACCTGCGAATCAAAGTCCACCGGCGCGACGTCTGCAATGATCACTGATGCAATAAACAGTGCGTAGAAGTTCATTCCTTCGGTACCTTGTCAGATCGTGGCTGCGCGCCGCTTTTCTCAAGACTCTCTTTGGCCCATTTCGTTAGGAACTCTTGAGCCTTGGGGGTTCCGTAGTCCGTGAGCTTACCACCGCTAGTGACAGCTGTCGCGATACGATAAATCTCCTTCCGAACAGCTTCATTAACTTCCATTTGTTTTTCAATTTGCGCAGCGACTTGAATCACCTTTTCCTCAGTCGCCGTTTTTTGGATGAGCGAACGCATCACGCCGCTTAAGTCGGGTGCCTTGTCTTTTCGGTCCGTTTGCATCGCCCGAATTGCATCCTTGCCAATCAACTCTTCGAGCGGCGGAACCGCGCCTCCAATAAGCTCTGTGATCGACTTGACGATCTTCGGAAGATCAACCTGGAGACTTGGCTGAACCAAGGTGTAGTTTGCAACGACTTTATCTTCCTTGCAAATCAGGATCGTGAGTGTCACCAGTCGGTTCAGTCCGTAGCTTCCAGGCCCCTCTCGTCCCTCGAGCGAAACGCCAGTTGCGGTGTCTGCGCTGAAGGCATGCTTCATGCGTTGGAAGTTTTTCTCGGCCTCGTTGGCATCATCTTGCAAGAGAACCACGCCTGTTTCTAAGCCATCTCGCATTCGTTTCGTTGAATATGCGGTCAAATTGCGAACCAAGGAAATAGACTGCCGATTCAGATCGTGCACGAAGATGAGCAAAAGCGGCTTGCCATTGGCCTGGGTTACGTAGTCTACTTTTTTGCCTGCATCCAGCTCGGCCAAGCTTCTTACTTGAAACGGGACAATCGGTTCATTCAACTGCGGTCCCGAAAAGATGGCTTCTTGGCCACATAACAACCCGAGACATCCAAGCGATGTATAAATCGTGCAGAAGGCCGATGCAAAACGAACCATTTGAATAAGACCGAACATAGATTCCTCCAAATACCCAATACGACTGTGGTAGCGGAACTCGCCAAGAGTTTCGGTGCGCAACTGGACTTCTTTGGGGGAGCTGCCGAAAGCCTTGGCGGCTTCCGCTACGGTTGAAACACAATTTCTACAAAGTCGATCCACTAGCGCTGTCGAATACTAACAGCTTCGCCATTGTAGAGACTTTTGCCCCGTATCGCTCGATAGAATTCTGAATCCATCGCTCCAAGACGAAACTTGGCTAACCTTGGAGCCAAGATGTCCGAACAGTGAAAAGCTCCCGAGGAGACAAATCGAAGCTTGGAGAAGCGAACCAAACGCACATTGTTCCTTTCTCATCTGCCACGGCGACTATGTCCTCGAAGGGGCGAGCACCGAATTAAATCGCTTTCAATCAAAACTGAGAATTGGTCTTCTTGGCGGGCCAGACTATTACTATCGCTGTTTACTAGCCAAAATTTGTCTAGTGCAGACTTGCTTTTTCGTTTCGGCGACGACGCACTTCCAGGCACAGGATGGACGCGGCCAGCAATCTCCTATGCACAGTTTCTAGGAACCATACCTGTGCTGCCCTTCAAACTAGGTTCGAATAGTCCTCGCAGCCGAGTCTATACCGCCGGGCACTATCCTTATGATCAAGTTGCCCCCCTGCATTCCAAAGGGAACAAGCTATCGAAACGAAGCCTGCTGCTTCAGGGGGCCGCGACCACTGGCCTGATCTTCTTCCTACCGTAGATTTTGCGATAACTCTTGGAGTATTGGGCTAAAGGCTAGCTGGAAAGCAACTCGACAAAAGTTCGAACCAGCGTCCCTGTCCCACCGGCATCGCACCAAGACTTGGGGCTATCGAGAAACGCAGGGCCTGCAATATCGATGTGTGTCCATGCAACATCCGTCACAAACTCTTCAAGGAATTTGGCGGCCGTCATTGCTCCGCCGTACCGTCCTTCACCGACGTTCTTGATATCAGCGATCTTGCCTGCGATTTGCTCCGTAAAAAATGAGTGCATCGGCAATGGCCAAGTGTATTCTCCGCAGGCATCGGCTGTTTTTTTGATCTCGTTCTGCCAAGCTTCGTTGTTGGTCATCAAGCCCGAAATTTCGAGCCCCAATCCAACACAGCATGCACCCGTCAAAGTCGCAAAGTCGACGATCCTCGCTGGCTTTTGGTCGAGCGCGACATTCAGGCAGTCGGCCAAAACCAGACGTCCCTCAGCATCGGTGTTGTGGATTTCGATCGTCTTACCGCTTCTTGCTGTCAGGACGTCGCCAAGTTTGAAAGCGTCGCCCGAGATTAAGTTCTCTACGAGGCCGATGATTGCAACTAGATTGTGCTTAACTTGGAACTGCACGGCGGCTTTCATGATTCCGAGCACGGTCGCTGCGCCGGCCATATCACATTTCATAGTGAGCATTCCATCGGTTGGCTTGATCGAATATCCACCGCTGTCAAAGGTCACTCCTTTGCCGACGAGTACGGTTGGGGGCGCGTTCGCCTCTCCTCCGTCGTATCTTAGAATGACCAAACGAGGGTCTCGGACAGAGCCGCGAGCCACGCCGAGGAGGGCACCGCAACCCTCCGCTTCAAGTCGTTTGCGATCCCAAACTTCCACCGCTATCGAAAGGTCTCTCCCCAACTGAATGGCCTCGTCAGCAAGTGTCTCTGGGTAGAGGTAGTTGGGAGGCAAATTGACAAGCCGACGTGTGAAGTTGATCGCCTCTCCCAAAATTGCTCCGGCTTGGACGGTAGCCGCGTCGAGTCCAACCCACTGAATGCACTCGGGTTGGTGCAATGATTTTTCTTTGCGAAAGAGATCTTGCCCGACGCAACCTATCATCGCACCGGAAATCGCGCCTCGGAGCGAGATCGCGGTTCCTTGGAAGCCGACCATTCGAACGACGCCACGTTTTTTCGAAGCGATGGCTTTCAATGCCGTGGAGCCAGCTCGGGAATAAACACTCGGATCACGGTTTTCATTGGAGCCAAGTCCGATGATCAGCAACAGCTTCACCGGCAAGCCAGCGGGTGCAACGATTTGTGTAATTTTCAACGGTTTGGTCGAGATTTCCTCCGTTTCGATCAACCGTTTTAGAAGGCCATTCGTGGCTGCATCCAGTTTCGCAATTTCCTCTGACTTTGCCCATTCATTGTCGAGTCCCACTACCAGACAATCGCAGGCGGACAGGAACAATTCATTGGAAAAACTCTCGCAAAGCATGCCGACACACTACCTAATTATTGGAAAAGTCCTTGGTTTATCGATTGCTGCTTGCCTTACTTGCTTTCGCCAGCATTAGGAGCAATTGTTTGTTGCGATGGAGCGTTCAAGCCGGTGAACTTCGAGAGACGAGGGGTTGGCGTTGTCTTCGTCAAGGCTCGGTGAACCAAAGTTTGGTACGCACCCGAGGACGTCGCTGGCTCGATTTCCGTGACAAGTATCTGCGGAAGTGCCCCGCTTGGTATGAGCTTCGAGACAGCCAATTGCACGCTTTCGACACGCGCGTTTGTCTCTTGCTCAGAGCTGCCGGACTTGACATACACAATGCGTTGATTGACGGGAGCCTGCGTTACGATCCATTGGACCTTGATAGCCCCAGCGTCGCTAAGTGCTTGGTCAGGTAAAAACAGACTTGATCCGAGTGTGTTGTTTTCCCGCCAACCGTTGTCCCGCATGATTTCAAACGGGGCGATGACGGAATTGGAGTCGGCGGCTCGAAACGGCTGTGGCCAAGCGACGTTTCGAGCATAGTCGATGCCTGCCTGATGTCGAACATTAGCACATCCAAGGAAGCTACCAGTCAAAGCGGCAATGGTAAGTGCCGTGAGAGATCGTCGCATGTCGTAATTCCTTCTACACCAGATCTGCTCGATCTGACTCAAAATAGCAATCCCATCGTCCCAAAATCCGTTTGGGTTCGTACTTCGTCAAGATCGGCAGTCGGCTCTTTTCGACATCGCAATTGATTGTTCAGGTCCGTCAGTCCACATATCCTGCAAAGTCAACACGGAGTATTGCTATCAATTCGGGTGCACCTCAGCCCGCAAATCTTGCCATCTTTACTCAATTCCTACAACCAGAACTTCCGATGAAAAGACAACAAAGTGCGTAGTCGTCAAAGTCTGCGTGATCGTTCTGTTTTGAGTTGCTTGAGGTTTATACTATGGCATTAAGAGAAATCAGCAAATTTCGCCGGCGGTCTTTGAGAAACGCTTTGAACTTTAGCATTGGAGCAAGCGTTTTTGCTTTGAGCAACTTCGCTTTCGTTTCCTCTACGTTCGCTCAACTCAGAACGGGCCGAAGCACGGACCGTGAGTTTTATACTCCGAACGAACCAAAGCCAGACGTGCCATCGAAAGCTGCTAACAAGCGGACTAAGTCGGACGTCGTTCAAGCATCCGCGAACGAAGTGATTTTTGACGAGGAGACGCCAGTTCGTCAAAGCAAACGATCGCAAAGTGCGGTTCGCCATGCATCCGGGGAACACCCGACAAGCCGAGTTGTCCAAGCGGGTTGCAAGAGTTGCCAAGCCGGTGTCGCACACTCGCACCCGATCGCAGCAACGCAGAGCCAAATAGTCGTCGACGAAGAAGAATCTATCGATTCGGGACTTAGCGAAGTGGTTCAAGACCCCAACGCGATGGTCTATGGTTCGACTTGGCAACCCCGTATGACCGGCGCAGAAACCGGCATACTCATTTACACACCTCCGATTCTCGGAAACATTCTAGGTCGAATGCAGCTTCGAATCGAGGCTGCAACGTTTTGGCCGGAGGGGCAGAACCTGCCGCAATTGGTAGCCGTTACTGCCGCACCCGCTGGTCCTCCCATCAGAAGTCTGTTTGGCGGTTCCGAAGTGCTCGGCGACTCTACGCAAGGACTTCGAGGGGAAATCGGAACGTTTTTCGACCCATCTGGTCGCGATGGAGTACTGCTTCGATTCTTCTCTGTCGGAAGCAATTCACTTTCCTACAACAGCACACCAGATTCTGAACCGGTGGTGATGCGGCCGTTCAACAACACGCTTCTCGCCGGAAATGTCCCAGGTAACGTGGCAATCAACTTCCCCAACAGCTCACTAATCCTTTTGGATGGCACAGTAGGCACGCTGAATGCGACCATATCGAGCGATGTGTATGGCGGCGACATTTTGTTTCGCAAGTTGATTTTGAGAGACCCCGCTGGCCGCCTCGAATTCCTTGGGGGATACCAAAACGCACGACTAGCTGAACGATTGTTCATCGATTCTAGAACCATCGGAAACCGCGACTCGGGCACAGCAGGCTTCGAGAATCAACTGACCGACCGATTCCAGACTATCAACCGATTCAACGGCATGGCGCTGGGGTTGAATGGTGTTCTGCGAGAGCGAAATTGGAGCCTCTCTGGTATGGTGAAGCTTGGTCTGGGAAACATGGAACGCAACGTGACCATCAACGGTGACTCGGTGATACAGGAAGTTGTTAATCCAGGCAACCGTAATGCAATAACCAATGGCTTGTTGGCTCGGAATACCAACGATGGAAACTACATCGATAACACGTTTGTCGTTACGCCTGAAACGAATCTGACTTTGGGCTATCGGCTAACTCCGCGTTTGGAAGTGACCGTCGGATACACTTATCTGGGCTTGCCGAAGGTCGCGAGAGTTGCGGATCAGCTTGATCCCAACTTGGCTTCTAATTTGAGTACCCCACCATCCGGGCCAAGCACGCCAACATTTTCGCTCACGGACGGCAACTACGCATTGCACAGTTTGGACTACGGTCTGCAATGGCGATACTAAGCACTTCCGCACAAGTATTTGATCGCAAACCATAATCAGCCGCATGGCGTTAGCCGCGGTTTGCGTCGACTATTAGGTGCTATGCATTTCCGAAGCGCACTTCTTATTAACCAAAACATCGTATTCGCATGGGTACGGCAGTTGTCGAACTAGCCGTGGTCTTACCTGTCTTGGTAATCCTGTTGCTAGGCACATTAGAGACCTGCAACATGATTTTCTTGCAGCAGTCGCTCAATCAACAGTTGCCTATGGGGCTTGCTCCTGCACCGCCCCCGGTCGCAGTCGG
>Ga0105046_10006449_pt1 | contig 18523 bp, 12 predicted proteins | sample MAT03_FD_78385 | JGI IMG/M metagenome (GOLD analysis project Ga0105046, IMG submission 78385) | Freshwater microbial communities from Lake Fryxell liftoff mats and glacier meltwater in Antarctica - MAT-03 (megahit assembly) | ecosystem: Environmental > Aquatic > Freshwater > Ice > Liftoff...
CCTTGCTCAGTCGGCGGGCGCCGCGATCGATCCGGGAACGACGGACATCGGCAATCACTGTGATGACTGCATGACGGCGGTGGCACTTCCGTTTCCTGTCACGCTCTATGGCGCGGCCTATACGTCGTGCAACGTCAGCAGCAACGGCACGCTCCAGTTCACTGCCAACAACGCCGAGTATGGCAACAACTGCCTCCCGCAGGCCGGTGTGCTCGGGGTCGCGATCTGTCCGCAGTGGGACGACCTTCGCACCGACGGGACGAACCAGGGCATCTTCACGTCCATCCGCGGCACGGCACCCAACCGTGTCTTCAATATCGAGTGGCGCAGTTCGTACTATTCGGGCGGCGGCACGGCGAACTTTGAGGTTCGGCTGTTTGAAGACAACTCCCGCTTTGAGATCATTCTCGGCCGGCTGGATGAAGGCGGCGCCAACGCAACCGTGGGCGTGCAGCACACAACGCTGCCTGCGACACAGTTTTCGTGCAACACCGGTGGGCTTACCCCGAACGGCACGCGGCTGACGTTCGCGTGCTACAACGGACCGACCGGCACCGCCTCGGCATCTCCCAATCCGGTCTACGCCTGCGGCAACGACGGAGCGGTGGTGTTGATGGTCAACGTGTTGCCCGGCAACAGCCCACCGAGTTCGGGCATCAGCGTGACGGCGAATCTGACGAGCATCGGCGGATCGGCCAGCCAGGCGTTTTTTAACGACGGGACGCACGGCGATGCCACCGCCGGCGACGGCGTGTGGAGCTTTGGGCTCGTCGTTCCCGGTATCACACCGCCGGGAGACAAGAGCATCGCGTACACCTTGGGCGATTCGCAAGGACGCTCGACCTCGGGCATGCTGGGCCTAAGGGTCAATCCGTGTGCATCAACGGGTCCCGATGTGATCGTGGTGGGCTTGACCGACGTGAACTATTACGGCGCGCTGGGAAACATCTCGGCGTACTCGATCGGTACCGATGCCTGCAACCGCGGCGACTTGCCGGCCCTCTGGATCCAGGGCGGAACGCAGCACCCGGTCATCGCGCAGAACATGTACCGGCTCAAGAACGGCCGCTTTGAGCAAGTTGGTCAGTCGTTCCTCAAGCACGGCTTCCAGTCGCTCAACTCACCCGGCTGCGCCACCTGCGTGCAGCCGCCGATGGGCGGGGCACAGCTTGGAGTTGGATGCTCAGACGTGTACGGGGCTGGCTATAACGGCGGGCAAGGCAACCTTGGCATGCGTTCAACCTGCAACGCCACGACGGGCGTGTTCAGCTGGCCACCACCGCAAGCAAGCACGACCGTTATTGGCCAGCGGCTGCAGGTGTATACCGCTGATGTAGACCCTTCACTCAACGTGGGCGCACTTTACTTCGGCGAGGCGCATTATGTCACGGCGGACGATGCCCAGTGGACGTTCAACGGCGCGCCGGCCCGAAACGGGCTGAACAACGCGACGTATCAGCGGCTCACGTTTCCGGCCCTGGGCGCCGGGGGCGCACCGACGCTCGTGGGTCCGCCGCAGGTCATGAGCCCGGCGATTCAGGCATGGAAAGATGTGGATCCGGCTGTTTCAATCAGCGTGGCCGATTACCTCGACACCTCGATTCCCGGCCCGGGCATCATCGTGCGGTTCTGGGTGGCGGCCAAGGCGACGGACAACGGCAACGGAACATGGCACTATGAGTACGCCGTGTTCAACTTGAACTCCGACCGCTGCGGTGGCCGCTTCTCTGTTCCTATTGGTCCTGGAGTGGTGGTGAGCAACATCGGCTTCCACGGCGTGTTTGCCCATTCCGGCGAGCCGTTCCCCAATACGGCCTCGAACCCCAGTAACTGGCCGGGGTCGGTTTCGAACAATGCCGTTCGTTGGTCGACGCCGCAGGCCTACCTGCCGCCCAACGGCAACAATGCCAACGCACTGCGCTGGAGCAACCTCTATAACTTCCGCTTTGATGCCAACGTAGCACCGGCGACGGGCACGACGACGATCGGTCTGTTCAAGCCCGGAACGATTTCGTCGGTCGATGCGCCGCTGCTGCCGGTGCCGGGAGCCTCAAGTTGCCCTGCGGACTTCAGCAGCGATGGCTTGCTTAACCCTGATGATCTGGCCGACTTCATCAGCGCGTTCTTCGCAACCACCCCCAGCGCGGGCACGGATTTCAATCGCGACGGAACGATCAATCCTGACGATCTGGCCGACTTCATCGGTGCGTACTTCGGCGGCTGCTGACGGAGACGTTCACAAATCGCGAGGCATAATGCCCGCAGCACACCCTTCATCGCGGGTGTGCTTTGGCCGCGATTGGGAACCACCGGAGCCTTCATACCGGGGTTGGGAAGCGGAACCGACTGATTGAAACCGCTCTGGAGACTCTTTTGATGCGGATTTGGAACCCGGCGGGTGAGGCGAGCCTCCAAACTGGTAGTCAAGGCCGCCCATGCTGCTCGCAGCACACGATTCGGCGAGCCTCTGGAGCATCTCCTCATGAGCACAATCACCCCCAACGTTTCAAGATCTGCCGATAGCCCCACAAACGTGTTCGGACATGGCACGGCGGCCGCGTGCGGCGTCGCGCAGGAGGCCTCGCCCCGCCAAGTTGAGCAATGGATGCGCAGCGGCGAAGCAGTTCTCATCGACGTGCGCGAGCAAGATGAGCACGCGAGAGAACATATCGGCGGAAGCCGGCTGGTGCCGCTCTCTCGGTTTGGCACTTTGGAAGTTCGTTCATTGACTGCACCGGGGCAGCGAATCGTGCTGCACTGCAAGAGCGGGCGGCGCTCGGCGGATGCGGCGCGCATGGCGATATCACTTGCGGCCGACGGATACTCCGTGATGACCATGGCGGGCGGCATTGAGGCGTGGAAGAAGGACCACCTGGCCGTCGAGATCGACACTGGTGTTTCGGGTGTCAGCGTGATGCGCCAGGTGCAGATGGTCATCGGCACGGGCGTGCTTGCAGGGTCGTCGCTCGCGTGGTTTGTCCACCCCGCGTTCATGGCACTTCCCGCTTTCTTTGGAGCCGGACTGCTCTTTGCAGGCATCACCGGCACGTGCGGCCTTGGCGCGCTGCTGGGCGGAATGCCATGGAACAAAGGAAGGAGCAACAAGGACGCATCGGCCTGTGCGGCCGGCGCGTGCCGGTGAGAGCGTTGGAGGTGCCCCCGTTCAGATTCAAGCAAGGAGATTTCAGATGATGCACGATGCAACCAAGTTTTACGAAACATGGCCCGCCACAATGAACATGGCCAAGGCCAAGAATCCGGAAATCGGTAAGGCCTTCGGAGCGATGTTTCAAGGTGTCATGAAAGAAGGCGTCGACGGCGGGCTCTCCGTCAAGCACAAGGAACTGATCGCGCTGGGGATCGGCATCGCCGTTCGGTGCGAGCCGTGCATCTACGCGCACGTCGAAAAGTGCCTGAAGGCCGGCGCGACGCCCAAGGAAGTGATGGACGCCGCGGGCGTGGCCGTGATGATGGGTGGCGGACCGGTGTACACATATACCCCGGTCGTTGCGGCGGCGCTCGAACACTTTGAGAAGAACGGGCTGCCGGCCGGGCACTGAGATGAACGCTGGGCGACTCGTACACCGTGATCAATTGCGGCGACCGGGGCGGTGTGGTGGCTTGTTGTTGGACAGCCTGACTGGCCTTCTGCCGCGGCGGACGCCGGGGGCAGCGGTGCGTTCGGCGGCATCGCGCTCCTTGATGGCCGCGAGAATCGCTGCACGCACACGGGCAGGAAGTTCGCCCGCAGACATCTGCATGCACGCGTCCTGAACGATGTCGAGTTCGCGGAACACAGCCCGGCAGCGGGCACAGACTTCCGCCTGAGGCACCTTGAAGCCTTGCGCCGTTCCACCCCGGTCCATAGCGGCCATCTTGGCCTTCAGCAGGTCGAGGCAGATTTGTTTGTCATAGATCGGCGCCGGCGCGCTCATGGCGGGCGCTCGGGCCGTCATGGCCTTGCGGAGCGTTAGGCGCGCGCGGTGCAGCCGCGTCTTGATGGTGTTCTCGGCAAGTCCGAGGGTCGAACCGACATCCTGGACGCTCACGCCGAGCACTTCCTTCATGACCAATGGCACGCGCAAGTGCTCGGGCAGGCGGGCGATCTCGGCCTGCACGCGCGCGATCGCCTCGGCACGCTCGGCGGGGTTCTCGTCGCGCTCTGGCGCCGCCGCGATGGCCATGACGCTCGTCTCGCGCCACGGCATGAGCTGCGACATCGCGGGCATGCGCTTATCGATGCCGCCGCGCCGGCGGTGCCGGTCGCTGCACGAGCGGGCCGCAATGGCGTAGAGCCACGTACCGGGATCAGAATGCCCTTTGAAGGTGTGCCACTTGCGGAAGGCCTGAAGAAAGACGTCCTGCACCATGTCGTCGGCATCGGCGCCGTGACGGCACAGCCGCATCGCCAGCCCGTGCACTTGTCGCCCGTGCTTTTCAAGGAGGGCGGGAATAGCCGCGCCGGGATCAGAGCCCGCCGAGAGGGCCGCGCGGGCATGATCGGACTGGATGGTTGGTCGTCTTGTCATGAGGCAAGTAGTTCGGGCCTTGGGTGTTGTTGCTGACCCAGAAGCAGTGTAGAGGCGCCTAGAGACCAATACGCCAATCTGGACCCTTCTCCCTACCGGCGAGCCAAGCTCAGCTCGCTTACGCGAACGGGCTTCTTGCGGCGGTCGCCGTGAGCCTGTCAGCCGGGTTTTTCTTCGAACCCCGAACGTGGCCAGAGCGTAGGATAGGCTGATCCCTATACCCCATGGGGGTATAGTTTCGGTGGGGCCTAGCACCACCACGTCGACGCTCGCCATTCTTGAAAGGGCATCCATGAACTCAATCAGCACGACGAATCCGATCACCTTCGACATTTCCGGTATGTCTTGCGGGCACTGCGTGAAGGCCGTTACGGCCGCGTTGGCAAGCGTGCCGGGCGCGGCGGTGCGAACGGTGAGCATCGGGTCGGCGGAAGTTGGCTTGCCCGACGCAGCGTCTGTCGCTGGGGTGATCGCGGCTCTTGATGAAGCTGGTTACCCCGCCACCGTCCGCGCACCGGGGGCGAGTGGCAGCGAACCAACTGGCGCTCGGTCATGCTGCGGCGGCAAGGCCGGCGCGCAGGGTGGTGCGAAGAGTTGCTGCTGAATCGCCCAAGACCTGAAAGAGGAGACTCGATCGTGGCCAAGACGGGGAAAACCAAATCGTTGCAGTCGGCTGCGAAGAATGGCGTCGAGGTCGTTGCTGGGGGTAGCATGGAATGCTCGGGCGAGTGCGGATGCAGCGTCCAGACTTCGCGCGGGAGCGGAAAGCCGGGCGCGGGCCCGGGCGCTCACGCTGCGGGAGTTGACGCCGCTCTGAAAGCGGCGAACCTCAACCACCTGCGCCGCATCGAGGGCCAGGTCCGCGGGATCGCGGCGATGATCGAGGACAACCGATACTGCGCCGACATCATCACGCAGGTTTCGGCGGTGCGCGAGTCGCTGCATTCGGTGGCCCGCAACCTCATGCGCAACCACCTGAAACACTGCGCGGCGCAGGCCCTGCATGGCGATGAGAAGAGTCGCGAGGCCGTGATTGCCGAGCTGCTCGACATTGCCCGGAAGGTGGCCCGTTAGTGGACGCAACACGATCGAGAAAGGACGCGACCATGAACATTCTCTCGACAACTCAGCACAAGCCGCAACCTCTCGCGCCCGCTGGCCATGGCGGGACACAGCACGCAGAGCCCACAGTTCGCGCGGACCTTCCGATCGAGGGCATGACATGCGCGGCGTGCGCCGTTCGGATTGAGAAGCGGCTTGCCAAGCAGCCCGGCGTCAGCTCGGCAAACGTCAACTTCGCCACCAAGGTGGCGACGGTGGTTTTTGACCCTGCCGCGACAGTGATTTCGAAGCTGGCCCAAGCGGTTGACGATCTCGGATACAAGGCGGTCGTGCCGACTACCCCCGCCGCTGCCGGCGACCCGGCCCACGCTGCCGGGCCCGATGCGGCAGGGCACGATCATTCGCTGCACTCATCACACCGGGGCGAAGATCAAACCCGGCTGCTGCGGATAAAGATGGTGGTTGGAGCGGTGCTGTCGCTGCCGGTGTTGATTATCGCCATGTCGCACGGCACGATCGCGTTCCTGAACGAACCGCCCATCGGGCCTTACACCAACTGGATCCAACTGGCGCTTACGACTCCGGTCCTCTTCTGGTGCGGCGGACAGTTTTTTCGTTCGGCGTGGAAGGGACTGCGGCACCTGAGCGCCAACATGGACACGCTGGTTTCGATGGGCACGGGCGCGGCGTACAGCTATTCGCTGGCGGCCACCGTGTGGCCCGGTTTTTTTGCTGCGACGCAGGCCATCACGACGGGCGAGCATGGAGGGCACGGCGGCGTGGTGCCGGTCTACTACGAAGCCGCGGCGGTCATCATCGTGCTGATCCTGCTGGGCAAGTATTTCGAAGCGCGGGCGACGGGCCAAACAACGGCCGCGATTGCACGGCTGATCGGCCTCGCGGCGCGGACGGCGCGCGTGCTCCGCGGCGGGGCGGAGCTTGACGTTCCTGTCGAGCGCGTGGTGATGGGCGACATCGTGATCGTTCGACCGGGCGAGAAGATCCCTGTTGACGGCGAGGTAGAAAGCGGCGATTCGGCGGTGGATGAATCGATGCTGACCGGCGAGAGTTTGCCGGTTGAGAAGAAGCAGGGCGAGCCGGTCTTTGGCGCCACCATGAACACCACCGGCGTGTTGCGGGTGCGCACGACCAAGGTGGGCAAGGACACCGCCCTCCAGCAAATTGTGCGGCTGGTGCAGGAAGCGCAGGGGAGCAAGGCCCCGATCGCGCGGCTGGCGGACCAGATCAGCGGCGTCTTCGTGCCGATCGTGATAGGCATCGCCCTCCTGACCTTTGTGATCTGGTGGTTTGCCGCGCCCGCTGATTTGCGGTTGAGCATGTCGCTGGTGACGGCGGTTTCGGTGCTCATCATCGCGTGCCCGTGCGCGCTGGGGCTGGCGACGCCCACGGCCATCATGGTCGGCACCGGGCGCGGGGCCGAGCGCGGCATTCTCATCAAAGACGGGGCTGCCCTCGAGACAGCCCACAAGCTCTCGGCGGTGATTCTTGACAAGACGGGCACGATTACGCAGGGCAAGCCGGCCCTCACGGATGTGGCCGCTGCGGCGGGGAGCGGATTGGGCGACAATGACCTGCTCCGGCTGGCGGCCAGCGCTGAGAAGCACAGCGAGCACCCGCTGGCGGCGGCGATCGTGCGGGGCGCGCTGGATCGGGGCCTGGTGCTGACGGAGCCGGCGGCCTTCCGTGCCCTGATCGGGCACGGCATTGAAGCCACGGTTGATGGACGCGCCGTGCTGGTGGGCAAAGCGGCGCTGCTGGCTGAGCGGGGCATCGCCATCAGCATGCGCGGAGCCGCGGATGCGCTGGCCGCGCGGGGGCGCACGCCCATGTTCGTTGCCGTGGACGGGCGCGAGGCCGGATTCGTGGTGGTGGCCGATCGGGTGAAGCCGGAGTCAAAGGCGGCGATCGAGCAGATGCACGCGATGGGTCTGCGGGTGGTGCTGATGACCGGAGACAACGCCCAGACCGCCGCCGCCGTCGCGGCCGAGGTCGGTGTCGATCAGGTGTATGCCGAAGTGTTGCCGCACGAGAAGGCGAGCAAGGTGCGCGAACTGCAAGCGGCGGGGTTCATCGTGGGGATGGTGGGCGACGGCATCAACGATGCCCCGGCGCTGGCGCAGGCCGATGTGGGGATGGCGATCGGCACGGGGACGGACGTGGCGATCGAGGCGTCGGACATCACGCTTATTCGTGGTGATCTGCGGACCGTTCCGGAGGCGATTGAACTCTCGCGTTCGACCATGCGGGCGATCAAGCAGAACCTCTTCTGGGCCTTCATATATAACGCCATCGGCATCCCCATCGCTGCCGGTGCTCTGTTCCCGCTGACGGGCTGGCTGCTGTCGCCGATTATCGCCAGCGCCGCCATGGCGTTCAGCAGTGTGAGCGTGGTGCTCAACAGTTTGCGGCTGCGGCGTGCCTAAAGAGGTGCGGCTTCCTGTGGCATCGTCACGTCGTGGCGGTGGTACGCTTACGCCTCTCGATCGCGCTCGTTCAAACGCAAGCACCTATGCCGACCCACCCCACCTCAAGTTCATCGGGCACCCATCACGTCACCATCACCCGTGGCATTCCCATGCCCACGCCGCGGCCTGTGATTGAGGGTGCGCAGGTGAAGATGGCACCCGACAACCCACAGATGACGCGGGACGAGTTGCTGGCGTTTGTGAAAGGCGCCGATGTCATCGTCAGCATGTTCCACGACAAGATTGATGCCAAGTTTTTAGCGGCGGCAGGGCCGCAACTCAAGGGCGTGTGCAACTTTGCCGTCGGCGTAGACAACATCGACCTGGCGGCATGCGGCGCCGCGAAGGTGACCGCCACCAACACGCCCGACGCCGTGACCGAAGGCACGGCCAACCTAGCGCTGGGCCTGCTGCTCGACGTGGCTCGGCGGATCAGCGAGGGGGATCGCTTCGTTCGTACCGGGCAGTTTGAGAAGCACGGCAACGGGTTCCCGCTGGGCTGGATGGGTATGCATCTGGCGGGCCAGACGATGCTCATCGTGGGCGCGGGCCGAATCGGCAAGGCGCTGGCCATGCGGGCACAAGCCCTTGGAATGAAGATTCTTTACACGGCGCGCTCATCGCACATCGACTTTGAACAGGCCCCGCTGGCGGCACAGCGCGTGGAGCTTGAAGACGGGCTGCGGATCGCCGATGTGGTGAGCATTCACACCCCGCTGACGCCCCAGACCCGCCACCTGATGAACGCGGCGCGGCTGGCGATGCTCAAGCCCACGGCGATTCTCATCAACACCTCGCGCGGGCCCACGGTTGACGAGGCGGCGTTGGTGGCGGTTCTGCAGCAGCGGCGAATCTGGGGTGCGGGGCTTGACGTCTTTGAGCACGAGCCCAAGGTGCATCCGGGTCTGCTCACACTCGACAACGTGGTGCTGACACCGCACGTGGGCAGTGCGGAGCAACGCTGGCGCGAGGAGATGACGCGGATGGTGTTCGCCAATGCAACGGCGATTCTGGCGGGAAAGTCACCGCCCAACCGGGTGGGATAAGGCCGCGGCAAGGTGGAGGTCCTTACGCGAAGGTCTTTGCGCGAAGGCATTACGCGACGGTCGCAGCGCTTGCCAGAATGCGGCCGGCTGCGGCACAGCCGCTGAGGTACGCTGCCTCGATCCGGCCGCCAAGGCACCAATCGCCGGCGAGGGCGAGTCGGTGCTCATTACTCCAGCAGCACTCAACCGCCGCGGGGCGTTCAACCAGCGCGTAGCGCCAGCGGTGGGCCGTCACGGATGAGCAAGAGATGTTCGTGCGAGCCACGCCCGCCGTCACAAGGGCATCAGCGAAGGCTTCGGCGAGCTTGGGTGCAATCGCGACTTGATGTTTCTCAAGATGTTCGCGGCTCCACGCGGGCGTGGCGTGTACGACCCAGGCCAGGCGACCGTCGGGCATTGATGTTCTGAGGGGCTTGCGCGATTCGCACGCAATCCACGCGAGTGGCCCGCCGTCAACGTGGGCGGCATCGAAGGGTGCGAGATCGAGCCCGTCGGTCACGATCATGGCGGCCCAGCATGGAGCGATGACGGCGGCTTTCAGTTGGTCCTCAAACGCCGTCACACCTGAGGTTGCCAGCAGTTTGGCGGTCTGCACGGGCGGGGTGGTGACTACGAGGACATCGAACTCCTCTCCAATCGGCGAGAGGGTGCGGCCTGCGGCATCAAGCAATGCCCATCGCTGCCCGATCGGGCTGATCGTCGCGACTTCATTGGCGGTGGCGACGCACAGCCCGCCGGCGAGATGCTGGGCGAGCGCGCTCATGGACGGCTGCGGCAGGAACATGTCGCCCCGGTGCGGTTCTGGTGCGGCGCGACTGCCGGCAATTCGCGCGAGGTTGGGTTTCCAGAGCGCAATGACGCCCCTCTCGAGCCACTCGGCGGCGGCCCGCGCGAAGCGTTCATCGCGCACGCGGAAGAACTGCGCTCCGTGATCAAACCGCCACGCGCCCTCGCGTCTGGTGCTGGTTCGGCCGCCGGGGCCGCGTCCTTTATCAAAAACGAACACGTTGTGGCCGCGATCTTGAAGGATCCGGGCACATGCGAGGCCTGAGATTCCGGCGCCAACAACAGCCACACGGGCCATCAGCGGCTCGCCCGCTTCACGGGCAACTGGACCTCGCCCCACTTGCGCGGGTTGGGCACATCGGGGCCGTTGTAACTGAAGGTGCGGATATCACCCGCGGCTTCCCACTCAGTCTGCCCGGCAAGCCACGTCCGGAGCGTTTCTTCCCCGGCCCGGACGCGGTTGATGCCATATGGACCCATGAAACCGAGCGAGAGCACCGTCACCGGCGCGGTATCAATGATCTTGACTGCGGAGTTCACTTCGTCGGTCCCGGTGGCGCCGAGGTCGCTCGTGCGATACAAGAACGACATGGTCCATCGGCCCGGCTCACCCCGATCGGCTGCTTCTTTGCTCGCCTTCGTGTAGTCCATTTCCACCGGAGAGGTCATTTCAATGTTGCGGCGCTTGATGTGGTTAAACAGCGGGAAGAACCCGAAGTTCATGCCCAGGTCGGGGGCCATCGCGCCGGAAACCTCGGCCCGGCGGACGGAGGGATAGCTCTTCATATCGATGGCACCGGGCGGCGTGGGAGCGGGATAGCCGAGGGGCAGCGGGGTTGTGATCTTGGCCGGGCCAGCGCGGAAGTTTCCGTCGGTGCCTTCAACTGTTGCCGTGAGGTCGCCGCCGACCCGCTTCAAGCTGGGTGCTTGGGCCGGGCTCACTTCGGGCTTGGCCTCAGGCGCCGCGGCCACGGCCGGGGCGGGCTCCGCCTTGGCGGGGGCCGCAGAGGTGGCGGGCTGCGAGACCGCGACTGGCGCTGTGGCTGGTCCTTTGGCTGGCGCTTGGGGTGGAGTTGAGGCAGCGGGTCGAGCCGGGTTTTGGTCAGCGGTCGGTGAACAACTTCCGATGGCGAGCGCAGCGACAGAGGAACCGGCAAGGGCAGTCAGAAAGGCACGAAGACGAAATGGCATAGTCACGAATCCCAGAAATGACGGCCTTATGCAAAGGCCGCCCCGCGCCAACATCATAGGGACATTGGCGGCTCGAACGATTTCGCCGCATCCACCGCGCTAAGGTGTTCGGATATCGGTATCCTTCACCCCTGCGCGTCGCTTCCGAAGCGTCGGCGGTTTGTTCGGTTGGTGGTTTGGTTGGGGAATGTCCGGTTCGTGCCCGAGAAACGGGCACTGTGCGCCGCGCACCGGCAGTCTCCATGGTCCGGTCCTACCTCCTCTTAGCCGTTGGGAGCTTGCATGTTGATCGCGGGGCTTGATCACCTTGTCGTCCTTGCCGCGGGTGCGATGCTGGTTTCGCCGTGGAAGCCGCTCATCCTGCTTGTCACACTTGGCCTGTGGGCGTGGATCATCTCCACGGTCTACGACAAGCACGCGGCGCGATTCTTCCTGCCGCGCAAGACGTGGAACCTCGTGCACTGCACGTTGGCCCTGATAGGGCTGCTGGGCGCGCTGGCGATTCCGGCGCTGATTCCCATCCGGGGCGAGGGCGCGTTCTGGGCCGGCTGGGGCTTCATGCTGGTGATGCTGGGCGCGTCGTTCGCGGCGTACGCCATCTCGGCCAATAAGGACGAGCGCGTCCCCGAGGAGTTCCGCATCCGCCTCGATATTCTCACCAAGCTTGCCAAGTCGCGCGAGGACAAGAAGAAGAGCAAGCAGGCCGGAACGGCCAAGCTGGCGATCCGACGTCCCGACAAGTCACTGGTTGAAGTTCCCAGCGCCGAGGCACCCGAGTTCGAGACGCGTGTCGCCGCCGAGAAGGTGTTCCTGGACGCGATCGCCGCCCGCGCCTCGCAAGTCGATATCGCCGTTGCCAACAAAGACGCGTACGGCCTGTCGTACCTGGTGGACGGTCTTCGTACTCAGGCCGGCACCATGCCGGTCCCCGCGGCCATCAAGATCATCGACCTGTGGAAGTCGGCTGCGGGCCTCGATGTGAACGACCGCCGCCGCAAGCTCATGGCCGATACCAACGTCGAGCATGGCACGAACAAGACGTTGGCCCGCATCACCAGCGTGGGCGACCGGGGCGGCATGCGGCTCACGATGCTCTTTGAGCCCACCAAGGCCGTGCTCCGCAAGCCGACCGATCTGGGTCTGCTGCCGGACCAGATGACCGAGCTCAAGGCCTTGGTCGACGATGGGACGGGCCTCGTGCTTATCGCCGGCATGCCTGATGGCGGCCGGACCACCACCTTCTACAGCATCTTGCAGTTGCACGACGCTTATACCAAGAGCATTCAGACGCTCGAGGTTGATCCGCAGGCGGTGCTTGAGGGCATTCGCCATCAGGCGTTTGACCCCGCAGCGGAAGGCGCCGAGTTTGGCACCACGGTTCGCTCGCTGCTGCGTCGCGACCCGGACGTGCTGGCCATTGGCGAGCTGGTTGACCCCGCGACGGCCAAGGAAGCCGCCAAGTCGGATGTCGATCGCACCCGCGTCTATATTGCCCTCAGGGCCGATAGCGCTCTTGGCGCGGTTGATCAGTATCTCAAGGCCGTGGGCGACAACCAGCTTGCTGCCAAAGGCATGCGGGGTGTGATCGTGCACAAGCTCATTCGCAAGCTGTGCACCAACTGCCGCGTGAACTACCCCCCCACCGCCGAGATGCTCAAGAAGATGGGCGTGAGTGATCCGAGCAAGGTGCCCGCGCTCATGAAGAAGGGCGGACAGGTCCTGATCAAGAACAAGCCCGAGGTGTGCCCGGCGTGCAACGGCGTTGGGTACATCGGCCAGGAAGGCATCTTCGAGGTGGTGCGGTTTGATGATGAAGATCGTGCCGCCATCGCCGAGGGCAACCTGCAGGCGCTTAAGGCCAACATGCGTAAGAAGAACGTTCGCGGCCTGCAGCAGTCGGCCCTGGCGAAGGCCATCGCGGGTATCACGAGCGTTGAGGAGGTGATGCGGGTGACCGCACCACCGGCGGCGCCGGCAGGGCCTGGCGCGGCGGCGGCAGCGCCAAAGCCCGGGCCTTCGGCCTGATTTGGGTCTCTTTGGCGGCGTGGGCAGTCTCGCGCGGCGAGTAAGGTGGTTTGAACGTGTCGGTCGTGTCTGTGTTGGGTTTTCAAGCCGGTTTACTGGGGTCTTCCCATGTTCATGAACATTGCTGTGCTGGTGCTGGTGGGTGTGATCGCGTATGCGTGGTCGGCACGCGGGTTCTTCTCCGCGTTGCTGCACCTGTGCTGCACGATCGCGGCGGCGGCCATCGCGTTTGCCCTGTGGGAGCCGATCTCGCTGGCCATCATCAACAAGGGTGGCTCGCAATGGATGCAGGACCTCGCGCTGTGTCTGTCGCTCATCGTTCCCTTTGCTCTGGCCCTGGCGGCGCTCACGAGCATCACCAACATGCTGGTTCGCGCCAACGCCCAGTGCGAGAGCGCCTTTGACTATGTGGGCGGGGGCGTGTGCGGGCTTCTCACCGGCACCATCTCGGTGGGCCTGCTTGTGATCTCGCTCTCGTTCGTTCGCGTGCACAACGACTTCATGGGTCACGAGCCCATCTCGCAAGAGAAAGACGGCTATTTCACCAAGGGCTCGGCCCTGTGGTTCCCGGTTGATTCGCTGGTCGCCAAAGGATTTGGTGCACTCTCGACCACCTCGCTGCGTGTCGGCTCACCGCTGGCAACGCTCTATCCGGACATTGCCTATCGCGGCCACGTCATGCGGATCATGCCCGATGAGGCGACTCTGAAAGTCACCGGCAGCGGCAGCGATGTCGGCCTTGCCGGCCGATACACCGTGGGCGAGAAGGGCATCAAGGTTGACGACCTTCTTAAAGACACGTTCAGCACGGTCAAGCAGTCCGTGAAAGACCTTGACGGCGAGAGCCTCACGGGCCAATACAAGATCGAGGGCTATGTGCTCGCCACCAAGGCTGGCATGCGTGAGGCCAACGGCCAGGTCATCTTCGGCCCCGGCAGCGTGCAGCTTGTTCTTGAAGGTGAAGACGGGCCGCTTACGGCTCACCCCATCGCCCTGATCAGCCAAGCCAAGGGCGACAACACCGATCTGGGCCGCTGGCGCTTTGATGGCAAGGGTGTGTTCTTCGGCTCGGCGGGCGCCGCGGCCAATCCGCCCGTCGCGGTTGAGTTCGTCGTCCCTGCGAACGCCATTCCGCTCTACCTCTATGTCAAGGGTGTGCGGATGTCGCTCACCGACGAAGAGACAGAGACCACGATGGCGGCGTTCGATGCCTTTGACGATGTGGCCGAACGCGATCGAGCCATTCGCAATGGGTCGATCTTGGCGGTTGCCAAGGACGCTGTCAAACCAGCCAACAGCGATAGCCCACCCATCAAACCTGACGGTGCCGACAGCCCGATTCAGGCCAGCAACCGGATGCCGTTCCGCATCACGCTCAACGCCGGCAACGCCAACGGGCTGGTCGTCGTGAAGGACGGCAAGACCAACTACATCCAGAGCGGCGATGCCAAGTTCCGCAAGGAAGATTTCGGCCAGGTCGGCATGGATCGTGCCCTGCGCCTCGAAGAGTTCCTGGTTGATAGTGAGACGGCCATCGTCCAGCTTGACGTGAGCCCGTCGTCAGCGCTCTCGATCGTTTCGCCCGAGTCCAAAGAAGCCGGCGGCGGCGCCCCCACCCTCATCGACAACCGTGGCCAAACCTACGAGGCGGTCGGCTTCGTCTATCAAGACGCGCTGCTCACGCACATCCGCTTCATGCCCGGCAGCCCGATCCAGGGCGACAAGGACCTGCCCTCTGTCACGGCCAACCGGACGGACCAGAAAATCGTGCTGCTGTTCCGTGTCTCGCTTGGCGTTGAGATCAAGAGCTACGCCATCGGCAACAAGGGCATCAAGGACTTCACGCCCACGCTGAAGATCAACCAGTCACAGAAGCGGTAAGCAGCCGCGACCTGGCCGTTTAATCGGGCATGTGCACGCCGCTATCGCGACGTGACACGCCGTGCATCTCGAGCAATCGATCGGCCGCTTCCTCTGCCAGCCAGAGGCGAGCGGCCTTTTCTTTGGCACCATCGGCGAGCATTGCGCAGACCATTCCGCCGCGGAGTGTAAGGGCCAGATCGGCCGCAAGTTCCTTGTGGCGCGGCGCGCCCGCCCGCTTGCACTGGTCGAGCATGATGGCGTCAATGGCGGCGGCGTGCCGACGGCAGAACGTCCGCGCGGGCTGGGGATTGATCGGGAACTCCGACGCGGCGGCGAGGATCGGGCAGGATGTCCAGAGGCCCGACTCGGCCTCTTCAGCCAGTCGCGAGAAGAAACCGAGCAGGGCGGCGCGCGGGTCGCCCGGGTACTCAGCGATGGTGGTGAGCAGCGCGACGCGCTCGCGCTCAGCAGCGCGTTCGAGCACGGCGACCACCAAGGCTTCTTTGCTGCCGAAGTAGGTGTAGAGGGTCTTTTTGGCGATGCCGCCCTCGTCAACGATCAGGTCCACCCCGGTGGCGGTGAAGCCACGCTGGGTAAAGAGCGTGGCGGCGATCTCCAGGATGTGCTCGCGGAGGGCGGGCTTCATGGCGGGAGAGGGTAGAACGGGGGTTTCCACGGCCCGCGATGACCGCTCGAACCACCGCACGACAGTCGCGGCCGTTCGCCTGGAGGCGGCGGGGTGCGCCAAATGCCGGGGTTCCGTCGCTACGCTTGGGCTCATGACTCGCCTTCGTCGTGCCAACTCGCCCGTGGTCGTGACACCTCCCGGAACGAGTGCCATGACCGATTCACTCCCCAGTCACGCCCGCAACTCCACCACAACCATCACCATGCGCTCACTCATCAAGCATCACGCCGGGACGGAACTTCAACTTGTCGATCGGCCGGTGCCGCAGCCGGGGCCGCGCGAGGTGCTCATTGGCGTCAAGAAGGTCGGCATCTGCGGCACCGACCGGCACATCTGGGAGTGGGACGCGTGGGCCGCCTCGCGGATTCCTGTCGGCATCATCACCGGCCATGAGTTTGTCGGTATCGTCGAGAAAGTTGGCGATGCCGTGACGCGCTTTGAGAAGGGCCAGCGCGTGAGCGCCGAAGGGCATATTTCTCCTGGCACCGGCTACAACGCCCGCACCGGCAACGCGCACATCGCCGAGGGTATGCAGATTCTCGGTGTCGATCGCGACGGCTGCTTTGCCGAGTTCGTCTGCGTTCCTGAAGAGAACGTCTGGCCCGTGCACGCGGACATTCCAGACAAAGTCGCCGCCATTCTCGATCCTCTGGGCAACGCCGTACACACGGTCATGGCTGGTAACGTGAGCGCCAAGTCGGTGCTCATTACCGGTGTAGGCATCATCGGCCTCATGGCCGTCACGGTGGCCAAGGCCGCGGGCGCATCGCGCATCTTTGTGACCGACGTTGACCCCAAGCGGCTCGCGCTCGCCAAGAGACTGGGCGCGACCGAGGCGTATAACGTGCATGTACCGCCCCCGCAGCGCGAGCCCAGCGGAGCCCGCAAGCCTGCCTCCGAGCCCACGGCCGTTCCGGGGTGGATCACCGATATCCGCCAGCGGACGCGCGGCGACGGCCCTGATGTTCTGCTCGAAATGTCTGGCCACCCTGCGGCCATCAACGATGGCTTCACAGCTCTCCGCATGGGCGGCACGGCGGCGCTTCTGGGCATTCCCTCGACACCGTTCGCGTTTGATCTAACCAACCACATCGTGTTCAAGGCCGCGACGGTGCTGGGCATCAACGGCCGCAAGATGTTCGAGACGTGGTATCAGATGGAGTCGCTGCTGCTCTCGGGCCGGCTCGAACTCGAAGAGATCATTACGCACGAACTGCCGATGGCCGACTTTGCCAAGGGTTTCCGGCTGATGCAGACGGGCGAGGGCATCAAGATCGTGCTGAATATCAACTCATGATGGGTGCCTAATGGGTGCCCCGGCGGTGGGGGGCCGATGGGCCAACTCGCGGCTCATGCGCGCCGCATGACGTAAAGCGGAAGTTCGCCCGCATTTTTGGGGAGGGTGCGGGGACCGACATACTCAAAGGCCAAGTCGTCGGCCCCGGTCGCGGCGGCGAGGCAGGCGAACGCGCGGCTGGCAAAGACACGCCCGGGCGGCGTGATGGGCTCAATGCGTGCTGCGCGGCTGACGGCGACGCCCATGGCCGAGGGGCGACCGGTCACGGGATCAACGCAGACGAAGGCGGGTCCGCTGTGAAGACCGATGCGCAGGGCGAGGGCAGCGGGCAGTCCGCGCGAGGGCCAGTCGATCTTGGTGACGGCATCGAGGATTGAAAGGGCGATGGCGGCAAGTGCTGCCGGGGTGCTCGCGACGACGAACAGGCCATCGCCCCAGGTGTTGACAGCGATCACGGGCTGGCCCGCTGCGTCGATGCCGACCTTGACGGCTCCCAGAAACTCGCGGACGAAGGCGGGGATCTGGGTCTCGCTCAGGCCGCTGAAGCCTTTGGCATCAGCGAAGAGCACCGAGACGATGGCGTGCTTCATCATGTCGCCAGCACCGGCCTTCGCTCCGGGGCCGCCGCCGAGTGTGAGCCAGTCGTGCGTTTCGATCACGGTGTGCTGATCGGGCAGCACGTGCCGCGGCGAACCGGTGAGCGGGTCGATCGAGTGGACGCTTCGCCCTTGGGCCAAGGCGTGGACAACAAACGAGGCGGTGCCGCCCAGACCGTCGCCGGGCTTGCCGTCCCACACGGTCAAGGTGAGCGGTGCAAGGTCGAGCTCGTGGGCGAGCAGGCGAGCCTGCCCGTCGATCAGGAGCGCGACCATATGGAACGGAGCCCCGGAGTCTTCGGCGTGCTTATCGCCGAGGACTTGTACGCTGGTTGCCTGGGCAAGGACGCGCTGCATGCGTGCCACCCAACTCGGCCCGCCGGGCGCCACGCTGACACGAATGAACTCCGCCTCTTCGAGCGGCAGCAGCACTTCAACGCGGCCGCCGCGGGCGAGCATGGCCTCGGCGAAGAGCACGTCGGCGCCGTTGGCCAGCGCCGTTACGCCCACCATGGCGTTGTGCTCGTTGAGCCAGCGCTTGATGGCCTCAGCAACGAGGGCTTGGGTTCGCGCCGGGAAGCGCTCGGTCGATCGGTTGGGCCCGTCGATCATGTGGCCGGCGAAGGCAACCACGCTGGGGCGGGGCATGACGGAGTCGATCCAGTCGGCGGGCAGGAGGGCGGGCATATGGGTCGGCAAGTGTGCCGGCGAAAGCGGCACGACCCAGCGGGCCTGTTTGCGTATGGCTCCCAAGTCACCGAGGCGAGGGGGCGTGGACTCGGTTGCGAGCCTGGCGGCACGGGTGAAAGCCGCGGCGGCCTGGGTGATGTTACCGAGGAGGAGGTGGGCTTCGCCAACGGAAGCGGCTCGCCAGAGGGCGTCGTCGGTTGAGACGTCGTCGGTTGAGGCACCGTCGGTTGAGGCACGGGCGGTTGAGGCACGGGCGGTGGCGGC
>Ga0105046_10006450_pt1 | contig 18521 bp, 21 predicted proteins | sample MAT03_FD_78385 | JGI IMG/M metagenome (GOLD analysis project Ga0105046, IMG submission 78385) | Freshwater microbial communities from Lake Fryxell liftoff mats and glacier meltwater in Antarctica - MAT-03 (megahit assembly) | ecosystem: Environmental > Aquatic > Freshwater > Ice > Liftoff...
CTGAGCGACCGCCAAGCCGGTCTTGTCGGCATTGCGTCCGACCTCGGCCAGCGCCTCGTCGAGTTGCCCGACCGAGGCCGATACGCCAGCAAGCCCATTGGAAACCGAGGTCCAGCGATCCGCGACCGTGCGAACCTGAGCGTCCAGTTCCGTGCTGATGGCGGCATTGGAATCGCCACTGGCCGACAGCCGCATGGCAGTGTCCTGCAATTCGCCAGACAACCGGGCGGCCTCGCCCTTGCGGGCGGCGGCGATCTGCTGCCAATCGACCCGCGTCGCACCCAAGGTGTCGGCAATCGCAGCGGCTGTGGTGTTGAGCGCCTCGGCGGTCCGTCCGATCTCATCGCTGCCACTCACCCGCACCTGCACGGAGAGATCTCCGGCAGCAATCGACTCGACCGCGGCCGCGACGCGACGGAGATGACGCAGACGCCCCCACAGCGCCAGCAGCAGCAGACAAGCGAGCACGATGAGAATGCCACCAGCACCCCAGGCGTAGAGGACGCTGCGACGCTGGGCTTCGGCAGTCGTCGCAGCCATTGCGGCTTCGCCAGTCGACATCGCTGCCGCCATAAGTTCGCGACCGACAGACTCCGCCTTGATCAGCGACTCCTGGGATTGGGCAATGACGCGAGTGGTGAGTTCCGCGATGAGCGTATCGGCGGCAGTGTCGCGTCCGACCATGTAGTCATCCGCCCGGCGCATCCCCTCATCCCAGGTTTCGGCCAGGTCGATCATGCCCATGGCATTGACCCAGCTAACGCTGAGCTGCTTGTGCGCGTCGGCAAATTTCCCCAATATGGAGCTGGATACGGCGTCGCCCTTTAGCCGCACTCCCAGGTCAATAATGCCGGCGCGGACGAGGTCGTGTTCCTTGTCGTACGTTGCTCGCCACAGGGCGAGTTGATCAGGTCTAACTCCGCGTACGATGAGGTTCTTGAAGGCCAGCACCTGCAGGCGCAGGTGGATCTGCATCACACGGACCTGGTCGACGATCGCGGCCACCTCGCGCGAAGCTCCCATCAGATCGCGTCCGCCGGCTTCCGATCGTGCCAGGCTGTCCCGATTCAGCTCGTGGGCCTGGGAGGCGATGTGTTCGGCCTGGACGCCGGCGTGACGGACCAGCGCCATGATGCCCCAGGCGGCCATGGCTGCCGCTGGGATCACGACAAGAGCCAAACGGAATGCCAAGCCGATGGACTGCGGACGCATGATACGACATTAACCTATAAATTGTTTAGTTTTAGTTAATTATCGCTGTCCTTCTCTGTGCCAGACCAGGCACTGCCCCTGGATGCTGCTGCGATAGACGTTACGACCCGCGCCCCAGGAATCGAGCATGCCCACCGCCGTCATCAACCCGCGCATCCGCGGATTCATCTGCACCACCGCCCATCCCACCGGATGCGCCGCCAATGCACGTGCATTGATCGAGTTGGCCCGCGCTGGGGGACCGGGCAAAGGCCTGGGCGTCGTCCTGGTGGTCGGCTCGTCGGCCGGCTTCGGCCTAGCGTCGCTGGCAACGTCGATCTTCGGCTACGGCGCCGACGCCGTTGGCGTGTGCTTCGAGCGCCCAGCTAGCATCGACAAGCCCGGCACAGCCGGCTTTTACAATCTCGCCGAAATGCATCGCCAGGCTAAGGTCACCGGCCGCCGACTGACCACGATCAACGGCGACGCCTTCAGCCACGCGGTCAAGCAGCAGGCTATCGCCGCATTGCAGGCTCTCGGCAGGCCGGTCGACCTGGTGGTCTACTCGCTGGCCAGCCCGAAACGCAAGGACCCGGACAGCGACACCGTGTGGGGCTCGGTGCTGAAGCCGCTGGGCGACGCCTACACCGCCAAGACGGTCGATCTCGACACCGATCAGATCAAGGATGTCACACTGCCGACCGCCTCCGCCGACGAGAAGACAGGCACGATCAAAGTCATGGGTGGCGAGGACTGGAAGATGTGGATCGACGTCCTGGGCGCCGCCGGCGTGCTCGCTCCGACCTGCCGGACGGTCGCGTACAGCTATATCGGACCCAAGGTGACGCACGCGATCTACCGCGCCGGCACCATCGGTGCTGCCAAGGATCACCTTGAGGCCACCGGCCGCGAACTGAACGTGCGCCTCGCCAAAACCGGCGGCGGAGCCTGGGTCAGCGTCAACAAGGCGCTGGTCACCCAGGCCAGCTCAGCCATCCCGGTCGTGCCGCTGTACATCAGCTTGCTCTACAAGGTGATGAAGGCCAAGGGCACCCACGAGGAAACGGGCGAGCAGATCGTGCGCCTGTTCAAGGACCATCTCGCTCCGGGCCGCCAGCCCAAACTCGACGAGCAGGGTCGCATCCGCGTCGATGATCTGGAAATGGACCCGGCGGTGCAGGCCGAGGTCGATCGGCTGTGGCAGCAGGTCACCTCCGAGAACCTGGTGGCCAGCAGCGACTACGCCAGCTTCAAGACCGGCTTCCGCCGCCTCTTCGGTTTCGAGGTGCCTGGTATCGACTACGCGGTGCCGGTCGAGATGGCAGCCGAACTCGCCTAGCATCATTGGACCCAAGCTCACCCGGCATTTCGATGTGAACGTATGACCATCGCCCTACTCAAGACCGCCCTCGACACGGTTCAGGATCCCGACCTGCATCAGGGGCTGGTTGCCCTGAACATGATCCGCAACCTGGTCTTCGCCGACGGCGTGGCCTCGTTCGATCTCGTACTGACCACCGGCGCCTGCCCGGCCAAGAAGCAGTTGGAGGATGAAAGCCGTGCCGCTGCCCTGTCGGTTCCTGGCGTGCGCGAAGCGCGCATCGCCATCTCCGCCGAGGTGCCGCAGCAAAAGACCAAGGCCGAGCTGATCCCCGGCGTACGCCACGTCATCGCGGTCGGTTCAGGTAAGGGCGGCGTAGGCAAGAGCACCGTCACAGTCAACCTGGCTTGCGCTCTGGCCGCCGCCGGTGCGCGCGTCGGGCTGATCGACGCCGACATCCATGGCCCAAGTGTGCCGATGATGCTCGGCCACGACCTCCAGCCGGCGGTAGTCGACAAGAAACTGGTACCGCCACTGGCGCACGGTGTGCGCTTCATCTCAATGGGCCTGCTGATCCCTGAAGGCCAGGCGGTGATCTGGCGCGGACCGATGCTACAGGGTGCGCTCAAGCAGTTCTTTGCCGATGTCGCCTGGGGCGAACTTGATTACTTGCTGATCGACCTGCCGCCCGGCACCGGCGACGTGCAGATCACGTTGTCGTCGCTGGTCCCGCTGGCTGGTGCAGTGATCGTCAGCACGCCGCAGAGCGTGGCGCTACTCGATGCGCGGCGCGCCATCGCCATGTTCAACAAGGTCAACGTGCCGATCATCGGCATCGTCGAAAACATGTCGGAATTCATCTGTCCGCAGTGTGGTCATGTCGAGCAGATCTTCGGCCACGGCGGGGCCGAGGCCGAAGCCGCGCAGTCGGGCGTGCCGTTTCTTGGCCGCCTGCCGCTGGAGCCAGCCGTGCGCGCGTGCGGCGACGAGGGCGAACCGATCGTCGTGCGTGCTCCGCATTCGCTGTCCGGGGCCGCCTTCCGCGCCCTCGCCCAGCGGGTCGCCGCACGCGCCAGCACGCTCGCCCTGCAGGGCTAGATGGCGACCGCGCCGTGGTACGCAGACGGTCTGCGCTTCACCTGCACGCAATGCGGCAACTGCTGCACTGGTGCGCCGGGGCATACCTGGGTCAGCGAGGATGAGATCGACGTTCTGGCGGCACGGCTGGGCATAGACAGGGCATCCTTCTGCCGCACCTACACCAAGTCGGTGTGGCGGGGCGGCCAGCAGCTGGTCTCGCTGATCGAAAAGAAGAACAACGACTGCGTCTTCTGGGCCAAGGGTGTCGGCTGCACGGTCTATCAGGATCGTCCTCGGCAGTGCCGCACGTGGCCGTTCTGGCGTCCGAACCTGTCCGACCGCGCCACCTGGGACGAGGCCGCCAGCGGATGCCCCGGCATGAACCGGGGCGCGACGCATGACGCATCCGAGATCCAGACCACGGCTGCGGACGACGGCCTACCGGAGTAGACTAGATCTTGCTGGTCAATGACTTATGCGGATCTGCCGCGGTCTGGCACAGCCCTTGCGTTCTTGTCGGTCAGCCGACCACCCCGTCGAGGAACGCCACATGCGACTTCTGCTGCTGATCGTCATGTGCATAGCCCCGCTGGCCGCCGAAAGCCTGTGGCACGCCGACACCCTCGCCGATGGCAACCTGTATGCCGACGCCACCGCGCGCCGCCGCGGTGATCTGCTGACCGTGGTGATCCAGGAATCAACCTCGGTCACCGACGAGCAGACCACCGACACCAAGCGTGACAACAAGGCCGAGTTCGGTCTGAACTTTGCCCCGGGTACCAACGCCCTGCCCGCGGGGATCGGCCAGGGCATCGGCACCCTGCCTGGAATCAGCGCGCAGTCAGGCAAAGAGTTCAAAGGCGAGGGCAAGTACGACCTGACCCACAAGGTGCGTTCGTCGATCGCCGTGCAGGTGGTCGATGTGCTCGACAACGGCTCGCTGATCGTGCGCGGATCTCGCGAGGTGGTGGCGAACGATGATCGCAAGACCATCCAGATCGCTGGCATCGTCCGCCCCAGCGACATCCGCAGCGACAACACTGTCCTGAGCGAGAAGCTCTACGATCTCCAAGTATCGATCGTCGGCGACGGTCCGCTGACGCGGGCGCAGCAGGAAGGCTGGCTTGGACGCTTGGCGGACATGCTATGGCCCTTCTAAAGATGCGTTCCGACAGCATCACCCCGATCGCACTGATTGCTTGGTGCATCCTGATCGCTTGCGGCCTCAACGCCGCCGAGCCGCCGCAGGGCGTACGCCTGAAAGACCTGTGCACGATCGACGGTGTACGCGACAACCAGCTCAATGGCATCGGCATCGTCGTCGGACTGAGCGGCACTGGCGACAAAAGCCCAGCGACCAAGCGGCTGCTGCGCCAAGTGCTGGCACGCAAGAACCAGGCTCTTGCCGAAACTGATCTGGATTCGCGCAACGTCGCCCTGGTCGCCCTGACTGCTGACATCCCATCGTTCAGCAAGGCTGGCACCCGGCTGCACACCCAGTTGTCGGCCATCGGCGATGCCACCAGCCTACGCGGCGGCATCCTGCTACAGACCCCGATGGATGCCTGGGATGGCAAGATCTACGCCGTCGCCCAGGGTCCGGTGTCGATCGGCGGCTTTGGTACCGCAACCCCGGCCAATCCGGGACCGGTTGGCAGCGATCACAAGAACATCGAGACGGTGGCGGTGATCGAGTCGATCGTCGAGCGCGAGGTGCCTTCAACTCTAGTCCGGCAGGATCGTCTACGCCTGGTGCTGCGCGATGCCGACTTCACCACCGCTGGCCGCGTCTCGAAGGTGCTGGCCGATGCCTTCGGCATCGACCGCGTCGCCGCCGAGGACGCGCGCTCGATCGCCGTGCGTTTTGCCACGCCGCCGACTCCACAGGAAGTCGTCGATACGCTCGCCAAAATCGAGGATCTCCGCGTTTCGCCGGACATCCGTGCCCGCGTGCTGATCAATGCGCGGACCGGCACCATCGTGGTCGGGGCCGGGGTCACGATTAGCGCGGTCGCGGTGAGTCATGGTGGCCTGTCCCTGCGCATCGTCCCGACCGCCAAGCCGGTCGGCCCAGACGGCCAGTCAACCGGCGTAGCCTGGAGCGATCCGGTCACTCGGCTGCGCGCCGACAAGCCGCCGGCCGGCATCAGCCCACCGATTGTCCCCGGCACGGTCGGCTTGGTCGAAGGCGCCACAGTCGAGCAGATCGCCAACGCCCTGAACGCGATGGGTGCCAGGCCTCGTGACCTGGTGTCGATCTTCGAAGCGATCAACCGCGCCGGAGCCCTGCACGCCGATCTGGAGATCATGTAGGCCATGCCCGATCTTGCCGTTACCGAAGCTGGTCGGATGAACGCCAGCGATCCGCGGGTGCGACTGAAACAGGCGGCCAAGGGCTTCGAGCAGCAGTTTGTAGCCCAACTGCTGAAACCGATGACCGAGCGCAGCGAAAGTACCGACGAATTGTTCGGCGAGGATCCCGGCGCGACGACCTTCCAAGGCCTGTTCGTCGACGGTCTGGCCGAGCACGCCTCAGGCAATTTGGGCGTCGCCAAGATCATCGAGCAGGCGATGGCCAAGCGTCTGCACAACAGACAGACGGATCAGCATTCCGGCTGAACTCGGCACGGATCGTGCGTTGTCCGGACATGACCGCTGCCAATCCCACCGCCATCACCACCGCAGCTGCCAATCCCGCTGCCGCTGCAACGCTTCTCGAACAGCTGCGCAAGCACCTGGAGAACGAGTTGGCCGTGCAGAAAAAGCTCCTGGGTATTGCCGAACAGATGGGTCCGAAGCTGATGACCGGTGATACCAAGGGTCTGGCCGCCTTGATCGCCAGCCAGGAGGATCCGGCCCGCGAAGCGGCCCGCCTCGGCACCATCCGCGGACGGCTCGCCCAAGCGATCGCCAGCATTATGCAAATCGAGGGCGAGGTGACCTTGAGCAAAGTGCTGGCCCGGGCACCCGACACGATCCGCAGCGAACTGGAACGGCTGCGCAAGGATGTCGTCCAGGTCTGCCAACGCCTCGGCCGTCAATCCGAACGCAACTTGGTGGTGACCCGCCAGGGCCTATCGCTCATCCGGGACGTACTGAGCGATGCGATGGGTGCCAAGCCGACCAGCGCCTATGACCGGCGCGGCCTGATCGGCATGCCAAGCCCGGTGCGCGGAGCGATGGTCAACTTTCGACATTAACGACCGACGCGGCTGAGTCGGCTTCAACTCTTCGCAGGCCGGCTTAGCACATACATCCGGTTGTTCGCATCATCGAAGGCGTTGTAGAGCTCGACCCCAAAGCGGTTCATCATCGCTGCAGGGCGGCGTTCCAGCGCGACACTAACCAGCGCATTGAACTGCTCGACATTGTAGCCGATCCGATCCAGCAGCCCGGTGCCGCTGCAACGTGCGGCGAGCAGACGGATCGACTTCTTGTCGATGACGACCTCGCGATCGCCCTTGCCAGCAACCTGGTTGAGCGCGATGACCAACGAGGCACAGCTGAGGGCATAGGTCGCCGCCAGGATGCGATTCGCACGCAGCGACAAATCCGGTTTGTTGATGACCAGGATCTTGCTGTAGCGGGTCCGCATCTCCGAGCAGAGATTGCTGAGTTCTTGGCTAATCTTCATAGCAATACCCCCGTATAGAAATCGCACCTGACCGTAGATACGGCCGATCCGAGCTGCCCGTTGCGCCCGTTCAGGGCCGCAGATCGATCGAACGGATATTGGCCATCGGGAAGACATGCGTCACGCCGTTGTAGTAGACCCGCACAGCGGTGTCGTCGATCTTGCAGCGCAGGGTGTCTCCTACGTTCATGATCGCAAACCCGGCCACCTTCGCCCCGGTAATGTCGTAGATCTCGACGCTGGAGGCCGCCTTGGGTAGCATGGCCCAGACAATCAGGATGGCCACTAGGCCAAGGACGAGGATGGCGTAGATCAGAATGGCGCCACGCGGACTGAGCTGCCAAGTCGCCATGTTATGGACTCCTGGGTATGGGCGTCGTCGACGGCATCAAGCAGACGAGGCGCGGTGATGGTGACGGTGGCACAGTAAACAAAACTGCATCAGGCCGGATACATACGGGCGATGATGCGGTCGCAGACCTCGACTGGCACACCCTTCAGATAGATGTCAGTCTTGTCGATCTTTGCGATCTTGAGTTTGGGCAGCTTGACCAGCAGGATGATCAGAGCCACCAGCAGGGCGACTGCACCAATGCCGATGACGGCTCCTGTCTCCATGACGATCCCGGCGACTAGGGTAACGACCATGGCTACCATCACCCCACCCCAGGTCCAGCCGAGCGAGGATCGGCGCCTGACGATGCTACTGTCCACGTAATAAGTCAGGTCGCCCTGCTTCCTGATGATGAGGTAGATGATCAGCAGGACTATGATGTTGAAGAGGATGAAAATGTAGACCCACGGCGGAGCCCACGACAGTTTCTTGCTCTCGTATGCGCCTGTGCCTTCCAATCCGGTATACAGGCAGGTATCTGGCAGGGTGGTTCCTTTGGGGACGACCAGGGCATCGCCTACGCAGCGTACCCGCCCATCCGAGGTCGCGCTGCTATTCGGTTGCACCACTGGGGCGTCATAGGGATTGTTCATGGCTATCCTTCGGGGAACGGGGGCGCCGGCTGCGGTGTACGGCCCCCGATAAGTCTCCACAAGGGGGTTGAGTGTCCCGTAGGGCCGACGCCAATCAATCTGGTAACCCGTCCTTGCTGACGTTCTGGCATCGCCAATCGGCTGCACGCCACAGCGCAACCCGCACCTTGTCCCTAGTACCAACCCAGCCTACTGCGCCGACGCGTGCACATCTACGTTGCCAGTCTGGTAGCCCTGAGCGGGATCGCGATGTACGTCGCAGCTCATCACCTGTGGATTGCCCGCCGCCGAGCAGAGTTGGGGCTCCATCGTATCTTTGGCGCCGCGGCCGAGCGGGGGACCGCGTTGACCCGTCAGCTGCTCGCCTTCTCGCGTGGGGCGCCGATGTCATCGAGGCCCAACCCGGTCGGCGGCGGTGACGCCCATGAGATCCTGCGTGAGGTTGCGGGCCTGATCCGCGCAGCCAATTCGGGCATCGATGTACGACTTGAACTGGCCCCGGGCCCAGCCCCGGTGGTTGGCGATACCGCGCGTCTGCACGCTGCGCCTGAGTACGGCTCGGCGTGGACCTCCCGACGGTGCGGTACTGCGCCATTCCGCCTTGCCAGTCCCGCTGCTCGAGATCTCGGTAAGCGACAGCGGTTCGGGTATTCCCGCTGATACGCTACCGCGCATCTTCGATCTGCAGTTCTCGACCAAGGGCAACGAGGGCAGCGGCCTTGGACTAGCCCAGGTCGACGAGATGGTCCGCGATGTCGGCGGCTGCATCGTGGTCGAGACCGCGCCTGGTCGCGGCACCAACTTCCGGCTGTGGCTTCCACTCGCCGGGTCCACGCTAGGCGATGTGCGTGCGCCCGTCGGGGCACGCGTCCTGCTCGTCGCTGGCGGCAGCTCCCTCGACCAGATGTTGACCACCGGTCTGAGCCAGCTCGGCTATGAGATCGCCCGACTGGGTCGCGATGATGTCATCCATCTGCATGCCGCGGTCATCGATATCGACCATGCCGGCGACGAGGGTCTGGCCCAGATCCGCACTATGCAGGACAAGCTGCCGGTGGTTGTACTCGCCGACGATCCAAGCGACTGGCCGGCCGGAGATGCGACCGTGGTACTGCACAAGCCGGCCGGGCTGAGCGATCTCAGCTACGCCCTGCGCCAGGCCACATCCGGGGGCAGGCGGAAAACAGCCCTAGAAGGCCAGCCGGCGCAGCCGCGTTAAGCCCAGGGTGTCAGGGGATCCAAGCGGGCGACCAGTCCGTCACGCGCAGCGGCATTGTCACAACGCACGGTGATATGGCCCAGTTTGCGACGTGGACGTTCTGCTTTGGCGTAGGTGTGGAGCTGCGCCCCCGGGACGGTAAGGATGGCCGCATGCTCGACCTCTCGACCAAGATAGTTGAGCATCGCGACGTGGCCACGCATCGCGGTGGAACCCAGCGGAAGGCCGCACACCGCACGGACATGGTTGGCGAACTGGCTGGTTTCGGCCCCTTCGATGGTCCAGTGCCCGCTGTTGTGCACGCGAGGGGCGAACTCGTTGACCATCAGCTGGCCGTCGATGTCGAAAAACTCAATCGCCAAGGTGCCGACGTAACCGAGAGGCTCCATCAGCCGGCGCATGATCGCTTCGGCCTCGGCCTGCGGTGCGCTCGGCGTCGGTGCGGTGGTGAGTCGCAAGATGCCGTCGCGATGGACATTGACGACTAGCGGAAAAGCGGCGAAGGAACCATCGATCCCGCGAGTGGCGACCAACGACAGCTCACGAGTAAACGGAATGAAGGCCTCAGCGAGGACATCGCGGCCACCAGCCTTGTCGAATCCGGCGACGAGTCCCGCGACATCACGGACTACCGCTTGGCCTTTGCCGTCGTAGCCCCCGCGCCGGCTTTTCAGCACCAGCGGCACACCCAGGCGATCTGCAGCACCACGCAACTGGACAAGATCATCGACCGCAGCGTAGGGCGACGTACTGATGCCGAGCGACGACAGCAAGTCCTTCTCGCGCAGTCGGTCGTGCTTGGCGGCAAAGGCTGGTTCGGTTGGGCGCAGCGGCACGCCTGCCGCTGCCAACGCCTCGACCACGGCATGCGGAATATGCTCGAACTCGTAAGTACAAGCCGTCAGGCCATCGGCGAATTCAGCGGTATGGACCGCGTCAAGCGGACGTGCGAAAATCTCGGCCGCGCACGAGGCACTGCAGCGCGGATCGGGATCCCACACCCGTACGCGCACGCCTAACGGATGCGCTGCCAGCGCCAGCATGCGACCCAGCTGACCGCCGCCAAGGATGCCAAGGATCGGCGCGCTCATGGCAGACGCTGCGCGAGGACCTCGTCGCGCACGCGGGCTTTGCGATCGACCAACCTGGTGGCCAGTGCAGTATCGTTGAGCGCCAGGATCTGGGCCGCGAGGTAGCCAGCATTGGCCGCACCCGGCTTACCGACCGCGACGGTGGCGACCGGCGTGCCCTTGGGCATCTGCACGATCGACATAAGCGCGTCGAGGCCGAGTAGTCCGGTGGTGGCGCACGGCACCCCGATGACCGGCAGCCTGGTCTTGGCTGCCACCATGCCGGGCAAATGGGCAGCACCGCCCGCCCCTGCGATGATCACGCGCAAGCCGCGCTCGACCGCGCTGGCGGCGTAGGCGAACATGCGGTCTGGAGTGCGATGGGCCGAGACGACCTCGGCTTCGCAAGGGATGGCCAGTTCGTCGAGAACCTTCTTGGCCTCGACCATGGTCTCCCAGTCGCTGGTCGATCCCATGATGATGCCGACCAGTGGTGCAGAATTGGGCATGGGCGGGACAATAACGGGCTGCGGAAAAATGCAGCCGCCAGCGGCTGGCCGAGCCTCGTGCCTACGGCAGTTCCAGCTCAAGCTCCGCCACCCACGCGAGTAGGAAGCTGTGCCGACGCTGCGCCTCGACCCGCGCGGTGACCGTGTGCATACCGGCGGCCAGCTTCAGCAACTTCGCGAACACGTGATCGGTCGCCCAGATCTTGTCATCCAAAGGTCGGCCACTGGCCGCGAGCGGATCCTCGGGATGATAGAATCCGCCCAGGCTCGGTTTGGCCATGTGCTGGGAGCAGGCGAGGTTCCGCATCAACCCGAGGGCGCCAATCGCATCAAGGCGGTCGGCATCCTGCAGCACCGCACCCAGCGGCCCGCTGGGTGCCAGGCCACGCGACCAGGAACTGGTTCGCACCGCATCGACAATCGCGGCGATCTCGCCACCTATGTAAGCGGCTTCGCCTAAAACGAGCGGTGCGGCTGCTGCGCTGCGTTCCCCCCCTTCGGAGCGCTCGGCGCTGTTCTTGGGCACGAACACCAGGTCGTGGACCAGGGCTGCAGCCCCAGCGAGATCAGGATCAGCACCGGCTTCGGGCGCCAAGCGAACCGCCCAGGCATGCACCCGACGGATATGGAAACGATCATGCGCCAGCTCGGCAGGCGGCAGACGCGGCTCGACCAGGGTCCACAACGGGCCATGCCGGGCGTGCGGCCAGCTCACCGGATCTCGACCCAGCTCGCTCCGGCGTACCGGCGCAGCAACAGCGTGGTGAATTCCGCCCACTGCACTTTGTCGACCCCCTGTGGCGCGAAGATCAGCTGAACACTACCGTTCACACCCTCCTCGACCTCAAACCACGGCTGCCAACCTTTAGCACTGTTACGCCGCATCGCTTCGTTGAGCCCGTCGCGCTCTTTGGCCAGCTTGCTGCGGGCCTCGGGCGTGGCGCGCATCTCGGCCAGCACGATCAGCTTCCATTTCGGCTGGGTTGCCGGAGCAGCTGCCGCGAGCGGCGCACGCGGCGCCTGGTCGGATGAGACGACCGGGTTGGATTTGACCACCTGCTTGGTGATCAGCACGGCTGCACCCAGCGAGGCGATCCAGCACACCAGTAGCAGGCTCGCGAGAGTTCCGGACATGACCACGCTATAACGCTGATGCGCCCCGACTCCCGACGGCAGCATCGGGGGTGGTGGCGGCAGGCCGTCCCGCGGCGGAATCTGCGGACCGGCTCGAATCGCGGGCTGTGGGCCCGGAGTCAGGTTGCCGCTGGCCGGCGTCCGACCGGCCGGAGCACTCATGCCGGCAGGCGTTGAAACGGACGTGGGCAAACCGCCCTGCTCACTGATCCGGCGCTGCACCTGCTGCAGGGTCGCGTAGACCTGATCGGTGCGGCGGCGTGGGAACATGCCTGGCATGATGGTCGACGAAGCGGCGCACTCCAGTGGTTTGCGCCGCACGGCGCCGCTAGCGCACCTCCGACCCACTACATGATGCCGCCGTGGGCCCGTCCCTCATCCTGCTCGCCCTGACCAACGGACCGCTGCGACTCGATGCGCGCACTGCCTGGTTCAATGGCCCGATGGGTCCGTTGGTCATCCCAGTTGCCGCTGTTCCGGACCGGGCTGCCCGGATCCTGGTGGAGTATCGACTGCCCTTGGGTGAGCGCGTCGCCACTGCACTCCGCTGGGGAGCCGTCAATGAGGCTTTGCGGGCCGCCGCAACCTGGTCTGGGCCGCTGTCCGCTGATCCAACCCTCGATGGATGCCTGCGTCAATGGGGCCAGACCGAGGCGGCCCGTCTCGGCCTGGCATGGGACGCTCCTCTGGTGGCGATCGGGGAGGATGGCCTGCCGCGGAACGCGACCGCCGAGGAACGCGCAGCCCTGAGTGACGTGCAGGACCTCCTGGCCACCCTAGCCTGGCCACGTTGGCGCGGCCCACTGGTGCTGGTGCCCTATGGCGTAGTCCATCATGCGATCGCGCCAGGAGTGGCGCGCATTGTCAGGCCGGTTTTGCCCGTCCTGCGTCCACCACCGGGCGGACGCGCCCCACTGGCGGTAGCGATCGCCGAACTGGCGATGGCCTTGTCAGCGCCCCCACCAGCCGGCTGGCCAGGCTGGCTGAGCACTGGCCTCGCCGGCTGCGCCGAGGCCAGGGCTTTAGGCAGCGGTATTCCCGAGCGGGCGATGGCCGAGCGGCGGGCGGCGGCGGGGCCTGTTGCCATCAGAGCCCAGCTGGACGGCAGTAGCCTGCCCGACATCGGTGTGGCGACGGCGGTGGTCGCTGGGCTGCTGCATCCGACGCGGCGCCGGCGCTTTCCAGATCTACTGGAATTGCTCCGACATGGCAGCGACGCCGTCGGGGCGGTGCAGATAGCCTACGGTCTCAGCCCGGAGGGCTTGGCGACGGCGCCAGGAGACGGCCCACCGCCTCGATAAGCACGGCGCTGCGGAATGGCTTGGGCAACACGACATCCGCACCAAGCATCTTCGCCATCTGGAGGTAGCGCGCTGCATCAATCTGGCCGCCGCCGCTCATCACGATCAATCGCGGTCTTGGCGTTTGGGAACGCACTGCGGCCATGACCTCAGCGCCATCGGCCTCGGGCATGACCACGTCGGTCACGACCAAACTAAACCGGCGCTCACGCAGCAATGTGATGGCGATGCGGCCATCGCTGGCCTGGATCACGTCATGCCCATTTGCCACCAGGACTTCGGCGAGCAGCTCGCGCAACTGGTCATTGTCGTCGACTAGGAGGATGGAGGCCATGATCGGTTTATCGCAGGACGTTGGATTCGGTCTGGCTGGAAACTGCGTCATCACGCAAGGCGTCGGCACCGCCCACATCCGACTCAACGGCGGATGTGGCCGCCTTGGTCAGTTCGGCATCGGGGTAGCGAGCCCGCATGGCGGCCAGACCCTTTTTCGCACCGGGCAGATCGCCGAGCCGGAGATGCGCCAGGATGGCGGCGTGCAGCAGCCGCGGACGGGCGTCCGATCGTGCCTCGACAGCATTGATCATGCCCCGCCAGTCGGCCTGGTTGGCGAAGGTGGCGATCAGTACGACATCGGCGTGTTCGGCCGCCGTGGCCGGGTCATGCAGCGCTTCCCGCAACAGTCGGCGGGCACCTTCGGAGGCAGGCGGTTCGGGCTCGCCATCCTTGCCGACCACTGCGGACATGCGATCGCTGCGGCCACCTGACCACATCTCGATGTCGATGATCTTGTCGTCCCCGAGGGCGCGGCGCTCGACTCGGACGATCACCAAGTGGAGATCTTTCGCCGTAACCAGGATCGGCTTTTCGGAGCGGGAGACCAAGTCAGCATCGCGCAGGCCACGCTCGCCCAGGCGGGTAGCGGCATCAGGCGGCAGGACGACCATGGCCCGAGGATCTTGCTCTCGCAGAGCGGCGGCAACAGCGACCCCGGCAGCGGCCGAGCCAGGATCGCCAGCAGTCAGAACCAGGATGAGAAGTGCTGTTTCCACATTGGCAGCATGATTGCCTCGTCCGGCAATGCCAACGGTGTGCGGCTCGACTAGGACACGTGACCCCTTGCGGTCCGTGGCCCTGCACAAGCCTGGACCCATGCGTCTGTTGCCTCACCCTTTCGTCCTCGCCCCGATGGAGGAGCACACCTCGCTGCCTTTCCGCATGCGGGCGCGAGCGCATGGTGCCGGCCTGGTGTTCGCCGAGCGTCTTGATGCCGAGGACGTCGCCTCCCGGGACAAACGCGCACTAAAGCTGCTCGCCACTGAACCAGGGGAGCGCCCGGCGATGGCTCAGGTCTCGACCCGCGACCCGGCCGCCGCGGCAGCCGCGGCCGTGGTATGCGCCGAGCGTGGCTTCGCCGGGGTCGACCTGAATTGCGAATGCCCGGTCAAACGCGTACTCGGCAAAGGCGCCGGCGGTGCCCTGATGAGCGAGCCCGCCCTGATCGGCCAGATCGTCGCCGCCATGGTGGCCGCCGTGCCGGTGCCGATCTCGGTCAAGCTACGTAGTGGCCCGGATGATGACCACGAGAATGCTGCTGAGTGCGCGCGTGCCGCAGCTGAAAGCGGCGCCGCGCTGGTGATGGTGCACTCACGCTCGGTTGCCAAAGGCTACGCCGGTCCGGCCGACTGGGCGATCTCGACCCGGGTCAAGGCGGCGGTGAACATCCTGGTGGTCGCCAGCGGCGGTATTCGCAGCGCCGAGGACGCGGTCGCCTGCTTGCGCCAGACCGGCTGCGACGGCGTGGCGATGGCCCGCGGTTGCCTTGGTAATCCGTGGATTTTCGCCCGCGCTCGCGCCTTGTACGCCGGCAGCCCGCCACCCGAGCCGCCCGACGCCCAGGCCCGTGGCCGCGAACTAATCGCCTTGGCCGAGGCCGAATGGCGCTGGTACGGCCCTGGCCTGGCCCTGCGCCGACTGCCGCGCACAGCCTGCTATTTCGCCAAGGACACCACTTGGTTCACCGAGTTCCGCAGCGCCGTCCAGCAGGTGCGCGACCTTGATGGCCTGAAGCGGCTGGTGCGCGAGCGCTTCCGCTGACCGCACACGTCAATCACGTGTCAGGATCTCGTGGCCGGCGTCCTCTGCCGATGGCCCATCGACCCCCTCTGCGCGAAGCGCGCGCGGGCCAAGGCCGGTGGTCCGACGCAAGGCCTTGCTCAGGTGCTGGAGGTCGACGAAGCCGAGGTTAGCGGCAATGCGCGCGGCCGACTGGGTCGAACAGGACAGCAGATGCTGGGCGCGTTCGAGGCGACGCCGACGGAGCCAGCCCATCGCCGCGCAGCCGCGGGCGTCGCGGAATTGCCGGTTCAGATGTGTGACCGAACAGCCGGCAGCGCGGGCAAGATCGCCAGCGGTCAGCGGATCAGCCAGACGATCCTCGATGTGGGCGATCGCCCGGCGGACCGCCGCTGGCAGGTCACCTGCCGCGGGCTGGTCACGGTCGGCAACCTGCCAGAGCAGGCTCCAGAGCAGCGCCTGGGCCCGCTCTGGTCGCTCGCGCCAGCTGTGTACCGCCTCCTTGGCCTGGCCGAGCAGGCCGAGAAAGGCCGGTCCAGCATCCTGCATCACCGGGACTGCCGTCGGATCGCCGGCATGATCAGGCAAGAAGTGCAACCAGGTCAGAGTCGCCGGTCCGCGGTAGCGGTAGCCATGGTCGGTGTCTGGCGCGGTCAGTGAAATACTGCCAGGGCGGATCGCCAACGTCTGTCCACGCCAGGTCAGTTCACCGTGGCCCTGGTAGAGGTTGAGACACCAGATGCGGTTCAGTCGGTAGGCTTCGTCAGTTCCGCCGTGAGTCGATGCCGCCGAGGCGGCGACCAGTCGCGGCGGGCGAGAGAGCGGCAGAAGTTGGCGTCCATCCATGGTCGAAAGATACCACTAGGATGCCACGTGAGCAACCGCGACGACGGATGACTAGATCTCTCGTTCGACGGCGCAGGCCGAGGCGCAGACGCCCAGACCAAACCAGCACACCACCATGGACGAGCCACCGTAGCTGACGAATGGCAGGGTGACGCCGGTGACCGGCATCATGCCCATGGCGACCGCTAGGTTGATCGCCGCCTGACCGCCAACCAGACAGGCGAAGCCGCTACATAACATGCGGCTGAATGGACCCGGCGCACGCGAGGCGGCCAGCAGACCAGCACCACACCACGCCAGCAGCAACAGGACCAGGATGGCCGAACCGGCGAAGCCGACCTCTTCACCGACCACCGCAAAGACTAGGTCAGTGTGCTTTTCGGGAACCCAGCCCAAGCGGTTCTGCTCGCCTTCCATCCAGCCTTTGCCGATCCATTGGCCACTACCGATCGAACGTTTAGCGCGCTCGGTCTGATAGGCCTCGGCCAGGGCATAGCGGTCCGGATGCAGGAAAGCGTCGATGCGACGCCACTGATAGGCTTTGGGGCCTTCGTGCGGCAGCAGGCCATAGGCGGCAACCGCGGCCAGCATGACGGTTGCGCCTGCGATGGCGAGATGACGCAGCTTCATGCCAGCGACCAGCAGAATGCCCAACACCATCGGCGGAATGGTCAAGGCACTACCAAGATCTTCCTTGGCGATGATGGCCGCCGGGATGCCGGCAGTCAGCAGCAGCCAGCCGCAGTGCGCCAGACGGCGAGCATCGAAGTTGGGGCCAGACGCCAGGGTCGCGCAGGCCAGCATGGTCGCGAACTTGACCAGCTCTACCGGCTGCAGGCGCAGGCTACCCAGCACGATCCAGTTGGCCTGACCCTTGATGCGCGGCACCAGCGAGGTGCCGGCCAGCAGCAGCATGCCGAGCATGACCAGGCAGCCGACGATAACGGCGGGGAAGGCGAAGCGTCGCCAGTTGGCTGGGGCGATGTGGATGGCTGCCGCGCAGCCGATCGCGCCAATCAGCCACCAGACCATCTGGGCATAGGCCTCGCGGGAGATGATGCCTTCACTGGCGGTCTCAGCCGTAGCGCTGATGACGAACAGGATGCCGATCGACGACAGAACGAGACTCAGACCGATCCACCACCACGGGACGCGCGCATATGCCGGGAGGTGGAACACGGTCAGGACAGATTCAGGAGAGGGTCAACTCGTCGATGACCTGACGGTAGAGTTCGGGCAGCGGGCTCTCGAACTGCACTCGCGCGCCGGTCCGCGGATGGTCGATGCCCAGGGTGATGGCATGCAGCATCAGTCGTGGGGCACGGGCGTTGCTGTGGCCCTTGGCATAGACGCGGTCGCCCAGCAGCGGACAGCCGATCGCCGACATGGCGACGCGGACCTGGTGAGTCCGGCCAGTGCCCAGCTCGACCTCCAACTCGGCAGCGTGCCGGAAGCGTCGCAGGACCTTGTAGCGGGTGACCGCCTCGACGCCGGGTTCGTCCTCATCAACCAGGGCACGACGGCCATCGTCGCCTCGGCCCTGCTTGCCGCGGATCTCGTCGGCGTCGTGGCGCGGACCACCGGCAACCACACAACGATAGGTGCGCACCGCGCTGGTCCCGGCGAACTGGGCGGCGATCATGCGCTGGGCCTCGCGGCTGAGGGCAACCGCCAGACAGCCACTGGTGTCGAGGTCAAGCCGGTGGACTACGCCGATGAAGCCGGCCTCGCGGCCCAGCTTGCGCAGCTGACGGCGCAGCACTTCGCCGACGTGATGGACCCGGGGTCCGGCTCGGCCATCGGGTGGTGGCACCGAGGCCAGCCCGGCCGGCTTGTCGACGATGCACATCTGCTCGTCGAGATGGATGATGCCCAGTTCCAGGGCCTTGATGATCGGGACAGCGCCGTGGCGGGCACGGACAAACGGCGTGCGCAGCCCATGGCGCAGGTCCAGTTCGGCGGCGGCGCCGGCCTCGGCCACCACCGCCTTCGGGTCGGACATCTGGACGCCGCCGATCTTGACTAGCCCGGCGACCAGCGCCTTGCGCGACTGGGCCCGGCTGAGGCCCGGGATGGCGTCAACCAGGGCCTCGAACACGGGCTGACCCGCCTTGGCAAGCCGCACGCTGTGGAGGATGAGGAGACCGTCGGGC
>Ga0105046_10006452_pt1 | contig 18519 bp, 13 predicted proteins | sample MAT03_FD_78385 | JGI IMG/M metagenome (GOLD analysis project Ga0105046, IMG submission 78385) | Freshwater microbial communities from Lake Fryxell liftoff mats and glacier meltwater in Antarctica - MAT-03 (megahit assembly) | ecosystem: Environmental > Aquatic > Freshwater > Ice > Liftoff...
CTCCCATATTCGGCGGCAGCACAGGTGGGCTGCTTAGCAAAGCGGATACTGAAGAAAAGTACGCTATCACCTGGACTAGCTCTAAAGAGCAAGTTTTTGAGATGCCTACTGGCGGCGCAGCGACCATGAACGCAGGTGAAAACCTGCTGTATCTGGCTCGCAAAGAGCAATGTATCGCATTGGGCGGTCAATTTCGTACGTTCAAACCTAGAATCGAAGATTACAAAATCTACCGAGTTTTCCCTAGTGGTGAAACCCAATATCTGCACCCTGCAGATGGTGTTTTCCCCGAAAAGGTAAATCAAGGGCGCGGTCAGGTTAATACGGTAATGCGTAATATTGGTAGCAATCCCGATCCAGCTACCGTCAAGTTCAGCGGTAAAAACACATTCGATCCCTAACGATCGAAGGTCAATATCACACTTCAGTTAAGGGTGGGCTAGTCCCACCCTTTTTTTATTTCTTTACGGTCATCAACCATTTTTGGCAGTCCTAAACTAGTAAGGATTTTTAGAGGGGCAGGCTTCGCCTGCCCCTCTAAAAATCCTTGCCTTGATACCACTATTCCATTTTTGTGGAACGGACGTTGGACGGTAGACTCAAAGAGAGCTGATGCCAAGTAAGCTCTGACCAACTTGATATCTAGTGTTTTCCCTCATCCCCCCGCCCCTTCTCCCTCAGGGAGAAGGAGAGTCAGATCAAAGTCCATCTCCTTCAGGGCTACCGTGTACACACATCTCGGACAAAGTATCAACGTACTGCGAGATCCCCCTAAATCCCCCTTAAAAAGGGGGACTTTGAATCCGGTTCCCCCCTTTTTTAAGGGGGGTCAGGGGGGATCAAACCCAGTTGAGGCTAGACCAGAAGACTTGTGTGTACACAGTAGCCTTCAGGGAGAGGGATTTAGGGTGAGGGCAACACCATAAGGATCGCATACAAAATAAAACCTAATCTTTTGTTGGAAGTGCCGCGCTCCGCGCGGCACTTCCAACAAAAGATTACAGGTTAATTACTTGGTAATCCTAAATAGGTCTGAACCCGGTCTGGATTTATGTGTCTGGGTTCTCTCAGCAAAGCCCCTAACTCCTCACCCCTAGATTCCACAAACCGATGATTTTTCCCGACTTTGATCAATTCGCCGAATTAGCAAGCCAGGGTAACTTTGTTCCGGTGTACCAAGAATGGGTTGCTGACTTAGATACCCCGGTTTCTGCTTGGTATAAGGTGTGCGCGGGGCAGCCCTACAGCTTTTTGCTAGAGTCGGTTGAGGGTGGCGAAACGATTGGCCGCTACAGTTTTGTAGGCTGCGATCCGCTTTGGCTGTTGGAGGCGCGGGGCGATCGCACCATTCAAACCCATCGAGATGGTTCGACGCGGGTGTTTGAGGGCGATCCATTTGTGGCATTGAGTACGTGTGTAGAGCCGTACCTGCCTGTCAAGCTGCCCCAACTACCGCCGGGGATTGGCGGCCTGTTTGGCTTCTGGGGCTACGAATTAATTCGGTGGATTGAGCCACGGGTGCCCGTTTTTCCGCCTCAAGCCGAGGACGTGCCCGACGGGCTATGGATGCAAATTGACCACTTGCTAATTTTTGACCAGGTGCAGCGCAAAATTTGGGCGATCGCCTATGCTGACCTGCGCGACCCTGATGTGGATTTACAAACGGCCTACACTCAGGCGTGCGATCGCGTCCGCAGGCTAGTCGAAAAGCTGCAACTGCCCCTGTCCACCCAAGACACGATCCTAGAATGGATACCTCCCCGCAAAGATGCCGCCGGAAAAGCATCCGATGAAGCAGCGGCTTCCGCGTTTTCCTACACCAGCAACGTCACCCAAGCCCACTTTTGCGAGAATGTCGTCAAGGCAAAAGACTACATTCGGGCTGGAGATATTTTTCAGGTCGTGCTCTCACAGCGCCTAGAGGCCGAGTATCGGGGCGACCCATTTGCGCTGTACCGATCGCTGCGGCTGATCAATCCTTCGCCCTACATGGCGTATTTTCACTTTCGAGATTGGCAGATTATTGGCTCTAGCCCTGAGGTCATGGTCAAGGCCGATAACTCGCCCGATGGCAACGGACGCATTGCCACCCTGCGACCGATCGCGGGCACCCGTCCCCGTGGCAAAACGTCCCAAGAAGATGCGGACTTTGCGGCTGATTTGTTGCGTGACCCCAAAGAAGTCGCAGAACACATCATGTTGGTAGATCTGGGGCGCAATGATCTGGGGCGGGTATGCGTTAACGGCAGCGTCACGGTTGACCAGTTAATGGTGATTGAGCGCTACTCTCATGTGATGCACATTGTTAGCAACGTGATTGGTAAACTGGCTCCGGGCAAAACGGCGTGGGAATTACTCAAAGCGTCATTTCCTGCGGGTACAGTGAGCGGTGCGCCAAAAATTCGCGCTATGGAAATCATTCACGAGCTAGAAGGCTGTCGTCGGGGCGTGTATTCGGGTGCCTACGGCTTTTACGATTTTGAAGGTCAGTTGAATACGGCGATCGCCATTCGCACGATGGTGGTACGCCATCGTGCGAATGGTGGCGCTACGGTGAGCGTACAGGCGGGGGCAGGCCTAGTGGCCGATTCTGAACCCGAAACGGAATACCAGGAAACGCTGAATAAAGCGCGGGGAATGCTAGAAGCGATTCGCTGTTTGCGATCGCCTGGGGCGTAACGATAGGTTCAAGATCCTTAAATCCTGCGCCGCCCGTACAGAATTTCAGGATCTTGAACGTATTTAAGGTGGCTCACGTAATGTTAAGGGTGTAGTTTTGAAGACCGTGCGATCGCCCCTGTTGAATTCCCTGTTGAATCCCCTGTTGAATTCTCAGAGCAACCTGATTGTCAACCTTTCTCTGGTAGGTCAAAAGCCGACCGGGCTAGCGACCTATGCCGCAAACTTGGTGCCTAAACTTGCTCTTCCCGACCTCACCGCACTGACTCCAACGGGGTTGGAGAGCACGTTACTAAATGGAGCCGTTCAGGATTTTTCGTATTACCCAATCCCTGCCAACCTGAGCGCAGAGCATGGCAAATGGGGACATCTGCGTCGCCTGCTTTGGACTCAGTTCAATTTGCCACAGATCTATCACGATCTGCAATCGACGCTGCTCTTTTCTCCTGTTCCAGAAGCGCCTCTATTTTCGCGGTGCCGCGCTGTGGTGATGGTGCATGATTTAATTCCCCTGCGCTTTCCTAAATGGACATCACCTCTCACTCCCTATTTTCAATATTACGTACCGCAGGTACTGGCACAGGCGCAGCATATTCTGTGCAATTCTGACGCGACTGCAACCGAAATTGTCGAACGATTTAGCATTTCGGCTCAAAAAGTTACGCCGATTCCGCTCGCTTACGATGTCAATCATTTTCAGTTTCTAGACCTGCCCACTCAGCCGTATTTTATGTATTTAGGACGGCATGACCCGCCCAAAAATGTGCAGCGGTTGGTTAGTGCCTTCGCCGCCCTGCGCGATCGCCACCATTACGAGCTGTGGCTAGTCGGGCCTGTCGATCCACGCTACACGCCAGCTCTGATGGCACAGGCAGAGGAGTTGGGTGTGGGCAGTCAAGTGAAGTGCCTCAACTATGTGCCCTATCAGGACTTGCCCCGTCTGTTGAATGGGGCGATCGCCCTTGTCTTCCCTAGCTTGTGGGAGGGGTTTGGCTTTCCGGTGCTAGAAGCGATGGCCTGCGGCACGCCCGTCATCACCTCTAACCTCTCGGCACTGCCCGAAGTCGCTGGCGATGCGGCTATTTTGGTTAACCCCTACCAGGTGGAAGAGATTGCAGCGGCTATGCACACGGTTATGAACGATGGGATGGCGCGATCGCATCTACGCACGGCTGGACTGGCGCGAGCCAGACACTTTCGCTGGGAAAAAACGGCTGAGAAAACCGCCGCTGTGTTGCAGCAGTTTTTATAAGATCCAACGTTGCTTAATCCGGATATGAAATTTTTTTGAGAGGGACGCTCAGCGCCCCTCTCAAAAAATTTCATACTTCAAATCAGCAATGCCTAAAACCCAACGGTTTGCGGTTGTTGCTTTCCGGGTGGCGATCGCAAACCTGACCCTACACCCAATTACTTTTGCCAGATCACCAAAATCACTCCTGCCACAATCATGCCCAAGCCGAGAAACCGCAGGGATGTGATGGCTTCTCTGAAGATAAAGTAACCCAGCATCACCGAGAAGATGTAACTCAAAGAAGCGGCTGGGCCAACGATGCTGAGTTTGACGCGGGTGAGCACGAGAATATAGGCGATCGCCGCTAATCCATAACAGGCCAACCCTATGAGCAGCTCTGGTGTGGTGGCAATGCTCAGCACATGGCTAAAGGCATTGCTGGTATCAACTCGTCCCAGCTTCAACGCCCCCGTCTTAAGAAAAAACTGTCCAGCCACGCCCACTAGGATGGAGGCCAGTAGTAGCAAAAACTCCGATAGAGACACAGGCTTACCCAGTCATAACGCCGCCTTTAGTGTACAGCGAGTTCGGGCATCAGACCTCTGGCGGCATTAGACCTCTGACTGCAAGTCGCGCTGGAGTTGAGCCATTAGGCTGTAGGTCGGCTGAACAGTGGTGAGCAGATGGTTGTAAACGGGCAGAATGCGCTGATAAATCGCAGCCTGGGCTGGGTTGGGTTGATAGCAGCCAGTTTCACTCAAGCCGAACGGATTATCTTCTAGCGATGGAATATATTGGAGCGCATACAGTCCCAAAATTGCTGCGCCCACGCTCGAACTCTGGCGCTGATTGGGAATGGTGATTGGTCGGTTAAATACATCGGCGATCATCTGCCGCCAAAGGCTCGATTGGGCAAAGCCGCCAGCGGCTCTGAGGCTGCTGATTGTTCCGGCAACTTCCTGCACCGCTTGCAAGATCAAGAACAAATTCAGCGTTACTCCTTCCAACACGGCACGCACCAGATGGGCGTTGGTGTGGCGCAACGTCAGGCCAAAAAACGAGCCGCGTGCATCTGCTTGCCACAGGGGCGATCGCTCTCCCAACAAATAGGGATGAAACAGCAGTCCGTCTGCACCCGGAGGCACGGTACCAGCCATCGCCAATAGCGCCTCGTAGGTAGCCGCCAAACCTAGCTGATCTCGTAGCCATTGCAGAATAATGCCGCCATTGTTGACCGCGCCCCCCACTGCCCAATGGGTCTCTGTTAAGGCGTAGCAAAATAGCCGCTCCTGTGGGTCTGTGATGGGGTGGTTGACGATCGCCCGAATTGCGCCGCTAGTGCCAATGGTCAGTGCTGCCACGCCAGGAGCGATCGCCCCCAATCCTAAATTTGCCAATACGCCATCATTGGCACCAATGACAAACGGCGTGTCGGGCAACAGCCCCATTGCCGCTGTAACGGTGGGCGGCACGGTTAAAACCTGTGTGGTAGCCACCAACTGCGAGAGCTGATTAGCGCGAATTCCGGCAACGTGCAGCGCTTCTGTATCCCAATCCAGCGTGGCCATGTTCCACAACCCTGTCCCAGAGGCAATAGAATAATCGACCCAAAACTGCTGAGTGAGGCGATAGAACACATATTCTTTAATTGAAATAAACTTGGCAGTTTTCTTAAAAAGGTCTGGCTGTTCGTGGCGCAGCCAAACAATTTTTGCCAGGGGCGACATCGGATGAATGGGGGTTCCAGTACGCCGATATAGGCAATGACCCGCAGGCGATCGCTTGATCTCATCAGCCCAGGGTGCCGATCGGTTGTCTGCCCAAGTGATGCTGCGAGTGAGCAAGGTGCCATCAGCGGCGATCGCCATTAGGCTGTGCAGTGCCGCACTAAACGACACACAGCCAATCTGCTGCGGTGACTGCCCATGCTGTGCTGCTTGGGACACTACCTGAGACACCGTTTGCACGACTGCTAGAAAAATCTCCTCTGGATCTTGCTCTGCCGTTCCTGGTGTGGGGGTGTAAAGTCGGTATCCAATCGCGTGCTGGCTAATTTCTTGACCCGTAGCATCAAACAAAACCGCTTTTGTACTGGATGTGCCAATATCTACTCCAATTACACAGGGCGTTGATTTAACCAAGCGACTTCTCCCCAAACCAATTGCACAGGCCAACGCTAGCTTGACTGACCCCCACACCACTTTTCAAGTGCATAAAGATCAGATTTTTGGTGGAGAGCTAGGCGGAGCGCGGCTCTCCACCAAAATCTAGTTTTATTCAACCGCGCTGTAAGTAATTCAACCTAAATAAAAACCAAATCCTAAAACCCTGCGCCGCCCGCTGCGCGGGCGGCGCAGGGTTTTAGGATCTTATATTTACTTAAGCCCACCTACTTATCTTGTAAAAACTGCTTCCGTAAAAGCTGTTCCCGTAAAAATCAGGGTAGTGGTATTGATGTAAGGATTTTTTGATGGGCGGGCTTCGCCCGCCCATCAAAAAATCCTTACCAATTTAGGACTACCAGGATCAGATGGAAGCCAGTACGATGAGGGGATCTCAATTTCTGCCCGTCTGGCGATAGGATTGGATATTGTTCGGTTGGGTGGATCTGCTGATTTCAAGTGTGAATGAAGCAACGCCTACATCCTGACGGACTGGCGCAGTTTTTTAGTAGAGGTATCTGGTTCATGACGGCTGTAACCCAGAAAATTCCGGGCTTTTGTGAAGGGATTCAGTATTTTGCAGAGACACTGCCGGGACTAGAAGCTTACGGAACTACTCCAGCGATCGCAGACGGCATGACGGCGATCGCCTCTCCTACCGATCCGGCTGCGGTTTACCAAACGCTGCTGTATGCCGATGCGCTGCGGTATTTGACCCTGCAAACCTGCGCCAGCAAGGGTTCTGGGCACCCTGGTGGATTTGCCAGCCAGGTAGAAGCCTACGCCGCGCTGGTCATGCTGGGTTACAAAAATATCCTGACGGAAGTTGGCCACCACGCCCCCGGCTTCTATAGCGCCATGTTTCTCGATCGCTCTCTAGAAGACATGGGCATCACCACAGTCCAGCAATTGCGCGATCGCTTCCGAGAGCGCCACGGCTTGCTCGGTCATCTGTCTGGGATTATCCCTGGACTGCTGGCTCCGGCGGGACCCTTGGGGCAGGGTCAGCATTTCGCAATGGCGGGCGCACTGCTGCACCGCGACACCCTGTTTCCCTTCACAGTGGGCGATGGCGGTCTGGGCGAACCCTACATCATGAGTTCGATGGCGCATTTCCACACGGCCTACCCCACCGTCACAAACTTTTTACCCGTGCTGGTCTGGAATGGCTATTCCCAGGAGCACCACAGCATGGTGTCGCTCAAAACCAATGAGCAAATGACGGCGTACTGGCGCGGCAACGGCTTTGACGAAGTGATTGTGGTGGATGCCAAAGCCTTTGACGATCAAGGCCAATCTGGCGACTATGTAGACGGCACTGCTTTCTCCTTAGACCAGCGACTTGCCTTCACCCAAGCCGTATTGACGGGCGTGGATCAGGCGGCTCAGTCTGCACTGGGCGGCAAGCTGACGGTGTTTATTATCAAGCAGCTCAAAGGGGCTGGGGTACATGCCCTCGGCGCAAAATCGCATAACCTTTACCCCAAAGACACGCTAGACAGCGCCCCCATTGTTGCCGCGCTGCAAAATCGGGCTTTACCCACAGCCGCCTGGGAACTGGTGCGGGCGAACTGCGATCGCGCCGCCGGTGGGCCAGCGGCCAAAACGGTGGTGACAGAATTTGAGCTGCCGCTAACCGATCTGGGCACCCTGCCGCTAGATGAATATCCGGTGGGCGGAGATCCCAAGGTATCTACTACGGCGATGGGGCTGTTGGTTGGGCATGTGGGACGGTGCGATCGCGCCTTTCTAGTTACCAACGCCGATGGCAATGAAGCGTCAGGGATCGCCAACATTAACCAGGCGCTCAAAATCATCCACCCTACCGCAGATGAGCTATACAACCAGGCTCCCAACGGGCAGGTCTATGAACCCCTCAGCGAAGATGCCTGCGCCGGACTCGCTGCCGGACTGGCGCTGTTTGGGTCGCGCAGTCTTTGGTGTTCGTATGAATCCTTTGCTATCAACGGGCTGCCGATCTGGCAAACGGTGACGCAGGCAATGGCAGAACTGCGCCGCCCTACTCCCGCCACCGTTGCCCTGTTTACGGCTGGCGCGCTAGAGCAAGGCCGCAACGGCTGGACGCATCAGCGTCCCGAAATCGAAGCGTATTTTGCCGCCATGATGCGTAACGGCAATATCTTCCCGTTGTTTCCACCCGATGCCAACAGCATTCAAGCCTGTTATGAATGGGCGCTGAGTGCCCGTAACAAGGGGGTGGTAATTACCGCTAGCAAGTCACCGTTACCCATTCGCACCACGCTTGAGCAAACGCGGCAGGCACTGAAGGACGGAGCGATCGCCCTCCAACACACGGCTGGCACTAAAACCGTCGTCTTTGCCGTCGTCGGCGATATGATTCTGGCTCCGGTTTATGCAGCGGCCAAAGCTCTGGAAGCTCAGGGCATTGGCTCTCGCATTGTGTCTGTCATTAGCCCCCGTCGTCTGTATCGCCCCCATGACGTGCTGTGGGATCTCTGCTCAGAACCAGACGATGGCTTTTTGGACGATGCCGGATTCGATCGCCTGTTTGGTGGCGACGCGCTGATCGGCGTTGCAGGTGGAGCCAGCGGTATGCTAGAACCCGTGATGCTGCGGGCAACCTGCCCCCGTGATACCTTCTCTTGGAAACGGGGCGAAACCACCGCCACGGCTCCAGAGCTGATGGGGCTAAACGGCATCACCGCTGAGGCCTTGACAGAGCGGGCGATCGCACTTACTCAGTAACGCCCTTGAGCCGAATCAGCGTCTTGCGTGAATTCTCTTGCGAGAATTGCTTCCCGGCTTAGCCGGGAAGCAATTCTCGTAAGGGGGTCTAATGGCTACGATTACGCAACTTGATTGCTAAGACAAATACTGGTCAGCGCTCCATTTTGCGCTTCAGTTCATCCAATTCTTCATCCATTTCCCACTTGCGAAACTTTTGATCAAGTGGATCGCCCGCTCCAGATTGCGTAGAACTGTAGCTCTGGTTCCAGCCAGAGGTTTGCCACTGTTGCTCTCGCTGCTGCTGAGCCTGAGCCGCACGGGTCGCCTGCACCTGCGTTACCTTCGTATGAACTTCCTGGCGCTTCTGTTGAATTTGGCGTTGCAAATCAATCGTCTGCTGCACTCGCTGACGTACGAGTTCCATTTGCCCCCACAGGTGGTTGCCCTGTCGCAGCAGTGCCGCTTCGCGTTCTTCGGCAGGCTGGGCTAAATCGAGCCGATTGGCTGACTTGGCTTTGTCAACGCGGGTGTGCCAGAGCTGAACTTCTTGTGCCGTGGCAAGAATTTCGTTTTGTAGGCGTTTTTCGTCTAGCCGTAGGTTGGCCAACAGCCGAACGGCTTCATCTTCTTGGTCTTGCAGCTTATCTTCTAAGGCTTGTAGCTCTAGATGGGGGTTTTCTTTGAGAAACTCATCCAGGCGCGATTCTAAAAAACTGCTGAGATCTTCAAACAAACCCATTGAATATGTCCCTTAGTTATTGTGGTAGTCCTCAATTAAAACCGTTGCCCGGTTGTAATAGAACGAACTTCCCCATTGCGTCGCACGATCGCCTCGTCGCCTCTAACGGAGACTAAAGCCCAGCCACTAGAACCGATCGCTTCCCCTACTTGAACGCGCTGGGTCGTGCCATTGATCACAAAGAGTGCGGCAGAGCGAGATGGGTCACCTAGTTCTAGTGTACCGACGAGCGAATAGGTAGACGTGGTGGCAATATTGGGAATGCGGGCGGCAGGGTCAGCACCTGTGCTGGGTGCAGCGGGCAAGGTGGGTAGAGGCAGCGTGGGCAGAGATAGGGAGGGTGGGGCAGGTCGAGCGGCGATCGCCCCCGATGCAGAGCTGCCTCCTGGTAAGTTCATGCCCAAGGGTGGCTGATAGACCGGAACATAGACTCGCTCTAGTGCCGTTGGGCTAGCAGATGGGTTGCCCGCTACAGCGACGCTAGGCAGGTTGTTGGCATTGCTGGCGATCGCCTCGGACTGTCGGCTAATCTCGGTTCTGCGGTCAATTACACCCAGCGATCGCTGCACATACTCTAAAAAGTCTTGGTCTGCTGGATTAGCTTGAGCGGTCGTCTCGGTCGAAACGGCTACCTGAGGCGTTGCCATGCGCTGCCAGTAGAGTTGTAAGCCATACCAAACTGCCGCAGCCGTGGCCAACGAGCCAAAAATCAACACCATCACCCACGCATCAAACGATTTACCTGTAGCAGCAGGTTGTGTCAAGGCGCTCTCACCGCTAGAGGCCAAGTCATCGACAGTAGCTGCCGAGACGGCTAAATCCAGTTCTGATTGAGAGAGGGTTGGCGCAACTGGAGCTGGTGGAACTGCTTGCCATTGAGCCGGTGGTTCAAACGGCAGTACGTTATCAGCCTGATTGACCAGGCCAAGAGCAGGCTGAGGGGGTGGCGTAGGCGATTCAAAATTTAGCGGTGTGCCAGTGTTTAGCGATCGCTCGACTTCCTCAAACAAATCATCCATCAGGCGATCGGCATAGGCATCAGCCGAGAAGCCGTCCGCCGCCAGCACCACACGGTTGCCATTGGCTCTAGACGATTCAGCAGGGGTAGGGGAGTCGTCTATTGGCTCCAAGACGGATGGGTTCATGCTGCTAGGTTGAGACATACGGGGATAGCGGGATACGGCTAGATGCTAAAAATTTAGCAATAACTAGACAAAAGCGCGATCTTTTCCGACAAATTGATGTCAAACCTTACACAGGCCGATTATTTTGTAGCTGACGAGTCTGAATTTCTAGATACAGCAGCAGCGCGTTTACATCGGCTGGATTTACCCCCCCAGTGCGGGCGGCTTGCCCCACTGTTAGGGGTCGCACCTTGGACAGCTTTTCTCGCGATTCTTTCGAGAGTGTGGCAATGCTGTGGTAGTCCAAATCGGATGGCAGCGGGCGATTCGCTTGACGCGCGATTTGATCAATTTGATTTTGCTGGCGTTGTAAATAGCCAGAATATTTGATGTCGATTTCGGCGCCTTCTCGTTCGGCTCGGTTGAGCGTAGAATTAGCCAGCCCATACTGCTCCAAACTGCTGTAGTGGAACCCTGGTCGCCGCAATAGGTCTGCTAGGGTGATCGAGCCTTTAATCGCCTGTTGAGTGTTGGCAAAAATTTGCTTGCCAATGTCCTCGTGTTCTTTTACGCGAGTCGTATGCAGCCGCTCTTTTTCGGCAATGATGGCATTTTGTTTGTGAGTAAACTGCTCCCATTGGCGATCGCCCACCAGCCCAACCTCACGACCCAGAGGGGTTAAACGCTGATCAGCATTATCAGACCGCAGCACCAGCCGATATTCTGAGCGCGACGTTAACATCCGGTAGGGTTCCCGCAGGTCTTTGGTACACAGGTCATCAATCAGCGTTCCCATATAGCTTTGCTCACGGGGCAATACCAGCATGGCTTGGCCACGACAAAAGCGCGCCGCATTAATCCCCGCTAAAATACCCTGAGCGGCTGCCTCTTCATAGCCTGTTGTACCGTTAATTTGCCCCGCACAGAACAGCCCCTCCACTTTCTTGGTCATTAGCGTGGGGTAGCACTGAGTTGCGGGGAAGTAGTCATATTCCACGGCGTAGGCAGGACGCAGCATCGTGCAGCGCTCTAGTCCCGGTAGGGTACGCAGCATTTGCAACTGCAAGCGCTCTGGCAACCCCGTTGAGAACCCCTGAATGTAAAGTTCTGGAGTGTCTCGACCCTCTGGCTCAATAAAGATTTGGTGCGAGTCTTTATCGGCGAACCGGACAATTTTGTCTTCAATACTGGGGCAGTAGCGTGGCCCTTTTGCCTCTACCCAGCCGCCGTAAACCGGAGATAGATGTAGATTATCGCGGATCAATTGGTGGGTTGCTAAGGTGGTACGGGTGAGGTAGCAGGGCAGTTGTTCTCGTTCGACCCACACCTCTGGGTCAAAGCTGAACCAGCGTACGTCGGTATCACCGGGCTGTGGCTCTAGCTTGCTGTAATCAAGCGATCGCTTGTCAACCCGTGCGGGTGTACCCGTCTTCAAGCGATCGGTTTCAAACCCCATGCGGTTCAGCGTCTCCGTCAAGCCAATGGCGGCAAACTCGCCTGCCCGTCCCGCCTGCATCGACTTGTCACCCACCCAAATCACACCCCCAAGAAACGTTCCCGTCGTCAGAATTACCGTTTTGCACTCAAACGCTACCCCAAAGTAAGTTTGAACGCCGATCACGTCATCGTTTTTGCCCAGCACCAAGTCCGTCACCATGCTTTCGCGCACGGTCAGGTTTTCCTGGTTTTCGACAATCGTTTTCATGATGGTGGCGTATTCCCGCTTGTCGGTTTGTGCCCGCAGTGCCCAGACCGCTGGCCCACGCGACAGATTCAGCACCCGCTTTTGCAGATACGTGCGATCCGCCATTTTGCCAATTTCGCCGCCCAGTGCATCTACTTCGTGGGTGAGTTGAGACTTGGCAGGGCCACCAACCGCTGGGTTACAGGGCTGCCACGCAATTTTATCCAGCGTCAACGTCAGCATCAGAGTACGGCACCCTAGTCGGGCGGCTGCCAGTGCCGCTTCGCAGCCAGAGTGTCCAGCCCCCACCACAATTACGTCAAAGTAGTCTTGAAATTCCACAGGCGATTCGACGGTCATGGCGATAGTTGGCCAGCAATAGATCCTACTTTGATTCTAGCGATAGACCACCCTCGGATCGGGATGGAACCTCGGATCGGGATGGAATAAGTGAGATGAGTTGGCTTGTTTAGGTTGTGGGGCCAAGCGATCGCCGATTTAATTCTAGGATGGGGCATACCAAGCTAGCCTGAATCGGCGTTAGGGTCTGTTTGACAACCTCCTGCATCGCTTCGTACGTTGCATCACAGCTTTTTTGGGCGCTAAACGCCCGCATGATGGTTTGAAACCATAGCAAAAATTGTTCCTGAAACGTATCCGGGTCATTCAATAACATTGCTACAGACGAGTACCGCAAAACCCGCATCGTGTCACGTTTCCACTTTGCCGTCAGATCGCTAGCACCGCTACGCAAGAGAGCCGGATTGCGAGCCATCATCTTGGCATAAACCTGCTGCACGATTGCCGCTTCCGATGTCTGTAACGCCTGATAAGTCTCAACCCGCAGCGCATACGATTTCACATAATCTTGCACAAACTGAAGTTCGGCATCGGTTGCATAGCGTCCATCCGTAACCAAACTAAGGCGCTGAAGCTGGCTGAGCATAATGTTTTCCTTGTGGCCATTGCATCACCACTTTAAATGAGCAAAATAATTAAACGGTGGCTAAATTTGTGCAGCCAAATTCACGCGCATGAGCCTATGCTTCACTGCTATTTGAGAAGTACTCTGCCACTTTGAAGCTAGTAGTGTCTTCTAGTTGTTTCATCATGGAACGGGTAATCAGTTTTCCTGCTTCCACTAGCACCTGTCCGGTCAGCGGGTGCAACAGGTTTTGCTCGGCTCGCCGTCCAATCAGGACCTCGATGTCTTGTAAAGAGTTGATGTACATGCCAGGTGGCAATTCTACAATCACGCCGTTGTCCCTAACCCTTGCCTGACAGGCCAAGCGAGAGTTGGTCTTGCATGTGGTAATAACCTCCAACGTGCGCTGTTCACGGCGGTCGATTGGAGATAGCGCGTCCATGCCGTGTGTCACGTAGATATGGCACGTCGCGCACATGCCACGACCGCCACATTCTCGGAGTACGTCTAGATCTTTGTTGAGCAGAACCGATAGAAGATTGCCGTTAGTTTCAACAGATGTTTGATGAGAGATAGGTTCTAGTCGGACGGTTTTCACTATACAGAGCTCCGGAGATTGTTACGTTTTATCTATAAACAGCAGTGCCTTCTGACGGTCATCTAAAGCACTTTGCTCTAGCAAGGCTGGAAAATCTCGAATTATTTTGGAACAGCGTTCCATGAATGCACTTACCCACTGCTGAAACCATTGCAACTCTTCAAGGGTGAGGGGTGTGGTAGTTTGAGGCACTAACGCTGCGGAGAGGGTAATTTGGGCGGAACGCTCCACTTGAAAGGCAGCAAGCCAGGTCTGGTTAGGACGGGTCGCCTTCCAATAGTTGCTCACTACAGTAGGCCCCAGGTAGCGCACCGTAAGATGGCTAATTTGATTCGCAGCGGCCAGCACTTCTTTGTACGTGGGTAATGTAGGTTCGCTGGGAGAAGCGGGGTTAGGTGTAGGGGTTGGTTCAGCCTTGGCGTGAGGGGCTTCAGGAAGCACCGAGGGGACAGGGAACGTCGCGGGTTGAGGGGCAGAGCCATTAGAGGGTTGCCCAGGAGTTTGCGGGGAGCGCCCTACGGATGGAGACTTAGCGGAAGCATCGGGTTTAGACCCGCTAGCTGTTGCATTTTGTTTCCAATAGTTTTGATTAGAGAGAGAAATGTTGCCAGCTAACAGGCGGAATGTGGCGATCGCATTGGCTGTATCTGCTTTTAACTCAGATCGCAATCGTTCAATTGCCTGTACATAGTCAGCATAAATTAGGCTGGGATGGGTTAATACGAGCAGGATTAAACCACGGTCTAATTTGTAGATATAGGCGTGATGTCCGGTAAAATGAAACTCGAAAAACTCAAATCCCGGTGGTGTTGTTTCAACGACCTGTTGAATTCCCTGGGCAAGGGCTTCCTTTTGTTGAAAATTTAGGGCTTGATCAACGCCATAGAAATAGGGACGCGATCGCCCATCCATCAGAGCGATTCCCACAATACCGGGCAAATTCAAAAAATCTTCGACTTCCTCCCGCTTCATAAGGTGCGCTAATACTGCTCTAATACTAAGTAATTCCCTTAATCGCGCAGCAAATGCAAAAACACGCAATCTAACTTAACCGTCACGATTGCTGTTTTATCTTGGTTCTGCTGGCTTCATCGGTTTTCTACTGGAGTTTAAATGAAATGTTAGTCGCTTGCATGACCAGAGGCGTTAGAGTAGCGGGCAGCAACTGGCTGCTATTGAAATGAAGCCTCTAGACCTGGTTGACTAACAAAAGTCTATAGCCCTCACCCCCAACCCCTCTCCCAGAGGGCGAGGGGAGTTGATCTACCCTTCCGGTTCCCTCTCCCGTCGGGAGAGGGCTAGGGTGAGGGCTTTCGGGGATCTGACTAATAAGTTTTGTCAGTCAATCAGCCTCTAGACTCAAGTTCTTTAACTTAACTTATCTCTTTGTTGTGCTAGTTTGATTTGCTCCGGTGTTTAACTCAACGTTGCCCAATTCAGGCTTTGGACACGCTTCATTAAATTATGTTTTGACCAGCCTGATTAACCATTGTGTAGTCGTTAAACATCGGTTGTAGACCTCTTCAAGACCTTCAAGCTTTTTCTCTTCACAGGCTTAGCAGTCATGGCTGACCTTCCGTTTACTTTAGACCAGTTACGAATTCTTAAGGCGATCTCTGCCGAGGGAAGTTTTAAGCGCGCCGCAGATAGTTTGTACGTCTCCCAGCCCGCTGTCAGTTTGCAGGTGCAAAATCTAGAGCGGCAGTTGGATGTGCCTCTGTTTGATCGCGGAGGCCGACGGGCACAGTTGACGGAGGCAGGACATTTGCTTTTAAGCTATGGCGATCGCATTCTGTCGCTGTGTGAAGAAACCTGTCGAGCGATTGAAGATTTGCAAAACCTCCAAGGTGGCACCTTGATCGTGGGAGCTAGCCAGACCACAGGAACCTACCTCTTGCCGCGTATGATCGGCATGTTTCGCCAGCGCTACCAAGAAGTAGCGGTACAACTTCACGTTCACTCGACGCGTCGAACGGCTTGGAGCGTCGCCAATGGACAGATTGACCTGGCCATTATTGGCGGTGAAGTACCTCCTGAACTACACGACTCTTTGAATATCATTCCCTATGCAGAAGACGAGCTAGCGCTGATTTTGCCGATTTACCACCCGCTTGTGCGCCACGGTACGGTGCAAAAGGACGACCTGTATAAGCTTCAGTTCATTACGTTAGATTCTCAATCCACCATTCGCAAAGTAATTGATCAGGTGCTCAGCCGCAGCGGCATTGAGACGCGGCGATTAAAGGTAGAAATGGAGTTGAATTCGATTGAGGCGATCAAAAATGCCGTTCAAGCTGGACTGGGAGCCGCTTTTGTTTCGATCTCGGCGATCGAGAAAGAGCTGCAAATGGGCGTGTTGCAGCGCAGCCGCATTGAAGGTGTCGTGGTAAATCGGATGCTGTCTGTGATTGTTAACCCCAGCCGCTATCGCTCAAAAGCGGCTCAAGCTTTTATGGAAGAAATATTGCCTCAGTTTGTGACGCACAAGCCAAAACCCCAAGACGAGGAGGCGATCGCACCCGAAGAGCTAGGGCTAGCGTCGCTAAAGGACGGGTGAGTTAGCGGCTAGGAGGCGAAGGGCTTGAAGTTTTACGGGCTAAGTCCCAATCGTTCCGCTTGAATAGGAGTTAATCTAGAGCAGAGAGAGGCGGTTACGCTGATTCTAGCGATAATTCTTCTAGCGCTATTTTTATTCGTGGCTCACTGGTTTCCTACTGTCCCGTATGGAAGTTTATTGCACTCGTCCGAGTTGTCCTCGTCCTGTAAATCATTTTGCCGATCTGGATGACTCTGCCACACTTAGAACAGTGCAGCAGAAGTTTTGTACAGCCTGTGGCATGCCGCTAGTGTTGGCAGGGCGATATGTGCCGCAGAAGCTGCTGGGCAAAGGAGGCTTTGGGGCGGCGTTTTTGGCACGCGATCGCTACACGCCTGCCATGCGCCGCTGTGTGGTGAAAGAGTTCCAGCCTGCGGGCGATCTTAGCCCTGTCCAGTTACAAGTAGCTCAAAAGCTGTTTGAGCGCGAAGGAGAGGTGCTAGAGCAACTGGGCAATAACCATCCCCAGATTCCAGATCTGCTGGCATTTTTTGAGCTAGATGCGCCCAGTCGCGTGGCTGGTAAGCCAGAGCGGTTTTTCTATCTAGTGCAAGAACTAATTGATGGCGACAACCTGGAAGAAGAACTAGAGCGTCAGGGCGCATTTTCGGAAGCGGCTGTGGTTGAGGTGCTGCGAGAAATGCTGAAGGTCTTGAAATATGTTCACGAGAATGGCTCAATCCATCGTGACATTAAGCCGTCTAACATTATGCGGCGTAAGGATGGACGGCTTTTTTTATTGGATTTTGGGGCGGTGAAGCAGGTGACAGCGGGAGCTGCTGCTGCGCCGGGTAAAGCCTCAACGGGCATTTACTCAATGGGCTTTGCCCCGCCGGAACAAATGCGAGGCGATACGGTATACCCCGCAACTGACCTTTATGCCCTTGGGGTTACCTGTATTACGCTGCTGACCGGAAAAGCGCCGAGCGACCTATACGATTCCTACAGTAATGACTGGAACTGGAGACCCCAGGCTCAGGTGAGCGATCGCTTGGCCGATGTGCTAGACCACCTGCTGTTACCCACCCCTAGCCAGCGATTTCAATCTGCTGAAGTGGCGCTAGAGGCACTACAGGCGGCTCTAGCGCCAGCGTCAGCTCAGCCCGTTTCTCCATCGGTGTCTTTGCAGGGGGCAGCGGTGGCGGTGGCTCCACCTGCGACATCTGCTCCCTCTGTGCCAGCGGCAGCCGTTCCACAATCTAAACCCGCAGCCCCCGCACCCCCTTCCCCCACCCCGACTCTTGCCCCAGCCCGACCATTTTCGCTGGTGGAGTTTTTGGGTGGAGCCATGTTCACAGGGGTAGAAGGAGGGCTGTTGGCGATCGCCCTCCTGAGCGTGTTGGGTACAACCCTGGTAAACCCCGTCTTTTGGCTATTGCTGCTGGGGGTCATGGGCGGGCTGATCTTTGCCCAGTCTCGCCGCTGGATTGAACGAGCCGATCTACTGATTATTGCGGGGATAACCCTGGCGCTGGTGCTGTTTTTGCCTTTTTTGAATGACTTTGCACCCATTCGAGCCTTGGGTAGCGTCTTTCAAACTGTACTAATTTCTGCAATTTTTGCCGGACTGTTCGCCGTAGCCGTGGGTATTATATTCAAGCTCGTTTACCTGACGCTATCCAGGTTTCTTTAGACTGTGCTTCAAGCGACTGTGCTTCAAGTTTGTAGGTGGTTTGACGAGGTAGGCTGAGACTGCCCAGCTAAGTGGATGGGCGTAATTAAATATAAAACCTTAAAAGTCTGCGCCGCCCGCTGCGCGGGCGGCGCAGACTTTTAGAATCTTGTTTTTATTAAATTCGCCATCCCTAGTCAACCATGTGTCTAGAACGTCACCGTTCCTTCCAAGTGGTGTGCATTTGGTGCTCCCCAGGTTTTCCATGTCTACCCAGCGAGAAACACCCAGACTTATTTTGTCGCTGCTGATTACCCTTGCCCTGGTATCGGTTGGCATTTGGTGGTCGGCAGGACAGTTGCCTGGGGTTCATCTGCTTAGCATTACTGGTCGTTCAGGAGGCGATCGCCCAATCGACGATCTCTCAGGCGACGATCTCTCAGGCGACGATCTCTCA
>Ga0105046_10006454_pt1 | contig 18516 bp, 13 predicted proteins | sample MAT03_FD_78385 | JGI IMG/M metagenome (GOLD analysis project Ga0105046, IMG submission 78385) | Freshwater microbial communities from Lake Fryxell liftoff mats and glacier meltwater in Antarctica - MAT-03 (megahit assembly) | ecosystem: Environmental > Aquatic > Freshwater > Ice > Liftoff...
CAGATGCTGGAGGGCGCGCCGTTCTCGGAGCGCGATATCCGCCGACCGCTGCAGCTCGCGCCTCACGACGAAATGGGTGACTTTCCGATTCTCGTGAAGCAGTACGATGCGCTCAACGAACTCGTGCTCGATCACCACCCCTTCGATGTCGTGGGCTGGGACGGCTTTTACTATCCGTGGATCTTCAACATTCACGATTTCGAGCCGATCGTCGGACGCATTCATCAGCCGCCCCCCGTGCACCAGACGTTCCAGGGCGACGGGTTCGTGATCTGCTCGTTCTGCCCGCGGCCGTATGACTTCGATCCCGAAGCCATCCCGGCGCCGTACAACCACAGCAACGTCGATTCGGACGAAGTGCTGTTTTATGCGTCGAGCGAGTTCATGAGCCGGAAGGGCATCGAGTACGGCTCGATCACGCATCATCCCGACGGATTGGCGCACGGGCCGCATCCGGGGCGCACGGAGGCGTCGATCGGCGCCAAGTACACCAACGAACTCGCCGTGATGATGGATAGCTTCAAGCCGCTCAAGGTCGCCAGGCTCGCGATGGCGATCGAGGACCCGGCGTACCACAAGAGCTGGATCGACGCGCAGCACGCGCAATACAGTCCGCCCACGTCGTAATTCCGTCCTGACCTTCCGCCACACCGTCATGCCGCGCCTGTCCCAACGGTTTTCGTCCTTTCCGGCCTATCCGCTCGCGCACATTCCGGCACGGAAGAAGGCGCTGATCGAAGCCGGTGTCGATGTTATCGACCTCGGCGCGGGCGACGCCGATCTCGCGCCGCCCGCCGCCGCCGTGTCCGCGTTGCAGCGGGCGGCTGAAGTGCCCGCTATGCAGCGCTACGGGTTCGGCTTGGGACTCGTGCGCTACCGCGAGGCGGTGGCGGCGTGGATGGACACGCGTTTCGGACAGCGCGTTGATCCGATGACCGAGATCGTGCCGTTGTTGGGCAGCAAGGAAGGATTGGCACACATCGGCTTCGCCTTCGCCGGCCCAGGGGATGTCGCCATTATCCCCGAACCGGCCTACCAAGCGTACCTGGGCGGCACGCTGCTGAGCGACGCCACCCCGTACGTATACGCGCTGCGGCCGCGTACCAACTTCCTCGTGGATCTCGACGAGATCCCGGCGGATGTGCTGTCGCGCGCGCGGATTCTGTATCTGAACTATCCCAACAATCCCACCGCTGCGATCGCCCCGCGCGACTACCTCGAGCGCGTGGTGAACGTGTGCCGGGAACGGGATATCCTGTTGGTGTACGACAACGCATACTCGGAGATGGGCTTCGACGGCTATGTGCCGCCCAGCATCTTCGAGATCGACGGTGCTCGTGAGGTGGCGATCGAATTTCACTCACTGTCGAAGACGTACAACATGACCGGCTGGCGATGTGGCTGGGCGGTGGCGAGGCCGGAGATCTCGACGGCGCTGGCCAAAGTGAAGGCGTTTACCGACACCGGGCAGTACATGGGCATTCAGGCAGCAGGCGTGGCGGCGATCGAAAGCTGGGCGGAGTTCGTGCCGCAGAACGTGGCCGTGTTTCAGGCACGTCGTGATGCCGCCGTGGCGGCGTTCCGGGCCAACGGGTTTGCGGCCGATGTGCCGAGTGCCACGATGTACCTCTGGATGCCGCTGCCCGAGCGCATCGCCAGCGCGGCGTTCGCCGACCGTCTGCGCGAGGAGGCCGGCGTGATCGTGCTGCCTGGCTCGGGCTTTGGTGCCGGCGGGGAAGGGTTCTTCCGCATTTCGTTCATCCAGTCGGAGGCGCGCATCGCCGAGGCGGCGCGCCGCGCCGGTGCGGTGCTCGACGCGATGCTCGAGGAGTTGGCGTAATGCGATACGGGAATCTCTCGTCGGTCGGTGCGGCACTGGTGCTGCTGGCCATGGGTGCGTGTCGGCCTTCGGCGCCGCCGCCGGCACCCACCGTTCCGGCGCCCACTGTTCCGGCGACCACCACACCACCGTCGGCTACAGGCCCGACGTCTGCGCCCGCGCGGGTAACGCCGGCGCGTCCGCGTCCGGCGGTGAGTGCCGAGGCGCCGCCATTGGCGCGCGAGTTTCGCGGCGTCTGGGTGGCGTCGGTGGCCAACATCGACTGGCCGTCCAAGCGGACGCTCTCCACCGCGGAACAGCAGGCCGAGCTGATCGTGCTGCTCGATCGCGCCGCGGCGCTGAAACTGAACGCCGTGCTGTTTCAGATTCGACCGGCGGCCGACGCGTTGTATGCCTCGAAGATCGAACCGTGGTCGGAGTATCTCACCGGTGCACAGGGTCGTGCTCCCGTGCCGTTCTGGGATCCGCTCGAGTTTGCGATCAAGGAAGCCCATGCGCGCAATCTTGAATTGCACGCCTGGTTCAATCCGTATCGCGCGCGGCACACCGACGCCAAGTCGCCGTTGGCGGCCACGCACATCGCACGCACGAATCCGTCGCTCGTGAAGCCCTACGCGGGATACCTGTGGATGGACCCGGGCGAACCGGCCGTTCGCGCCCGAACGCTGCGTGTAGTGCTCGACGTCGTGCAGCGATACGACGTAGACGGCGTGCATATCGACGACTACTTCTATCCGTATCCGGAAAACGATCGGCGCGGGCGCGCCATTCCGTTTCCCGACGAGCGCAGTTGGAAGCGGTACGTGCGCGAGGGTGGTACGCTGGCGCGTGCCGATTGGCGTCGACGCAACGTCGACCGGCTGGTGCAGGCGCTCGACGAAGGCGTGCACAAGGTGAAGCCGTGGGTGCGCTTCGGTATCAGCCCATTCGGCATCTGGCGTCCGGGCTATCCCACGCACGTGCGTGGCCTCGATGCATACGAGAAGCTGTACGCCGACGCACGGAAGTGGTTGCGCGAGGGATGGGTGGACTACTTCACGCCGCAACTCTACTGGCCCACCACGAAGCGTGAGCAGGCGTATCCCGCGCTCCTCGACTGGTGGGTTGGCGAGAACGTGATGGGGCGCCACATGTGGCCCGGGAATTTCACGTCGCGCGCTGGTGGCGTGGGCTCGGGGGCATTCTCGGTAGGCGAGCTGGTGGAGCAGATTCGCGTCACGCGATTGCAAGACGGGGCGACCGGCAACGTCCATTTCAGCATGAAGTCGTTCCTGAAGAATCAGGCCGGCATGAATGACACGCTGCTGGTGGGTCCGTATGCGACACCGGCGTTGGTCCCGGCCACGCCGTGGCTCAAGGCGGCCGCCCCGCCTCTTCCGACCGCGCGTTTGGCCGAGACCACCACCGGCACCCAGTTGCTGCTGAGGACCGTGGGCACGGCGGTGCCGTGGCAGTATGCCATCCGGCTGCGCACCGACACGGCCTGGATTACCACGGTGGTGTCGGGATCCACGACCGCGTGGGCGATCCCGAAGGGCACGTCACCGACCGCGTTATCGGTCGTGTCGCTCAACCGCGTGGGCACGGAAAGTTCACCCGTCACCGTTAAGTTTCCAGTCCGAACCGGCTCCGCCGGAACTCCGCCGACACCTGCTCGAGGCCGCTCCGATGCGCCCTGATCCTGTTCCGTTCTACTACCGCAACACGTCGGGTATTCGTATCACCGTGCGACCGTCGTATCTGCGTGACCGTTCGAATCCAGTGCTCGGTCAGTTCGTGTTCGCCTACCACATTCGCATCGAGAACGTGGGGGAGCAGGCGTCGCAACTCCGCACGCGCCGCTGGCTGATCCACGACGAATCAGTGGGCGATAGCGTGGTGGAAGGGGAAGGCGTGGTCGGCGAGCAGCCGCATCTGCTCCCAGGACAGGTCCACGAGTACCGGTCGTTTTGCGTGCTCAAGGCACCGCAGGGTTGGATGGAGGGTTCGTACCGTTTTGTGCGCGACGACGGGTCCTCCTTCGAGGCGACCATTCCCCGCTTCACACTGGCCGCCGAGCCGCGCGCAGATACCGTGTCCTGATCGGCGCACACGCTGTGCCGATCAGCTCAGCGGGATCCCAGCGGGATCGTGTCGCTGAAGGCATCGGTCAGCAAGCGCACGGTCGCGTCGTCGAGAAGATCACGCACCATCAGCGACAGTAGCGCCGCCAGCGCCGCCTCGGCGATCGGTTCGAGCTCGAGTTCGGTGTCGGTGTCGGTGTCGGTGTCGGTGCTGGTCGCCTCGGTGATCGCCGCCACCGGGCGCTTCATGAGCTGCATGAGGGGACCGCTGAGGGCGTCGCGGGCCTCCTCGCGACCACTGCGCGTGATCACGTCACCGAGTCGCGAGTCGGCGGCCTCGTAGGCGCGCGTTGTCGAGACGGCGTCATAGCGCGAGACCACGGCGGCTCGATCCGCCGCCCCGAGTCCAGCCAGGCGCACCAGAAAGCCGCGCACGGCGGCCGTCTGTGGACCGTAGGGCAGTGCGATTGCAGCACTCATGGCGCAGCCGGTGCGAAGGGCACCTGATGACCAAGCAGGCGAAGGCCGTCGTACACCGTAGGCGCGGTGGGACGCCATCCAGTCGCCAGCAAGGCGTCGACGTTGATACGCTGATTGCTGCGGCCACTACGCACCGGTGCGGCACGGTCGAGGGCCTCGGGCGATCCATCCGTCGAGGCATCACGGGCACGTCCGGTGAGGGCAAACGCGATCGCCGATGAGCGCAGCGGCGTGCCGTCGGCGCAATTGAATATGCGCACACCAGCGGCGCGATCGTGCGTGAGCAGATGCGTGATTGCCGACACCACATCGTCACGCCATGAGAAATTGCACCACACGTCGCTGGCGGCGAAGGCCGGGTCAGCGAGGCGCGCGGCCGGATCACGCTGCGGTCCATAGAGCCCTGCTGCGCGCACGATATGCACCGTGGCCTCTCCATCATCGGCGATCGTCGCAATGCGCTGCTCGGCATCGTACAACGCCTGCACGCGCGCGTCGCGCGGTACTATCGGACTCTGCTCGGTGACTTCGCTGCCGTCGTGCCGATCGTACACGCCGGTGCTCGAGACGTACAGCGCCGAGCGAATACCGAGCGCCTTCGCGAGTGCGGCGGCGCCCGCGGCCGCTTGGGGATAGATGCCGTAGTCATCACCGCGCGCCCGCGACGGGGCGACACACACCACCAAGTGATCGATCGGTCCGGCGAGCGCACTCCGCACCACGGACCGCAATGCCGCGAGTGGTCGCGGTCCGAGCGCCGCACTGGCGAGATCACCAGTGAGCGTAACGATATCACCGCTGGACGTGCGCGCTGTGCGCTGCAGGACGGCGACGGTGGCACCCATGGTCGATAGTTGCGACGCCACCATCGCTCCGAGCCACCCCGGACCGACGAGCAGGACGGTGCCGTCCAGCCGCACCGCGGGACGCTGTGGTTCAGTCGAAGTCATGCCGATAGCCTCTCGCCGTACAGTACATCGAGCTTCGCATCGGGATTCGCATGGAAAATTTCCGCATAGGAACGGAAATATGTGCGAGGGCGATCAGCGAAGCAGGAAATACCAGACGGCACCGCCGATGGCGAGCGCGGCACCGACACCGGCGCCGATGAGGCCTCCCCGGTTTCCGCCCTCCGATTTGGCATGACGATCGGACATCGGTGTGCGGCCGCGACGTCCTGACCGTGACGCGGCGTCCGGCACATCCCGTACATCCTGCGCGCGCGTGAGGTCGCGTGCAGTTGTCGGCATGGGCGTCGGTGGCGCAGAGGGTTCCGGGCGAGCATCGGGCGTCATCAGCGCGGCTGGTGGCGGTCCGAAGCCATGCACCATCGCGGGCTCCACATGCCGCACCGGCGGGCGCAACGGCGCGTTGAGCGCCGAGAGCGGCTCGGTCACGGCCGGTGCCGCTTCCTCCGTCAATGCCGGTCCCGCGTCGGCCAGTTCGAGCGCCGCTCGGCGCGTGGGCACATCAACCAGAGAATCGGCGAGTGCGTCGTCGAGCTCGAGGCCCATCAGGTCGGTGCTGGCCTCCAACAACGGTGCGGGCGCATCGGACCCGCCCAGCCCGTGCTCGATGGTAAAGTCCAGTTCGATCGACTCCGCATCGTCGGCCGGAAGAGGCAATTCGAAACTATCGGCCAAGTCGAGCGCGATATCGTCCGGGGGGGTGGGCACGTCATCCACCAGATCGATCATGGGTTCGACCGGCGTGTCGATCACCGTTTCGAACGCCGCGAGAATCTCGGCGTCGTGGTTCACCCGCTCCTGAATCGCGATCACCCCCGAAGGCGTGGTGCGCAGCAGGACATCGGTGATCGCGACGGCATCACGCAGCGGCTGATCATCCCACTCCGCGAGCGCCTCCTGTTCATCGATCGAGGCGTGCGCGTACACGGCCACGATGGCTGCGGGGGCGATGGCTGCGGCGCGCGAACGCACTGCGGCCACCATCGCCAGCAGGCGATCGGCGCGAGCCGTCGGCATGCCGTGTACATCGAGGAGCGCGTGCAGGCGCAGCAAGATCGGCTCCGCGCTGGCCGGGGCGCCTGCGGCCAGCGCCAGACGTGCTGCATTCTCCAACATCACCGCGAGGCGCACATCTTCATCGCCCACGTGCCGCTCGACTGCAGAAATCGCGCGCTGCATCAGTGCCTGCGCTTCATCGAGCCGCCCGCAGGCGCCCAGCATCACCGCGAGATCCATGTATCCACGGGCGACCGGCATGGCGTCTTCGCCCGCCAACGCGACGCGCAGTGCGCAGGCGCGCTGCGCGTGCTGCAGGGCTTCGCCGGTGCGGCCGGCGCGGAAGCACGCCTGCGCCAGATTACCAAGAATCAGCGCAAGCGCGTCGTGCGAGCTCTCATCGGGCGCACGCCGTGCCAACATGTCGGCCGCGGCAGCGAATGCCTCGGCGGCCTCATCCCAATCCGCGGCGGCGGCAAGGGACAGACCTCGCGTATTGTCATCCATCCAGCCGTCGCGCTCGGAGCGCACGGACCCGTGTGCCATCAGAAGCTCAGTCATCGCGTGAGGTTGACGCGCGGTCGCAACCCACGTCACCGTGGTTCGCGCGATTGTGCCAGCCGTGAAACGTTCGTGCACGGAGCGTCATGGCCGTGAGCGGCTCGCGGTGAAATACCGCGACTCGCGGTGGCGCGCCGCCCTGTTGGCGACCGGTACGCCGAGGCCAACAAAGCAATATGGCATCCACGAGTGCCTGTGCGGCAGGAGCGGCGCGATCCGATCGTGACGCAGGCCCGATCTCGTGCTCCTGCGTTGACGCGGCGTGCACAGCGCGTAGCTTCCCATGTATGAACTCGTCGCGGAATCGTTTCGCTCACATGGACTTACGGCCGCGTTCGCCGACGTCGGCTGGTCGAGCCGCGCGTCATCTGTTTCTCCTGTGCGCCGTCGTCGCCTGCAATCGTGAGAACACCGTGACGATTTCCGGTGACATCCCCGGTCTCGATACGCTCGGGTATCGCGGCGATTCGCTGTTGGCTCGAGCGGAGCGCGGTCCTGCTGGGTTGTTCGATTCGCTGACGGCGATGGCGAGCGCGGCCGAGGTGGCCGCCAGTGGCACCAACGAGGGCACGATCGCGAACGTGAGCGACGCGGCGCGCGGCAGCGGGAAATTGGCCACGACCGCCGGAGAGACCATGAGCCTGCGCGCGCAGGCCCGTGGTGATTCGATGGCACGGGCCATTGCCCAGCGTCTCGCCAGTGGCAGCGACCTCGCTGACCGCACGCGAGGCGATTCGGTGCGCGGAGTAGTGACGATGCTCGGTGCGGAGCCCGCGCGACAAATCGTGTTGCGGGTTGACGGCAACACCATCTCGCTGAGCGGCATGGCGACTTCGGGTCTTGCCCGTCTGGCCGGCACCGAGGTGATGGTGCGCGGTGTGATGATTACGCCGCGCGACATTGTCGTGTCGGACTACGTCGTGCGTGCCTCCAACGGCGTGCCAGCCTGGGATGGCACGCTCGACGAGAACGGCGGGCTGCGGCTGACCGATGGCTCGGGTCGCAAGCGACTGCCGTCGTTGCCCAGCGCGCTGCGCGGCATGACCGGCACGCGCGTGTGGGTGGCGTTCAAGGAAGGCCGCAGCAGCGCCGATTCGTACGGCGTGATCGGTCGGCGGTAAGCGCGCTCAGGCTTCGCGAATAGCGGCCATCGGCGTTTCCTTGTAGACATCGCGACTGGTGAGCAGTCCGATCGCCATCGTGAGCAGAAGCATGCCGGCCGCGATCACGAACGTTGGGCCGATGGCCGGATCGAACGGATCCTTGAACACGAATCGGGTGAGCCCCCAGGCGCCCGCGAACGCCAGCACCATGCCGGTGAGTGCGCCCAGTGCCCCCAGCGCGCCGTACTCCGCCAGCAGCACACGTGCGACTTGCGCCCGTGACGCGCCCAGCGTGCGCAACAACACGCCTTCTCGAAGTCGCGCGCGTCGTGTGGCCGCTACTGCGCTGAAGAGCACGGGCACGCCCATCGCCAGCGAGAACAATCCGAGGAAGCGGATGGCGAGCGTGACACGATCGACGATCGCGCCGATCGTCTGGCGCACGAGTGTCAGATCGAGGCTCGAGATGTTCGGGAAGCGACGCACAATGTCGCGCTGCACCGCCGCGATCGCCGGCCCGGCGGGTACGTTCGCGACCACGACGTACTGCTGCGGCGCACGACGCAGCGCTTCGGGTGCGAACACCACGAAGAAGTTCGCCTCGAAGCGGGCAAAGTTCACGGTGCGCAAGCTGGTCACGAGCGTGGTGATCGGCACGCCTTGCACGTTCCAGGTCACCGTGTCGCCAAGCGCGATGCCAAGGCTCTCGGCGAGGTCCCGCTCGAACGATACGTCGAATGGTGCGTCAGGACTGGTGGCTCGTCGCTTCGCGCGCGTGGCCGAGTCGGCGAACCACTTGCCGGCCACCAACGATTCCGAGCCCACCAGCGAGTCACGATAGGTGCTGCGATATTCGCGACGCAATGCCCAGCCCGCCCGTCGTGCCGTCGTGTCGGCCATCAACGCCGACACGCTGCGTCCGTTCACGGCGTCGATGCGCATGGTCACGATGGGCGTCTGTTGCACGATGGGGTGTTGGCGCGCACGCAACAGGGAGTCGAGTGGTGCTGCCTGATCGTCCTGCACGTCGAAAAAGAGCAGGTTGCCGGCCGAACCGGCCGAGGTGGCCTGCACGCGACTCAGCAAATTCGCTTGCACCAGATATACGGTGCTGAGCAGAAACGCACCGAATCCCAACGCGAGTGTGACCGCGCGTGTCTGATTGGCCGGGCGATGCAGATTCGCGATGCCCTGCCGCAGTTCGAAGGGCCACGACGGCCGCGTGCTGCGACGCGCGGCCGCGATGAGCAACGTGGCGGCGATCCATAGCACCAAGACCGCACCGCCAATGGCCGCGCTGATGTAGAGCCCCTGACGCACGTTGCCGATGCGCGACACCACGATGCCGACGATGCTGCTCACCAACAGCGCGTCTACCGTGAGACGCGCCGGGTCCTTCCACTCGCGTGGCAGGGCAGCGCTGTCCAATTCCCGGCGAATCGCCTGCAGGGGCGATACACGACGCAGCGCCAACAGCGGCCGCATCGCGAAGACCAGTGAGACCCATACGCCTGTCGCGAGGCCGAGGATCAGCGGGCGCGGCTCGAGCGCGAGTTCCACATCGATCGGCAGGAAATCCGATACCACACCCGGCAGCAGGAACTGGATGGCCACGCCGAGCAACATGCCGGCTGTTGCGCCGACAAGGCCCATGGCCGCCGACTGCACGACGTACAGCGCGAGTACTTGTCTGCTCGTAGCACCGAGGCATCGGAGCACGGCCACGGTGTCGATCTTCGCCGACACGAACGCGTTCACGCCGCTGGCGACACCGATGCCGCCCAGCAGAAGCGCGATGAGTCCGATGATGCTCAGGAAGTCCGCCAGACGAGCGACTGATTCGGTGAAATCCCGCTCCGTGTCTTCCACCGTGCGCACGCGCACACGGGTGCGCACCGCGCCGGAAACCAGCCCGGAGGCGGCATCCGTTGCTGGTGCGGCACGTGCTGCCGTCGAGTCGGTTGTCGTCGAGACGTTCGGCTTCGTCACCGTCGTCGGCCCGTCAGCCGGCGGCCCATCGGCCTCGCCGCCTGGGCCCGGCCGTTCGTCGCCCGCCGCGTCCTGCGCCTCTAGCAGCGCTGCCGCCTTGGGATCGATCCGACGTCGGAGATCGCGCGCCACTCGCTTTGCCGTGGCCGGCGCCGCGAGTGCTGCGGGCAGCTTGAGTACCACGTCGTACTCGGCGCGACTGCCGAATTTGAGGAGGGCGGTGGCGTCGAGCCAGGTGTCCGACACATACACGCGGGGCCCGATGACCGCCGTGATACCGGCGTCGCCGGGCACGTTGCCGAGGGTGCCCGCGATCGCGAACATCTTCTGACCGAGGCGCAGCGAATCGCCGACGCTGGCGTTCAGCGCAATCAACAGCGATGGATCGACGAATACGATGGATTCGCGGTGCACGCGTGACCATGCGTTGGCGGGCACCGTTTCGATCTCGCCGTAGAACGGATAGCCGGGCGATACCGCACGCACCTGCACGAGTCGTGTACCGCCCGACGGCTCGGCCAGCGCCATACTGGCGAACGTGGTGACGCGTGACGTCGCGATGTTGCCGGCGCGCAGGGAATCCAGCAGGGTGTCGACGACCGCCGGGAAGGCCGCGCGCGCCTGTAGCGCCATGTCGCCGCCCAGCAGCGTGCGCGACTGTTCGCGGATCGATCGGGTGATGTTGCCAGCGAACGAGTCGATGGCCACGAGTGCGGCCACCCCGAACGCGATCGATGACATGTAGAGCGCCAGCCGACGGCGCGCCGTGCGACTCTCCCGCCAGGCGAGGCGGAGCAGGGCCTGTGTCGTCATGAGGTTGACGGGGCGGCGGCCGACGAAGCGGCGGCCGGTTCGTGCATGATGTCTTCCACTACGACGCCATCACGCAGCCGAATCGTGCGTTGCGTCCGGGCGGCGAGCGCAATGTCGTGCGTGACGAGCACGATCGTGCAGCCGCGCTCGCGATTGAGCGCCTGTAGCAGCTCGACGATGCGCTCGCCGGTGGTGCCGTCGAGGTTGCCCGTGGGTTCGTCGGCGAAGAGAATACGGGGCTCGTTCACGAAGGCTCGGGCCAGCGCGACCCGCTGCTGCTCGCCGCCGGAGAGTTGTTGCGGAAAGTGGTGCGTGCGATCCCCGAGCCCCACGCGGGTGAGGAGATCGCGGGCGCGCGTCGTGGCTTCCTTCGCGGAGACGGCGCCGGAGAGCTCGAGCGGCACCTGGACGTTCTCGAGGGCCGTGAGGGTGGGGATCAGCTGGAAGCTCTGGAACACGAAGCCGACCTTTTCGCCACGCAGTTTCGCGCGGCGATCTTCGTCGAGACTTCCGAATTCTTCGCCATCGAGCGACACTGTGCCCTGTGAGGGGGTATCAAGCCCGGCCAGCAGCCCGAGCAGGGTGGTCTTGCCACTGCCGGACGGCCCGACGATCGAAACGAACGCGCCCTGCGGCACGTCGAATGAGACGTCGCGCAACACCGTGAGGCGCTGCGTGCCACTCTGGTATTCCTTGGTCAACCCACGGGCAACGAGCATGCGATTGGAACAGAAGAAGAAAGTCGGTCGCCGGGCGGCGAGTGCGATACTCGTGGCCCTGACGGCATTGGGAGGAGCCTGTGGCACCAACGGCGAAGTGGGCCGTTCGGATTCCAACGGCGGCAAATCGGCCTCGGAAGAAAGAACCGGGGAGAGCGGTGCGGCGGCAACCCCGTCGCGCGTGGTGATTCTCGGGACGAGCCTCACGGCGGGGCTGGGGCTCGATCCCGAGAAGGCGTACCCGGCGTTGTTGCAGTTGAAGGCGGATTCGGCGGGGTATGCGGTGCGCATCGTGAATGCTGGGCTGAGCGGCGAGACCTCGGCCGGCGCCTTACGCCGCGCCGGATGGGTGCTCGATCAGCCGGCGTCGCTGGTGGTGCTCGAGGTGGGTGCGAACGACGGGCTACGCGGCGTGGACCCTGATTCGACCTACGCCAACATCGTGGCGCTGGTGCGGGCGGTCCAGACGCAGCGACCGGAGGCCGGGGTGGCGTTGATGCAGATGGAGGCGCCCACCAATCTTGGTGGGAGCTACACCACGCGTTTTCACCAAGCCTACGTGCGGGCGGCCAAGGAAACGGGGGTACCTCTGCTCCCGTTCTTGCTGGAAGGGGTCGCGGGCGATGCCCGGTACAATCAGGCTGACGGCATCCACCCGAATCCGGAAGGTTCGAAGCGAGTGGCCGACACGGTCTGGCGTAGCCTTTCGCCCTTGCTCGCGAAGTATGCGATTGGCGGCATCCCGGCGGGGGACTGAAGCGGTCGGCTGTCGGGCACCTCTTCCAGTCTCAGGCTTCCGCGGTTATTTTTAGAGGCTGCATTCCATTTGGTCTCCTGCGGGGGTTCGCCCCCGATGTCCCTTGTTCGAAGGTGTCGTTCGCATGGCCTTTTCTGCGACCCAGATCCGACGTGGTATGGTTCTCGTGTTCGAGAACGATCCGTGTCGCGTTGTCGAGTTTCGCCACCACACGCCGGGGAACCTGCGTGCCATGGTGCAGGCGAAGCTGAAGAACCTGCGTACGGGTTCGAACTTCGAACATCGGTTCCGCGCGGCGGATACGATCGTGAAGGCGGATATGGAAACGCAGGAACTGGAGTTCATGTACCAGGGCGGCGACGTGTTTCACTTCATGAACATCTCGAACTACGATCAGATCGAGATGGATGAGGAGTCGCTGGGCGACTCGGCACCGTGGATGCAGCCGGGCATGAAGATTCTGGCCGAATACTACAACGGGCGTCCGATCGGCATCGAGCTGCCGAACTCGCTGATCTTCGAGATCACCGAGACGGCGCCGGTGGTGCGTGGTGCCACGAAGACCGCGTCGTCCAAGCCGGCGAAGCTGTCGAACGGTGTCACGGTCAACGTGCCGGAGTTCGTGGAAGAGGGCACGCGGGTCCGCGTGAATCCGACCACGGGCGAGTATCTGGAGCGCGCGAAGGATTGAGCGTTCGGCTGAGAAGAAAGTTGGGGTGAAGTATGGTTGCCCCGCTTGCAATCGGTCTTTCTTCTGGTTACAGTTTGCGTCTCCCGTCGGTTGTCATCGTTGGTGATGGCCGTGTGGTTGTTGGCTTCGGGCGTGATGGGTGAAAGCGCACACGTTCGGCGATGGTGGCCGTAGCTCAATTGGTTAGAGCACCGGATTGTGATTCCGGGGGTTGCGGGTTCAATTCCCGTCGGTCACCCTGATCACACTGCAAGCGCTGGTCGGTCACGGCGCTTCAGGAGGTCCGTAGCTCAATTGGTAGAGCACCGGTCTCCAAAACCGGCGGTTGGGGGTTCGATTCCCTCCGGGCCTGCTAGGAAAACAGTAGGGAGTTTGGAGTAGGGTGTAGGGAGTAGAACGGGCGCTTCACGGCGAACGGAGCGGGGAGTGATCGCGATCAGCGATCGCGACAGGAAGTAGCATCACCGCCGTCGGCAGGTCGCCTTCGGCGACTGACGACGGCGGTATCGTCTAGGGGACTAGGACACAGCCCTCTCAAGGCTGGAACACGGGTTCGAATCCCGTTACCGCTACTGAAGGTGCTGTTGCAGGAAGGCAGGACGTAGACTCTGGCTCCATCGTCTATCGGTTAGGACACGACCCTTTCAAGGTTGAGAGACGGGTTCGATTCCCGTTGGAGCTATCAGCTCGACGTGGAGCTGGTTGTCGCACGTGCCGGATGTTGTTGGGGGCGTAGCTCAGTTTGGTTAGAGCACTCGACTGTCACTCGAGAGGTCGCGGGTTCGAGCCCCGTCGCTCCCGTTGTTCCGCGGATGTTTGGTGTAGAGGTGGGGTTGGTGTTTCCGCGAACACAGTAGCAGTGCTGCAGGTGTTGTGCGCCCTCGTGGTGGAATTGGTAGACACGCTACTTTGAGGTGGTAGTGCTTAACGGCGTCGCGGTTCGAGTCCGCGCGAGGGCACTGTTTACCGTTGGATAGCAGGGCACGGCACCTCACCGTGAGATCGAACGCCACAGTAGCTCAGTGGTAGAGCACCCGATTCGTAATCGGGCGGTCATCGGTTCAATCCCGATCTGTGGCTCTGGTTGGTGCAGAGTTGATGTCTATAGCTTCACGGAACAACGGCCCCCGAGTCTTCGGGGGCCGTTGTCGTTTTCACGTACCGCTCTCCAGCGCGTCCAGCGCATTGATCTGCGCAATGGACTGATCGCGCGCTCGTTCGACGCGATCCATGCGCCGTTGGAATTGCCCGGTCGCAAACGTCACGAACGTTTCGGGGGCCAAGCCAAAGGGAATGTGGTCCGGCGGGTACGCCGAGAACGCTTCGTTGATGATGGCGATGGCGGAGGGCAGCAGCTCCTCCATTCTCGCCGTGATCGCATCCCAGACGCTATCACCGTGTTCGGCGACCAGCCGCGAGAGCAGGAAAATACCGTAGGCGAGGTGGCGGGATTCGTCCGCCTTGAGCAAGGCCGCCACGCGTTGCATGCCCGGCATCAACCCGCGCGTGGTGAGCACGCGGTGGTACATGTGGTATCCGGTTTCCGCGAGCACGCCTTCCACGATCATGTTGTACGTGGCCGACGCGCGGGCCTGGGCGATCGGTGAGGCGTCGGTACGCAATCGCCCCATGGCAGCGGGCAATTCCACCGCGAAAATGGTGTGATAGCTCGGCGAGTGAAAGCGCGTGAGGTCGGAGTGCTCTTCCGCGACCTGATCGAAGAATCGCCGGAAGGCTTCGACATGCTTCGCCTCCTCCCACAGAAAGCTCGTGAGATAGAGCTGCTCCTCGAGCCGTCCTTCCTGCGAAATGACATCGAGCAGCGGCAGGATATCGAGGGTCACGCACTCCTCCCCCGCCTGAAACAGCGACGTCAGGCGGAGCAGCATGTCCTGCTCATCGGGCGCCAGCGTGAGCCAGTCCGCACGGTCTTGAGTAAAATCGATATCCGACGGATTCCACGTGCCAAGTCGCTTCGCCTTTTCCCACAGTCGCATGGGGAAGAGATCGTAGCGCAGGCCGCTCGCACTGGTGCTCTGCAGCGTGCGTGAGGACGACCCGGCGGTTGGCGCTGGCGCGGTGGCGGACGAAGCGGTCGACGTGGAAGCTACCGCGTGCGCCAACGCGGGGACATTCGTCGCTGGCGCGCGGGTCACCGTCTGCGCCACGCGCACCAGTTCCGACGCGGCGCTCACATGCGGCATCAACGCACCGATCGATCCCTGCTTGAGCTTCAGCTTGCCGCGAATCAGCGCCATCGTCGGCGTGATCTGCGCGCTGAGCAACCCGTTCCAGACGGTAAGGTCCGTGGACAGGACAAACGTCGCGGCCGCGTAGTCCTGCATCGTCGCCATGCGCGCCGCCCGACACTCGCCGTGGTGCAAGTCGAGAAACACGCCACACCCCATCGCGCCGGCCGACATCGACGAGATCGGGGCATCATTCCACTCGAGGATTATCGACCCTTCCCACCCTTTCGCCGCCACGCGATAGCTGTCGCTGCGTTGCAGTGCCTCGCCAAGTGCGGTCGCCCATGTCTCCGTGAATAAGCCGTCCGTCATGCTCAGCCCCTCGTGATCGTGAACGCGCATCCTGTGCACGTGGCAAGCCGCCCCACCGCCACAGAGGAAACGGTCGAAGCGTTCATCCGTGTTCCGACTCCGTCGCGTATTGGCACAATCGCCCCCGCCGTGCCAATCTTGCTCGACCATGTGCATCCCTGGCAAGACCACGTCGGAGAACCCCGCGGAGCCCAGCTCACGCTATCGCTATCTCGTGCTGGCGATGCTGGCGCTCGCCTACACCTTCAACTTCCTCGACCGCCAGATCCTCGGCATCCTCAAAGAGCCCATCAAACAGGAGCTCGGGCTCACCGACACGCAGCTCGGACTCATGGGCGGGCTCGCCTTTGCGATGCTCTACTCCACGGTCGCGGTGCCCGTTGCCTGGCTGGCCGATCGCGCCAGTCGCACGTGGATCGTCACGGTGGCGCTGGGCCTCTGGAGCGCGTTTACGATGGCCTGCGGCCTTGCAACCGGCTTCTGGTCGCTGTTCTTGGCACGGTTGGGAGTGGGCTTCGGCGAAGCGGGCGGGGTGGCCCCGTCGTACTCGCTCGTCAGCGACTACTTCCCCCCAGCGCAGCGAGCCCGCGCGCTCGCGGTGTACTCGTTCGGTATTCCCGTAGGATCGGCATTGGGCATTCTGTTTGGTGGCCTTATCGCCGCGTCCATCAGTTGGCGCGTAGCGTTTTTCGTGGTGGGCGGCGCCGGCGTACTCCTCGCGCCGATTTTCAAGCTCATCGTCAAAGATCCCGTGCGCGGCGGACTCGATGGTGCGATGTCGATCGCCACCGATGCCGCGCCGAGAGTCGCCCCATCGTTCGCTCAGGTGGTCGCCACCGTGCTGCCGAAACCCGCATTCTGGTTGCTGGCGCTGGGCGCCGCAAGCGCGTCCGTGTGCGGCTACGGCGTGGCGTTCTGGTTGCCAAGCTTCTTTATCCGCAGCCTCGGACTCACGCTGGTCGAGACGTCGTGGTTCTACAGCGCCATCAATTTGCTCGGCGGGATCGCCGGCATGTGGCTGGGCGGGGCGTTGGCCGACCGGTTCGGAAAGAAGAACCGCGCCGCTTACGCGCTGACACCCGCTATCTGTTTTCTGGTGGCATTACCGCTCTTTTACGCGGCCATGAACACGACGTCGCTGGTGTGGGCGTTCCTGCTCTTCCTCTTACCCACCGGACTCAACGTCGCCTGGCTGGGGCCCGTGCTCGGCGCCATACAACACCTCGCGCCGGCCAGCATGCGCACGATCACCAGTTCGCTCTTCCTGCTCGTCAACAACCTGCTTGGCATCGCGGTGGGCCTGTGGATCTTCGGTTATCTCTCCGACCTGCTTGCCCCACGCTACGGCGCCGAGTCGATGCGCTATGCGCTGTACTGCGGCGCCGGGTTTTATCTGCTGGCGTCGCTGCTGCTCTGGTTGGCGTCGCGGCGGCTGGCGGCTGATTGGGTCGAGGGCTGACCTACTTCACCGCGCTCATCGAGCGGAGCACCGGGTAGTACGCCGGCGCCGGGTTCAGGCCCAGCACGGCGTCGAGAATGTTCCACCACATGAAGCCATCGTCCGAACGCGGATCCATGAGAATGAACGTAAGGCGCGCCAACGGCTGATCCATCGGGATCACCAGCGAGCCCGCCGGTAACGTCTGCTCGGCGGCTTCCCACGCACCGGTGAGCGTACGCGCTTTATGCGTACCCTGATACTCGCGCGCGTCCAGCGTGTTCGTCGCGATCTTGAAGCGATCGCCGCTGAACGGCTGGTCGGCTGCCGTGATGCTGTAGCGAACGCCGTGGGCTTCGAGGCGATCGATCACGGAGGCCATCATGCGTTGCGTGGGCGTGCCCGCAGCGCCACCGCGCCCACCGCCGAACGCACCGGGCGCTGGTGCGGCAGCGGGAATAGCGGCCGGTGTCGCCGTGATGGGGACGACCCAGACTCGCGGCGCCAATGTGGTCTCCGTGGGCTCGGCGGTGCCGTAGAACGGCAGCATCTCGCTGGTCACGTTGCTGTCGCCCATTCCATCGGGGCGCAAACGATACGGTCGGTCGGCTACGTACGGATTGCGCACGGAGATGGTGGGCGCGAACACGATTCGCTGCAGTGCTGGTGCCTTGACCAGTTGCTGTCGCACGGCGAGCTGCTGACCGATGATCGATTCGGCATTGGCCTTCGCTACCACGTCCCGCACGGTTTCGCCGTGCGACGCCACGTAACCCAGCGACTCCTCCAGGAACCAATACGTCTCGGTAATGCGCGTCTTGAACGACGCGTACGAATAGGTCTCGGTGAGGAGGCCGAGGATGTTGCGTACGCCGTAGTAGGTCGAGGTATAGCGCGGTTTGGCCAACTCGGCGTCGGAGCGCCACGCGCGCTGCTCGCCGCTGCCCGACACGCCGCCGTAGTAGAACCAGTCGGAGCCGTGCTTCGCCTTCACGTTCTTCGTGATCTCCGGCAGCAGCACGTCGCGCAGCAAGCTCATTTGCGCCTTCGAATTGTTTGGATTGAGCGACGTTTCGTACGTCATGTTGAAGCCGCTGTTCGAGCTGCCGTCGGTGGTGTGCAGGTCCAGCGCCACGTGCGGTTGATAGCGCGTAAGCAACGACGCCATCGAGCGGGCCTCGGCGGTTTCCATCTTGGTGCCGTCGCGATTGAGGTCGAGGCCCAGCGCGTTTTCGCGCGTGCCCATGCCCCCAACGGGCCCCGCTTGCGTGCCGCGATTGGTCACCGCCACGCGTTCGTTGCCGTCGGCGTTGTAGATCGGATTGATCAGGAGCACGGTGGTCTTGAACCACGCGTCGCGTTCTCCCTTGGCGATCGAACGCAACAACCAGAGCAGCGCTTCTTTGCCCTCGACCTCACCAGCGTGGATGTTCCCTTGGATGTACACGCGGGTCTTGTTCGTCGCGAGCACCTGTTCCGCGCTTGCGCCGGGAGCACCGATCACGGCGAGCGGCAGCGGCCGACCCTCCGTGGTGTA